>Ga0157366_1000736_pt1 | contig 13929 bp, 5 predicted proteins | sample AttbisABBM1_FD_113149 | JGI IMG/M metagenome (GOLD analysis project Ga0157366, IMG submission 113149) | Fungus gardens microbial communities from leaf cutter ant in Botucatu, State of São Paulo, Brazil - Atta bisphaerica ABBM1 | ecosystem: Host-associated > Fungi > Mycelium > Unclassified ...
AATGGGTGATTGGAATAGAACATGATTTGTTCCAGAAGAAGATAGATGTGTTTGGATAAGTTTGTTGTTATCCAGAACAGATAGTGAATATTATTGGTTAGTATATAGGAAAAGAAAAGAAGAGATAAAAAGAATAGAAAAAAATTAGTATATGAGAAAGAAAACAGATAAAAAGGTTAGTAGTGTGGATTAGAGATAAGGTAGTAGAAGAGGACCAGGTTTGTTGGAGTAAGTGAGGTGGAAATCAGATACTACTTTTAGAGTATATGTGAGTTCTGAAGTAGATAGCTAGTTGAAGTTCTCTTTTATATTCTTATATCCTAGCCAGACAATCTTGTATAACAGCTTGCATATGTATTTACAATCAATTTTTGAATTGACAATTTAGAAGATTTCATATTCAGATTCATCTTCTATCATAACAGGTAGTAATAGTGGTTTAGATTGACTAGGAAAAACATTAGGAATTATAGACTTAAATATAAACATATGAAAAACTGGGTGGACAGTATGCATTGATCTCAGAAGTCAGATAGCAAACAAGTAGATACTAGCTTGATTGATAATCTCAAAGAGTCCCAGAAATCTTTCCAATAGCTTTTTTGAGAGTTATAAAGTATAGAAGAACTAGGCTTTAATGAATACTTATTGTCTTATTTGGAAATCTAGGACTGGAAGTCTATATATATTAGCTGACTGTTGATACTGTTGTTATATAGTAGATATTTCTTCTTTTAGGAAGGTTTGAAGTTTATTAAGATCTATAGTAAAGTGTGAGAAGAAGCCATATTATGTTCTAGATATATACTTATATTTGAATAGTAACCTTTATTTGTAAAAAATGGAGAGATACTAGTAATGGTACTAGAAGCATTATTGTATGCAAACTCTGCAAGTAAAAGAAGATTCAACCAATTATCTTCTTAGTAATTGCAGTAAACACAGAGATATTGTTCTAATGTCTAATTTGTATATTCCATTTGGTTATCTCTCTCTGGGTAGTATTTAGAAGTAAAGTGAAGTCATATATTGAGAACAGAATCCAAGAATCAGAAAAAGTTTGAGATAAATTCAGATCTATAGTTAGAAGTAACATGTGATAAAACACTATGTTTGAAGAAAACATAGATAATGAATAGCTTAGCCAGATTATATAAAGTGATAGTATTTACTATTAGAACAAAAATAGCCTGCTTAGAGAGGTAATCAACAACCATTAGAATCATATCCAACCTAGATGAGAGAGGAATTTTTTAAATGAAGTCTATTGATATTGAATTCCATAAGTGTTCCAGAATTAGAAGTTGCTTAAGAGATCTGTAGAGTTTGTGACATTGTAGTTTAGATCTTATGCAAGTAATACAAGACTTACAGAGATTCTTGATATCTATATGTATAGAGAGCCAAGTGTATTTGTAATGAATGAGTTTCAACATCTTATTTTGTCTAAAATATCCTATAAGGATATAATTATAGTAGTACTAGAAGATCTGTGTACAGATGTTATTGGTGAGTAGAACATAAATTTTTAGGTTCATGAGTAGGAGTATAGATATATCTATAGAACATTGTTCTATTAGATTGCAAACATATTCTTGGTGTTATGATCTCAAAACCTTAGAGTGGATCAAGAAAAGAAACCTTGTATAGGGTTTACACAAGAAAACTCAATAGAGAACTTTGTATAGAATTGTCTACCTTATATACTAAAACCTCATGGTCTGTGCTAACTACATCTAACCTACCCTAAACAGCCATGTATTTGCCTTAAGATCAACATGTGTTGTACACATTGTATAATGTCATTCTTCTAGAATCTTTTACATTCTTTCATGTGTCTCATGACTTGTGACTGTTACTGTGACTGTGTCATCTGATGTGACTACATGATCTCATCACTCTAACCCTAATCCTAAGTTCTAAAAATAGAAAAATGAAAATAAATCAAAAGGAAAATGAAAATAGAAAAGAAAATGAAAATAAATTAAGTCCACTACTTTCATCTTTAACATTTGGTGTATATTGTCCTATGCAACTATGGAGTGGATATCATTATATAGGCCATTGAGATTTACAATGGTAGCAGTACAAAGGGAGGAAGAGATAAGAACAGTTGCTTGGAAAGATATTATGAGTTGACTATAGATGAAGATAAGCTGGTAGTTATATAAGTTGATAGATTTGAAGACAGTACTTCCTTCTCTTGGATAAAGATCCTATTTATGGATAAGAGTATTAGGTTTGGATCCTAAGTAACTTGGGTGAAAGTAGATAATGAAATTGAATTGTAAAAGAAATTCTGACCATCTTGTCTAATAGTAGGAGTAGACTTTGATGGTTGAGAAGTATTCCAGATTCTTGTGATCTGTAATAATATTAATTAGAAGTTCAAATTTTTCTAGGTAGTGGTGCCAAGTACAGGAGGCTTTAAAGATTGTAGAAAGTTTCTTGTCATATGTATCATAGTTGAGTTTTATAGCCTTAAAAGTATGGGAGTAGAATACAACTGAGTAGACTTCTTTCTCTTCTGTTATAATGTATAATATAGCTGTAAGAGTATAGTCTAATGCATTAGTTTTCACAGTCATTTGAGTATTGGGAACCCAATGAGTAAGAATGGAAGCAGAAATGAAGGTCTTCTTAAAACTATTGAATGCTTTACTACAAAGAGGGTTAAAATTTCAGAGAATATTCTTCTGAGTTAGGCAAATGAGTAGAGTAGCCATATCTAAGTAGTTATAGATGAAGTGTTGATAAAAATTAGCAAACTCTAGGAATGTTTGCACATCCTTGATTTTTTTCAGTTTAGGCTATTCTTGAATTGGTTTTATTTTATCTGATAACATAGTTAACCTAGAGAGAGACAAGATGTATTTGAGATATTCTACAAAATTGAAGTGAAATATATAGTCTAGCCTTATGGAGTCAACCTAGAACTTCCTTAATGTGGTCCCTGTTATGGGACACTTGAACACTAACAATTTTATTTTTCTTTTCTTTTATTTTTCTTTTGGATAATAAAGAGGCATGTGACATCACAGTCACATGACTAGTCACATGATGTGATGTCATAAGCCTAGAACATAGTAGAAAGATCTAAAAGATGATATCAGGGCACATGTATACAACATGGTGGCCTTGAGTAGGAAAAGAGGCAGACATGAGATTGTAGCACGGACCAGGTGTATTTAGTATATATAGGACTCTAATTTAGCAGAGACTCCTTGTTGAGTTCTCTTGTGAACTTCCCACTTGATATCTAACTTAAGAGATTTACCACTTGTGTGATCATTTGTCTTTGTGATAAGTGGTTGCCACAACAGTTCCAATATTTGAAGAGGTCATCTAAGTAAATAAAAATATTGTTGAGATAGACTACTATGTAGATATCTAAGAAATCCAAGAAAATGTCATTTATAAATTGCTAGAAGTAGGAGTGTTAGTAAGACCAAAAAGTATAACTGTCTATTTAAAAGACCCATAGCAAGTATGGAAGACTGTTTTTCATTTGTCCCCTTTTGCAATATATATTAAATGATATACATGATAGAGATTGATCTTCAAATACATACATGTCTTCTAAGGTGAGTCAAAGAGGTTGGATATCAAGAGAAGCAGATATTTATTCTTGTGTATAATACAATTGAGCTTCCAAAAATCAATGCATAAACAAAGAAAGCTATCTTTTTTTTTTTACAAAGAGCATAAGTACTTTATAAAAAAAGAAGGTAGAGTATATGAACCTAGTGTTCAGATTTTTGTAAATGAACTTCTTGAGTGCTTCTTGTTTTATAGCAGATAATAAATAGATAGTTCTAACAGGTGGTTTTTTTCCATTTTCCAGTTTAATTTGTAGGTCATATAGACAATATGAGGCCAGTATTTTAGCTTTAGCTTTACTGAAGATGTTGGCAAATTCATGATATTTGGTTAGTATAGTAGGTAGATTAACAGAGTTATTGATAGCCTTAGCTGATCTTCTAGATAGTTCTGTAAGACAGGGAAATAGTCAAAAGGTGGTTGACTCTATTATCTATGATGTATGAAGATATATTTATACACCAATAATAGTGATATAATGTTGCTAGGGAAAAGGTTTAGGTTTGGAAGTGGAGAAGGTCAGAGGGTCAAAGCTAGAGATAGGAAACAATGGAGCTAGGGATTTTCTGGAGAGACAAATTTTTCTTTGTAAGTTTAGTTAGAAGGTGATAAATCCAGTAGCCCAGTCAATTGGCAGATTGTATCAAATAAGCCAGTTATATCTGAATACCAATAAACAAGAGGAGTCAAGTAGGATGACATATACATCCAAGGTCATCTAATCACTAGATGAGAAGATAAGGTTATTTGATAATCTATCAAACAACTTGAGCTCCACATATGGTGTTAATATAGTGGAAATCTTATGTTTCTATGTGAATACAGTATTGATAAAATAGTATATAGAACTGGAGTTAACAAGAGCATGAATGGGGGAGTTTTGAATGATAAGAGTTAGAATAAGTAAATTTGGATTGAAAAAAATAATAGTATTGAGTCAGACTTAGTTTGTAATTGCATAGATAAGATTAATGTAGCCTATATTTTGTACAAAGTTTATAGAGCCATATTCTAGTTTCCTAACTGGGCAGTTATAGTTACTTCTAGTATAAAAGAGGCAGCTTCTATATATCTAGCCTGGAGCTCGGTAACATTGGATAGGTAATGAAGACAAACTTTAAGTCTGTGGTCTTTGTTATCACAATATATATATAGCCTACTGTCTATGTATCTTTTCTATTCTTTCATGGTGAGTCTACTATCATTTCCAAATCAGCTGGACATGTTAGTTCAAGGAGAAAAATTGAAGGATCTAATTCTCAAGTTTGACTTACTTATCAGAATAGTTATGGAGGTCCTTGTTTGTAATACTAAAGAAAAGTTCTGTGCCCAATTACACTCCTGTTTTCTTTTCCAGTATCAGTTGTTAATTACTATTGCCAAGGAATACATTGATTAAAAGGTGAATGACTTTACTTTTTCTCTTAAACAAATAAGGTCTTGTAATCAGTGTGAAAGTCCTTAATAATACCTGTGGCAAAGAATGTTATTTGCAGATTGTTTAATGCAACTGCAGTGTCTTTAGTAGAGTTAGATAACTCAAAATAGTACTGCAATTCTTTCAAGAATCATGACCAGTTCTCAAGCCTGTCTTGGTATGCCTCTTATTCTTTCTGGTCTAATCTGATCTTAAGCTAGTTCTATGCTACTCTTGTTAGATATATCATTGCAAATTTTATCTTTGTAGTATCTGTGGTAAATTGTATAGGGTTTGTATGAAAGTAAAGTTAATATTGAAAGAAGAAGTTGTTTAGCCAAAAGATCTATGAAGTGGGGAGAAAGGATAGTTACAGAGAGGGTAGAGGTCATTTTATTTCAGGTGCATCTACCTAGTTTAGATCATTGCTTGTTAGTATAGTCTTAGGAGATTTTGACATATTTTCCAGAATCTTTCAGAGAGATAGATAAGTTGGTATTGTCCTCATCAAATATTTGAATCAATGAGATGGTATGGCCAGGCTGGCAAATTGTTCATTTAATTGTTGAATAATTAAGATTGCTAGGGGGAATATAGAGTTTTTTTGGGAAAAGGCCATGAGATTTCTTTTAAAAAGAACAATTCATATAGATTGTGTGATAGTATCTATGTAGTCTAACAATACTGTTAGAGATAAATTGTACTTGTTAGATTATTTGTAATAGCATAAAAGACAGAATAGAAAAGGAGACTTAGTTAATAAGTAATAGAAAGAGACTGGAAGTGAGTACTATGTTGTGGCAACCACTAGATACAAAGTCCAATAATTACACACACAAGCAAGTAAAGCTCTTAGTAGGCTATTGATGTGGGGATTACAAGAAAACTTGACAAGGAGTCTCTGCTGAATTGCTACCCTATTTATATAAGTTACATATGGTCCATGCTACTTAATAATTACCCTACTGTCGATAAGTACACCATGTGTATACCATAAGATAGCCATGCAGTTAACATGCTTCTTGATATCATCTATCTAGTCTGCTTTAGCCTGCTCTAGGCCTATGACCTCACATCATGTAACATGTCATGTGACTGCAGTCATATGCCTCTTTATCATCAATAAAAAGAAATATAAAATCAAGAAAAATGTTAGTTCTTATACATATCATAACATATAGTATATCTAGGATAGCTATCTGGAATATAAACTACTAAGCAAGTTACCCTGAATACTGGTGATTTTTGGATGTTAGGAGATAAAGTCTATAGAATTAATGAAGGCCTAACAAAGATATCTGAGATAAATTGGAGGTATGTGATCTATACTGGAGAAGGTTGGAAAGTGCAGATAAAAAAGAAGGGATTATTCATGAGTTGGAGTAGGTGTAGTCAAAAAATGGAATGTGATACTCTAACACTATCTTGAATGTTATGAATTATATAAATAAGAGTTATTATATATAATATCTTACTAACTCTAATCCTAAGTTCAAAATAAGAAATAGAAAGACTAAAGAAGAACTCAAGTAGAAAAATAAGAAAGACTTAAATAATAGAAAAGAGATAGAAAAGAAACAAGTCTACTATCTTCAAGTCTAACATTAACCTTAGTACAAGATTTCTTTTCTAACTTAATACTTTGAGTCTTTGTCACATTTTATTCTGACTATATCTGTTCCAACCTACAAATAACTTTCTATCTCTCATTTACACTTCTAATCTTTTCTGAAGTGGATTATACATCTCTATTTCATCTCAGGTGTTCTTGCTAAACCTCCATCCTCTAACATTTAAAGATCACTAAAAATTAGAGTAACTCACTTAACAGTCTCTATTTTAGATAATTACTCTAAATAGCATGCCCAGTATATAATCTTGTAGTTTATACTGTATTAGCCATCCTGAAAATCAACTAAAAATAACATCCATTTCTGGTGTTAGCAACAATACACTTCACTACCCTTGAGTGGTTTCCACTTACTAAGTTCTCAAAGTTCTGTTCCAAAATATACAACCAGTATAGCTAGTAGAGGTACAGCATACAAGCTAAAGCCAAAGGTTGTTCTGACCTGTGTTCTGCATTCTTGGATAATGCACTAATTACTTATTTGAACTTCTAAGATGTCCTATTAGATCTCAGATAATAAAATGTGAATTGTGTCTAATAGTTTTGAATCATAACAATAAATATATAGTATAGTGGCATTAGTACATGCACTCACACAATAGCTTAGTGTGTGCTTGTATTTTTCTATAGTAATAAGTGGTAGAATATTAGAATAATAAAAAACACTTAATAATATAAAACAAGACTAAAGTGCTCAAAATGCGAAAATAAGAGAGTAATTTATTGTTATATACCCATCCAAATATATCTGATTCATCAAATTACATCACAAATAATATTTTCCTAATATTTGATTCACTCAAAATATCTGTAAAAGAAAATATCTTTCTTTCTACTTACTTATCCTCTTCTAGTATGGATTTACTTAGTTTCTTTTTATGTTCAATCACTTTATTACTGATCATATGGTTCCTCATAATCTCTATAGAACTCTGGACTTGATTTCCAAGAACTTTAGTATATCTAAAGTAATAACCTGTCTTCTTTAATTCTTGGATGATTTTAGTACCAGTATTTAAGATATATAGATACTCTGTAGTTTCTGAGCTTGAAAATCAATTAGTATAGTATACTGTTCTAAGTATCCATGCTTGGAAGTCTGACTTTCTTTATATTTCTTTTCTTAGTAATATTCTCTTTCTAGATATAACTATTATAATATATAGAGGTTGTTGAAGCCAAGGCCATCCAGAATCTATATTGGATAATATTTCCATACTCTTTTGATATCTTTTATAATTTTCCCACAAATAGTTTTCTCTTCTAGGCATATTTCTTATCTAATATTTATAATAGAATATAAGCTTAGTCTGATACTAGTATGTAAACAGACAAGGTTTACTGCTTAAGAATTGAGTTCTTTTATACTGAGACATAAACTATATAATTTTGGTCCAAGCAAGAGAAAAAAATTGTTGCTATAGTCTAGTTTTCATCTAAAATTCCATCAGACTGTTCACCAGTTATGATCGATCAATATGATGAAATGAAAATGAAAAAAAAGGAAATAGAATAAAATTATAATGAAGAGATATATACACAATAGTTTAAGACTAAACCTTGTCCAGTAGTACATTACTTAATCTTGCTTATATCTATCAGCTCTCTTTCTCTGAGAATTGCAAGCTATCTAGTCTCTGTTAAGCAATTATCATACTATTGTCATAAAGTGATCATATCAATGTCCTAATATGTTCTTGGCAATAGGATGCTATAGAAATGATTGTAAGTAATCAAGTATAGACATTTCTCTAGATTAATTTTAGAAATAGGACAAAAATTTCTTCATAAATATTTAGACTTAGAATTTATTATTGAGTACTTATATAGAGTCTCATCTGTACCCAGGACTTCAGCTTCTTGTGCTAAATTCTAGGTGGGTGTTGCAATGAGTAACTAGTTTCTGATTATAGCTTCTTGTGCTGAATCCTAGGGATTATAACAATCATACTAAAGTTCTAGAACCTCTGAAGTACTCTCCCTGACCTTTTCAATCAGACCCTTTTATAGATTGAACCATATATTACATAACACTAGCCTGAACTAAATTCCACAAACCTAGAGACACTCATTTCCAATAACAACAGGTAATAAGGGAAGGCTAGGCTTAGGAATATATCAAGTACAAGTATGAAATAAGATAAGATGCCTTAAGTACACAAAAGAGACACTACAGTACTAGGTACTAGGTAATAGACTGAATGAAATGTTGTTATTCTATTTGAGTTAGAAGGTACACTGTATAAATGTTTCGGACCCGAAACAGATAAGATCAGTCATGTTGAGGACAGGAAAATCCCTGAAGCCCAATCTCAGTCTAGTATATTGTATTGTTGTACTCGCCCACTTAAAATTGGACAGGAGGTCCAAGAGAGTTGGTATTAGTTGGATGAATAAAAGAAGCTTGATTAATAGGAAGAAAGTTTTCCCCACAGGATGTAGTAAGATGCTCCTCCAGCATCTTGGAAAAGCGATATGCAACCGGTAGGCGCTGTCCAAGCTTGAGGATGGCGAAACTGAACGAGCTAGATGAGGGTCATGGGATGAAGCTGTGTTTTTCACTTACTGAAGGAATTCAACTTCAGTTCGCAGAGTAGTAATTTGATCTTGACCGGCGGTATCTATGGCAGCCTGAAGGAATCGTATGATAACTCTGCCAGCCATAAACCAGGCGAACTAGAAATGTCAGGTGGTAACTATCGGCTGGATCTCCTGAGCAACTCACTCACCGAACAAAACGTATCTAGGAGTGTGATATCAAAACTTGTTGACCGTATACTGTACACCATATCGAGAATAGCTCTTGCAGCTGTTAAGATTTTAAGAGCAGAGATGCATCCGGATTGCCGAACTTCTGCGTGAGGATCATGAAGGGCGATGGTAGCTCTACAAAACACATCAATGGTTGTGATTAAGCCACAGAATCATGAATCTTACACAAGGGGCATCAGACATGCTGTATAAAGGTGATTATCCACTACATTGTCCACAATCGGATTGCGTAAATAGCTGGGGAATGAGGATTGAAATGACGATGCTATGTGATCTAGTTCTATGAAAGCAGTAGAACCTCTGGGATCGTAGTGCTCGGAAGGATTATCATTTCGGAGATTAGTGACTGAGCTATCCCCGGCGTAGTAACGAGCCCGGACTCGCGAGTTAAAAGTTTTCACTCGAGCTGAACTGATAATTAGCGGGGCTATGCTCAGAAACGAGTTTTTTCTTACAAATTAAGATCGTCCCCTTGACGTAGAGGATAAAAGAATCAATTTGATCTTCAGGATGAGTGAGCAGGAGATTGCCTGTATGTGCCCACTGCCTCTCTAGAGGTGTAACGAGGATCTAAATATCATGTCAGAAGTAATACTTCTTAGGGAAGAAAAATGATACAGACCCCTTGTTCAAACTGATCTCCGCGTACGGGTAAAAGTTGAGAAATATCCTGGTCATCAAGAAAAAGAGCCCATCCATTACCCATACCGTGCTGGCGTTCGAGGGCGTAAGCGAGCCAGAATGCATTGCGCCTCGTCTCGTCTTCAATTGCCGTCCGCGCTGGAGGAACAATGGAGGGCGGTCGTCCATATTTGCTGATGGAGTGGAAGGGAGGGCATGTATTGAGTCCTAAAGGTATGGATAACCGAGCGACATTTCCAGAATTTAGAAATACCTAAACACAATTAGAGGACTGAATGTATTAGATTTATTAAATTTACATCAACCCATCTGAGAATAGTTGTCATGAGTCGCAGTTTGAATGGTGATTGCATAGACCCTCACCGGCCATGTGACCAGTAGAACCAGGATAAGACGATGTCAGCTGGAAAGCCTTTGAGTATTCGAAGGGAGACAATACAAAGACAGACCCTGAAACACCTGGAATAACTCTTCGCCCAAAATGTTGAGTCGGTCCACTGTTTCACGAGCCAGCTTGGCTTGCTGTTCTGCAAACGAGTCGAGTCTCTGCTCCTTTATTCTGTACCTTTCGAGGAAAATTTCATCTGGGGTTGGATGAAACACATCTGATAATTTCTAAACTAGGATAATCTGACCTGGAGCAATCCTGTCAAAATTTGGGAGAGGGGGGGTTGTGACGGCACCAGTATATAGGCTCCCGACGGCGCATATTGCATGTAGAATGGCAGTAGAAGGAAATTTGGGATGGTTTGGCCCGTAAGATAATGAACTTACAAATGTTGGTGCATGGAACAGACGTTTTGCATGTGGATGAAAAGTGAAGAAAACGTCAATTCTGACAAGGTAAGTGGTTAAATTTCTCTAATACATAGTCAAATTTACTTACAGGTGTCGAAGTAATTCGGGTCCAGGAAGGTTCGAAGGCCAACTGGACCGCATGATATCCGTGAGAAATGAATTAGACGCTGTGTGGTTTCCCGAATTTTGAATAGAGATAGAAGTGCACTGTAGAGGTGATTTTGGGGTGATAGAAGTGGTGGGTGAGATACCCGAAGTGTACAGATTAAGCTGCTGGGACTGCGATGCAGGGCTCGTCGAGATTGCAGAAGTCGAAGGCTGGACACTTGCCAAAGCCGTTGAGACAAGAGTTTTTGATTCCTTGTTCGCTTTCTGACGCAACAGCGCCTCGAGTTCGTCTAGCAATAGCATGGAGAGAAAGCTATTAATTTGAGAGAAATGAACACACTGATTCGATTTTCCAGGCGCTCATATTTGCTTTTGGGGCCCTCTGTTGGTGCAAGATTTATCCCGGTAACTTATCGTGTGATTGGCGGTGAGTACAGCCCAGTCTTCAAGGAAGTTGATACTGACTTTTGTCGAAAGTGCACTCTGGTCTGGGGGGTATATTGGCGCCGGGAGGAGCATGGTTCAGCTGATGGGCATGAGATCGAACACAAGTTGAACATGGTCTTTTGGCGTCACTATGTAGAATTCGAGAAGTCAAGCTTAACAAGGACATGAGAGTGTGTACCATTTCTCAAGGACAATCAGCACGCGATGCGAGAACAGATAGAGCAAAATTCACCAGCTTTCTTCGCCGGCACTGCAGAAGCAAATTAGCGAGCGAGTGAAAGGAGAATAATTCTACAACAGGCCTGATGGCATGCCTATATGACAATGAATGTTCAGCAAGTAATTGACAATTCAGAAGATAACGAACTTGGTTCCGTTTCAGGATACTAGGATGGTTTGGTGTAGTAAGGAGGTCAGTTGAGATGGAACGCTGTGCCGAATCCTGGAATGATTTGGGCATCTAGTATGTATGAACAGTTGAGGGAGACTCGACTCGACCCGTTTTACGTAAGATACGTTACAATGAGGGTGTGCCTGGAATAATGAAACGTTACATTGTTACCTTACACACTGGGCTCTGTAGCGTTAAATATTGTATACTAATTGATACATGGTCTGATATAGTCAAAGGGAACCGGGCTAAAGAGCAGCTGAACAAAACTTTGACAATATAATCAAGGTCTAAACCTTCCATAACTACCAAAGGTTGTTGTGATATTAAGAAGACCAACATCTGGGGTATCTGTGTCAATCGCTGCGGCAGTAGCGGCCCATGTTAAGTTAAATATACGGTCGGATAAAGAGTTGTCATAAACAACCTCAGGAGATGTGGCATTCTCGGTCCAGGCAACTTGACCTCCTCTCCCGATGGCCCATGTGCGGAAATTATTTCCGTCACTTGAACCAAAGAACAAGGAACCGGTGGGAGTAGTGAAAGGTGAAACATATAAACCAATATCCGAGGCTTCTATCTTGCCAAATACAGCGACCTCAAGAGTTGGAATGGAATGAAGAGGAAGGTCTGAGTCTGGAGGAAGGGGAGTAGCTGATGATGCCATATTCAGGATATGGTTTATAACGTCATTGGCGACGTTTGAAGGCATAGTCGAAAGGTATTGAAGAATGACATGGTTTGCATAAGTCACCGTCCCATAATTTCGTGGGTCTGCTGTTGCTGTCAAACTCCGGGTAATATTGATTGCACCCGGAAGAGTGCTCAAGGTTGTGCCATTCGCAAGGATGGCACGAGGAGCGACATCAGGTTTCAATACAACCCCTTGTCGCGCGACATTGGTTATAGAATCGTAAAATGGTAAACGCAAACGCAGTACGTTCAGAATTCCATAAACCGGATGCGTAGAGAAACATGAGTGGTTGAACATTGGAGTGGAATTGACTTGCGCTAACCCGAAAGCTTCCTCTTCAACGGCATTGATAAGCTCATGTTGGTCAGGTTTAAGGTCAGGATAACACGCAGCGGGAGGTGGAAAAGAGTTCGCATTATACGTATTTTGAATCGGTTGAAAGGCAGCGTCAAAAGGCAAGATGATTGGTGACCCATTGAAAGCAATTTTAAATGACTTCAGTCTGTCCTCGGGTTGGTGCAACGTGTCCGTCCAATACCGCAGCAAAGCCTCCCCTCTCTGTTCCGACCGTGCTAAAAGCACTGTTAAAATAAAAGGCCAAGATGAAAGGCATGAGAACGCTTACCAACTGCATAGCTGTACATACGGTCTAAGGATGCTACGAGTGGAGCATCAATCCGGGATATTTGTTCGTCCAGCGGTCGACCATCAGCAACAAATCGAGCAGAAACTGGTGAGATCGTTTGTGATGCAAAATCGTAATTGAACCCGGCGACTTCTGTAGTGAAACCTGACTCAACTAGTGTTGGTCCATCAATGGTATCTAGATGTGACCAAGCTGCCTTCTGTACAAACTTTCGGAGCTGTGAAACGGCTTGAGAATCTTGGGTTTGGGTTAGGGTCCATAGCAAGGCCGACTGTGTCCATTGCGTCCGATTGGGCTGGACTTTAGGATCTAGTCCAGGACCAACGTCAATCATATTGACCTGTTCCACACAATCTGATCCCTGCACACCCCCTTGTGCAAACCAAAGGCTAGCATAAACGCCACTTGCCGTTATATTTGTAGAGAGAACTTCGTTCATGACCGGAATAACGTCCAGTACGGCTTGCCCAATCGGATTACCACATGATGACGAGGAAGGTGAAGTACAGACGCAGGTGCCATCTTGGTGGACAGTGAGAAAAAGGATATTTCATAAACAGAGGCCAGGTAATACATACTGAGATTGCAATTCAGACCCCCAACATTTTCTCGGCAAGTTGAGGCCTTGCGGATTTTATTTCTTTGAACCGTCACTCCAACTGCTGTTCCTATTGTAACAGTGGCAATAATGATGAAAATTCCCAAGACGGTCCGTGGCTTCTTAAGTCGGAATTTTCTCGAAGAAAGCTGTGCAGTTGTAGCAAAGCAATTCTCGCTCTTTGCT
>Ga0157366_1000737_pt1 | contig 13928 bp, 13 predicted proteins | sample AttbisABBM1_FD_113149 | JGI IMG/M metagenome (GOLD analysis project Ga0157366, IMG submission 113149) | Fungus gardens microbial communities from leaf cutter ant in Botucatu, State of São Paulo, Brazil - Atta bisphaerica ABBM1 | ecosystem: Host-associated > Fungi > Mycelium > Unclassified ...
ACGGAAGGGCTGAAACAAGCGCTGAACAAATATGGCTTTGATGCGGCCTTTGGTGGCGCACGTCGTGACGAAGAGAAATCTCGTGCGAAAGAGCGTATTTACTCTTTCCGTGATCGCTTCCATCGCTGGGATCCAAAAAACCAGCGTCCGGAGCTGTGGCATAACTACAACGGCCAGATTAACAAAGGCGAGAGCATTCGTGTCTTCCCGCTGTCTAACTGGACCGAACTGGATATCTGGCAGTATATCTTCCTGGAAAATATCGAAATCGTCCCACTCTATCTGGCGGCAGAGCGCCCGGTACTGGAACGTGACGGTATGTTAATGATGATCGATGACGACCGCATTGACCTGCAACCTGGCGAGAAAATTGAACAGCGCATGGTGCGTTTCCGTACACTTGGCTGCTGGCCACTGACCGGTGCTGTTGAATCCGAAGCACAGACGCTACCGGAAATTATCGAAGAGATGCTGGTTTCCACCACCAGTGAGCGTCAGGGGCGGGTGATTGACCGCGATCAGTCAGGCTCGATGGAGCTGAAGAAACGTCAGGGTTATTTCTAAGGAACTGTCATGAATACAACTATTGCACAACAGATTGCTGACCAGGGTGGCGTAGAAGCCTGGTTACATGCTCAGCAACATAAAAGCCTGCTGCGTTTTCTGACCTGTGGCAGCGTCGATGACGGCAAAAGTACCCTGATTGGTCGCCTGCTGCACGATACCCGACAGATCTATGAAGATCAGCTTTCCTCACTGCATAACGACAGTAAACGTCATGGTACGCAGGGTGAGAAGCTGGATCTGGCCTTACTGGTCGATGGCTTACAGGCAGAGCGTGAACAGGGCATCACCATTGATGTTGCCTACCGTTATTTCTCTACCGAGAAACGCAAATTTATTATCGCGGACACCCCAGGACACGAACAATACACCCGTAATATGGCGACAGGAGCTTCCACCTGCGATCTGGCGATTTTGTTGATCGATGCCCGTAAAGGTGTGCTGGATCAAACCCGTCGTCACAGTTTTATCTCCACCTTGCTGGGGATCAAACATCTGGTAGTGGCAATCAACAAAATGGACCTGGTGGATTACAGCCAGCAGACATTTGAGCAGATCAAACGCGATTACCTCGATTTTGCTGAACAGTTACCGGGTGAACTGGATATTCGTTTTGTACCACTGTCGGCGCTGGAAGGCGAAAACGTGGCGTCACAAAGCGTGGAAATGAACTGGTACAGTGGCCCAACGCTGCTGGATGTGCTGGAAACGGTTGAAGTACAACGTGTGGTGGAACAGCAGCCAATGCGTTTCCCTGTGCAGTACGTGAATCGTCCAAACCTCGACTTCCGCGGTTATGCGGGCACACTGGCTTCAGGTGTGGTGCAGGTGGGCCAGCGCGTAAAAGTGCTGCCATCGGGTGTTGAGTCATCTGTTGCCCGCATTGTGACCTTTGATGGCGATCTGGAACAGGCCAGTGCAGGCGAAGCGATCACTCTGGTACTGAAAGATGAGATTGATATCAGCCGTGGTGATCTGCTGGTGGCTGCAGGTGACGATCTTCAGCCGGTGCAAGGTGCATCCGTAGACGTGGTGTGGATGGCTGAGCAACCACTGGTGCCGGGCCAGAGCTTTGATGTGAAGATTGCGGGTAAGAAAACCCGTGCGCGTGTGGAAAAAATTGAGTACCAGGTGGAGATCAATACGCTTTCCCGTCATAGCGCAGCAGAACTGCCACTGAATGGTATTGGTCTGGTGGATCTGACCTTTGATGAGCCGATGGTGCTTGATCAGTACCAGCAGAACCCGGTGACTGGCGGGATGATCTTTATTGATCGCCTGAGCAATGTGACGGTGGGGGCGGGCATGATCCGTCAGCCATTAGCAGAAACGCAGCAATCTGCCGGTAACTACAGTGCATTTGAGCTGGAACTGAATGCGCTGGTGCGCCGTCACTTTCCGCACTGGAATGCACGCGATCTGCTGGGCGGTAACTGAGATGGCCTTACATGATGAAAACGTCGTCTGGCACGATCATCCCGTAAACCGTGATGATCGTGAACGGCAACACGGTCATCAGGGAGCGGTTCTGTGGTTTACCGGGCTGTCTGGTTCCGGTAAATCAACGGTGGCGGGGGCGCTGGAGCAGGTATTGCATCAGTTGGGCGTGAGCACTTATCTGCTTGATGGCGATAATGTACGCCATGGCCTGTGCCGTGATCTCGGTTTCAGTGATGATGACCGCCGGGAGAATATCCGCCGGGTGGGGGAAGTGGCGAAACTGATGGTGGATGCCGGATTAATGGTATTGACCGCGTTTATCTCACCACATCGTGCTGAACGCGATATGGTTCGGCAAATGCTGGGAGAAGGCCGTTTTATCGAGGTATTTGTTGATACCCCGCTGGAAGTCTGTGAAGCGCGTGATCCCAAAGGATTGTATAAAAAGGCTCGCGCTGGAGAACTGCGTAATTTCACCGGGATTGATTCGGTATATGAGGCACCAGTACAGGCAGAAATACATCTGGACGGTGAACAATTGGTAACACATTTAACCAGCCGGATATTAGAACTGTTACGTCAGCGCGATATTATCAGGCCCTGATACAGCTATGATTAGTACCTGCGGGTATTATTCTGATGGGGCGTTTATTGTGGCGCTCCCATTAAAAGCGTTAATGGGATATCTATGCAAAACGCCACTCCACTACTGACCAGAAAAAAACAGCGTGACCGCGATGAGGCTTCATGGCCTCTTCCGGGTGGTGTGGTGGGCTTCACTTCATGGTGGGTAGCACTGGTAGCCATGTTTATTATGTATGGCTCCAACACACTGTTTTTTTTCCTCTATACCTGGCCTTTCTTCCTGGCTTTGCTACCCGTTTCTGTATTAAGTGGTATTGCGATTAGCGTGTTGTTACGTGGGCAGCTCTTCTGGACCACGCTGGCAACGGTAATACTGGTTATTTGTTTGTTCTGGCTGCTTTTCAATCAGCTTTCCGGTTGGTAACCATTCCTCTTATGTACAAATGCATTGCAGCGTTACAAAAACTTTCCTCTGTGGGTAGCACATACTGTGCGTTTTTTGCTGCTTTTTTCCGCTGTTCTGCACCATTGTCTGAGAAAAGAGCTCTATTTCATCAGCAGAGTGGAGTCGTATTAAAAGTTGTGGGATGATTGAGCCGTTTTTCAGGGGGCGGGATGGGCAAACTTACGCTACTGTTACTTGCATTGTTAGGCTGGTTGCAATATTCGCTCTGGCTGGGCAAGAACGGCATTCATGATTATACGCGCGTTAATGACGATGTTGCAGTGCAGCAGACCAATAACGCGAAACTTAAAGCGCGCAACGATCAGCTGTTTGCCGAAATTGACGACCTTACGGGGGGTTCGGAAGCGATCGAAGAGCGTGGACGCAATGAGCTGGGAATGATTAAACCCGGCGAGACTTTCTATCGCCTTGTGCCGGATCAAAACAAACGAAACGCGCAGCAAAGCCAACCAGCTAATCAACAACGATAAACATGAACATCGCAGACACCTGTCCGCAGGTCATCGCCGTTGTACCCGCCGCGGGGATCGGCAGCCGCATGCTGTCTGAATGCCCCAAGCAGTACCTCTCTATCGGCACGAAAACCATTCTTGAACATAGCCTGGATGCGCTGCTGGCGCACCCGGCGATAACACGCGTCATTGTTGCGCTGAGTCCACAGGATACCCATTTTTCCCGGTTGCCTGTGGCAAACGATCCCCGAATTCTCCAGGTTCTCGGGGGAGGGCAGCGGGCTGACTCGGTGCTGGCTGGATTAAAAGCAGCAGAGCATGCGCACTGGGTGCTGGTACATGATGCCGCACGTCCCTGTTTACACCTCAGTGATCTGACGCGTTTGCTGGAACTGATGCAGCGTAGTGAAGTGGGCGGCATTTTAGCTGCCCCAGTGCGTGATACCATGAAACGTTCGAGGTCAGAGCAGGCAGAGACGATTGCTCACACGGTTGAACGCGAAGCATTATGGCACGCGTTAACCCCTCAATTGTTCCCACTGCCACTGTTGCGTGAGTGTCTGGAACGCGCACTACGTGAAGGTGCTACGATTACAGATGAAGCCTCGGCGCTGGAATATTGCGGCTATCATCCCGAATTAGTCAGCGGGCGCAGCGATAATCTGAAAGTGACCCGACCAGAAGATCTGGCACTGGCTGAGTTCTATCTGACCCAAATTTATAACAAGGAGAACGCATAATGCGTATTGGTCACGGTTTTGATGTACACGCGTTTGGTGGTGAAGGCCCGCTGATCATTGGTGGTGTGCGTATTCCTTATGAACAAGGTTTTGTGGCTCACTCTGATGGTGATGTGGCATTACATGCCCTGACCGATGCACTGCTGGGCGCTGCAGCAATGGGCGATATCGGCAAATTATTCCCGGATACCGATGCTGCCTATAAAGGTGCTGACAGCCGTGGGTTGCTGCGTGAAGCCTGGAAACAGATTGAGAAAAAAGGCTATCGTGTCGGTAACGTAGACGTCACCATTATTACCCAGGCACCGAAAATGCTGCCGCATACGCCGCAGATGCGTATCAATATTGCTGAAGATCTCGGTATTCATATGGATGATGTCAACGTGAAAGCCACTACCACGGAAAAACTCGGCTTTACCGGCCGGGGTGAAGGCATTGCCTGTGAAGCTGTTGCCCTGCTGTTTAAGGTCTGAACAATGGATTTAACCCAACAGAAGTGGTTGTATGGCCAGCCAACGGCGCAGGGTGTGTTAAAGGCCAGCGCAGAAGATTTCGTGGTGATTGAAGATCTGGGCTATGCACCGGATGGCGAAGGTGAGCAACTGTTGGTTCGTGTTCGTAAAACGGGCTGCAATACCCGTTTTGTCGCAGATGCGCTGGCAAAATTTGTCGGTATCCATCCGCGTGATGCCAGCTTTGCCGGGATGAAAGATCGCCATGCGGTCACTGAGCAGTGGTTCTGTCTGAGATTACCGGGCAAAGAAACGCCGGATATGCGTAATTTTACGCTGGAAGGGGTGGAAGTGCTGGAAAGCGCCCGTCATCGCCGTAAGTTGCGTACCGGAGCATTGCAGGGGAATACTTTCAAACTGGTGTTGCGTCAGATCTCTGATCGTGATGATGTTGAACAGCGTTTACAGCAAATTGCGGTGACTGGCGTACCTAACTATTTTGGTAGTCAGCGTTTTGGTCATAACGGCAATAACCTGCAGATGGCGCAGCGCTGGGCAACGGATGAAATCCGCGTACGTGAGCGTAACAAACGCAGTTTCCTGCTTTCTGCGGCACGCAGTGCGATGTTTAATCAGGTGGTCAGTGACCGTCTGACACAGCAGGGATCACTGACTCAGGTGGTGAATGGTGATGCTTTACAACTGACCGGGCGAGGTAGCTGGTTTGTGGCTACTGTGGATGAACTGGCAGAGTTACAGCAGCGGACAGACAATAACGAATTGCGGATTACGGCTCCGTTGCCGGGTCGTGGTGAGTGGGGAAGTCGTGATGAGGCACTGTCGCTGGAACAGGCTTCTCTGGCTGCAGAAAGTGCACTGATGACCCTGCTGGATCGTGAGAAAGTGGATGCTGCACGTCGGGCGATGTTGGTCATTCCCCGTGATTTCCGCTGGAACTGGCAGGATGATGCCACTCTGGAAATGCATTTCTGGTTACCGGCAGGCAGTTTCGCCACCAGTGTGGTGCGTGAACTGGTGATATCGCAGGGTAATGCTGTTGAGGTTGATGAATAACAACGCCTCTTTTCCCTCCAACTGCCGTGTTGCGGCAGTTGCCTGCCGGGCATCAACGTTAAGCTGCACTGTCTGAAAAGCGCGTAACAGAATAGCGCGCTGGTGCCAGTTGACGATGAGAACCAGAAATTTACACCTACCACAGCCCCAGGCATCCAGCTAAAATGGCCTTCAGCCACGCTTTTTGTTTCCCATAATTTGACGATGGGAAGCGGCTCTATTGTGACTATGGGATGAATGGAAATTATCAACAGATTAGGTGTTAAATGCGAATTTTGCTGAGTAACGACGATGGTATCCATGCACCTGGCATTCAGGTGCTGGCAAAAGCGCTTCGCCAGTTTGCTGAGGTACAGGTTGTTGCTCCTGATCGCAATCGCAGTGGCGCATCAAACTCACTGACTCTGGAAACCCCTTTACGCACGTTTAACTATCCTGATGGGGATATTGCCGTGCAGATGGGCACGCCAACCGACTGTGTTTATCTTGGGGTTAATACCCTGATGCGCCCTAAACCCGATATCGTGGTATCGGGCATCAATGCTGGCCCTAATCTTGGTGACGATGTGATTTATTCCGGCACGGTAGCGGCAGCGATGGAAGGCCGTCATCTGGGGTTACCTGCGCTGGCAGTATCGCTGGACGGGCATCAGCACTATGAAACAGCTGCCGCAGTCACCTGTTCTATCCTGCGAGCGCTGCAACGAGAGCCGCTACGTACCGGTCGCATTCTCAATATCAATGTACCGGATCTGCCACTTGAGCAAATTAAAGGGATTCGTGTCACCCGCTGCGGGAGCCGCCATCCCAGCGACCAGGTGATACCACAGCAGGATCCGCGTGGTCACACGCTTTACTGGATTGGACCTCCGGGTGACAAACTGGATGCGGGTCCCGGGACGGATTTTGCCGCAATAGATGAAGGCTATGTATCAGTCACGGCATTGCACGTTGATCTTACGGCTCATGCAGCACAGGAGGTCGTTTCTTCCTGGTTAGCAGATGTTGGGGTTGATAAAGAATGGTAAGTGCTGGCCGGATTGATGCGTTACTTGCGTTGTTACGTAAGCAGGGCATAGAAGATGAGCGATTACTACAGGCCATTGCAGATGTGCCACGTGAGCGCTTTATTGATGAAGCCTTTGAGCATAAGGCCTGGGATAATATGGCCTTGCCGATTGGTTCCGGGCAGACGATCTCTCAACCCTATATGGTTGCCCGCATGACCGCTTTGCTGGAGTTGACCCCACAATCACGGGTGCTGGAGATTGGCACGGGATCCGGGTATCAGACGGCAATTCTGGCCAATCTGGTTGAACACGTCTGTTCCGTCGAGCGGATTAAAGGGTTGCAGTGGCAGGCCAAACGCAGACTGAAACAGCTTGATTTACATAACGTTTCCACCCGTCATGGTGATGGCTGGCTCGGTTGGCCCTCGCGTGGCCCTTTTGATGCCATCATTGTCACGGCAGCGCCGCCGGAAATCCCGGAAGCCTTACTGGCACAGCTTGATGAAGGCGGTATTATGGTGTTGCCAGTGGGGGAAGAGCAGCAGGTTTTGCAGCGTATTCGCCGCAGTGGCGGTGAATGTGTGGTTGAAACTATCGAACCTGTGCGTTTTGTTCCACTGGTGCAAGGCGATCTCGCCTGAGTACAACACGTAAAAGATTAATACAACAGTGCCATGGCACGTTGTGATTGATGTTGCTAGTATCTGATGAACGCATGGGCTGGTCGACGATAGAGAAAGTTGCCAGCCCTGCTACTTTTTGTCGTTAATAAAGCATTGCCGTTATGGGGGATTAATGAGCACGGGAAGCCCAGTATTTAAGTTGCGCCGTATCGCGGCCGTTTCGTTGATAGGATTTTGGCTGGCTGGCTGTTCCAGCGATAACACTAAAGCCCCTATCAGCTCGGTGGGCGATAATAACTCCGGAATGCTCAGCAATTCAGGCAGTGGTGGTTTTATTCCTGCCCATCCGCCGACATCTTCGGGTTCTGGTGGTTTCATTCCTGCACAACCGTCTTCTTCATCTGGTGGGAGTGTTCCTTTAGCGTCACCTCCACAAGCCATCGCTGCATCACAAAATGTGACAACAGAGAATGGTCATATTGTTTACAACCGTAGTTATGGGAATATTCCCAAAGGTAGTTATAACGGTGACAGCTATACCGTGAAACGTGGTGATACGCTGTTCTATATTGCCTGGATTACCGGTAATGATTTCCGTGATCTGGCGCAGCGCAATAACATCCCGGCACCTTATGGCCTCAATGTTGGCCAGCAATTACAGGTGGGTAATGGTGGCGGAACGCCAATCACGGGCGGTAATGCCGTGACCGTGGCTGATGCTTCAGCAGGGGGAGTTAGTACACCTCCAGCCACTTCACAAATGAAACCAGCACCTGTTGCACAGCAACCGGTTATTACGTATTCTGAGGATTCAGGTACGACAAGTGAGGGCAAAATGTTGCCTTCATCCGGGACAAATGTTGCAACGACAACAGCACCGGTTACCGTCCCGACCGTGAGTAGTACAACAGATAGCTCAACCCCTGTGGGGAGCTGGCGTTGGCCAACAGACGGGAAAATTATTGATAACTTCTCTGCTGCTGATGGTGGCAATAAAGGTATCGATATTGCGGGATCGCGGGGGCAATCCGTTGTATCTACCGCTTCAGGTCGGGTGGTATATGCCGGGAATGCACTTCGCGGTTACGGTAATTTAATAATCATCAAACATAATGATGACTACCTGAGTGCTTATGCCCATAACGATACGATGTTGGTTCGTGAACAACAGGAAGTCACCGCGGGGCAGAAAATAGCCACGATGGGTAGTACAGGCACAAGCTCGGTTAGATTGCATTTTGAAATTCGTTACAAGGGGAAATCCGTCAACCCGTTGCGTTATTTACCGCAGCGATAACCGGCAGAGCCTTGGGTTCTGCCCTGGAATCACGGGTAGGAGCCACTTATGAACCAGAATACGCTGAAAGTTAATGAATTACATGAAGATGCGGAATTCGACGAAAATGGAGCTGAGGTTTTTGATGAAGGGGCTCTTGTCGGAAATGAACCTGATGAAAATGAGTTAGCAGAAGAAGAGCTGCTGGCACAGGGTGCAACGCAACGTGTCCTTGATGCAACACAGCTCTATCTGGGTGAAATAGGCTATTCCCCATTGTTAACGGCGGAAGAAGAGGTGTTCTTTGCCCGCCGTGCATTGCGAGGTGATATCCCTTCGCGTCGTCGAATGATCGAAAGTAACCTGCGACTGGTGGTGAAAATCGCCCGTCGCTACAGCAATCGCGGTCTGGCGTTACTGGATCTGATTGAAGAAGGTAACCTTGGATTGATCCGCGCCGTCGAAAAGTTTGACCCGGAAAGAGGATTCCGCTTTTCGACTTATGCGACCTGGTGGATCCGTCAGACGATTGAACGGGCGATCATGAATCAAACCCGTACGATTCGTTTGCCGATTCATATTGTGAAAGAGCTGAATGTTTATTTGCGCACCGCACGTGAACTGTCCCATAAGCTTGATCACGAACCCAGTGCAGAAGAGATTGCTGAGCAACTGGATAAACCTGTTGATGATGTCAGCCGGATGTTACGCCTCAACGAGCGTATTACATCAGTTGATACACCACTGGGTGGCGATTCTGAAAAAGTACTGCTGGATGTTCTGACCGATGAGAAAGATAACGGCCCGGAAGATACCACGCAGGACGATGATATGCGGCAAAGCATTGTCAAATGGCTGTTTGAACTGAATGCGAAACAGCGTGAAGTCCTGGCACGTCGCTTCGGCTTATTAGGCTACGAAGCCGAAACGCTGGAAGATGTGGGTCGGGAAATTGGTCTGACTCGTGAGCGTGTTCGTCAGATTCAGGTCGAAGGTCTGCGTCGCCTGCGGGAAATTTTGCAGGCTCAGGGACTGAATATTGAAGCGCTGTTCCGTGAATAATCACGCGAACATCTGACAGAATTACGATGAAAAGCGGCGCTCAACGAGCGTCGCTTTTTTTATCTCTGATTTCAGCCATGGCCGTTTTGCAGCGACCAGACTGCGGCCTCAACCCGAGATTTCATCTGCAATTTCTTCAATAAATGCTTCACGTGCACCTTGACCGTACTTTCACTAATGCAAAGGCGGCGGGCGATCAGTTTATTACTCATCCCTTTTGCCAGCAGTGCCAGAATATCGCGTTCACGGGCGGTGAGGCTCTGAATATCAGGCTGATCGCTGGGATGCTGCTGGCGCAGGCTGGCCGCGAGGAGTGGTGGTAGTGTTTCACTCAGCACCATTTCACCAGCAGCCGCACGAAGCAATGAATTCAGCAGGGCTTCGGGTTCCATATCTTTTAACAGATAGCCATCTGCCCCGCGTTTTAGCGCCCGTACGATATCATCTTCATAGTCGGAAACACTGAAGATAATGATCCGACCACGGGCATCAATCGCTTTCAGCTGTTCAAGCGTTTCCAGTCCATTCATTCCCGGCATATGCAGATCCAGCAGGATCAGATCGGAATCATGTTGTTCCGCCAGCCGGATCCCTTCTGCTCCATTACTCGCTTCCCCGATCACCACAAGACGCTCATCCATCCCGATCAACTGCTTCAGACCAGCGCGCAGCATCGGGTGATCATCAATCAGTAATACCGTTGTGGGGGTAGCAGATGTTTTCATTCTGTGTTTCCGGATCAAGAGTTAAACAGTGACAAAGCTTACAGTGGTCAAATGTATTGTCGTGACCTGATAAGATACTATTCCTACCACTTTTGAGGTAATACCTAATATCCCTGATTGATCATAACGATAAATAATCACTGGCTGTTATTTTTAATTTGTTGATTTTAAACAAATTAAATCATTTCCCTGGCGGCACTCTGTATAGTCAGATAGCTGTTCTCACCCCTCTCACTTCTACTCTCATTGATATACGTCAAGTCAGCCAGAAGCATTCCTGTTCAGGATGGTGCCATTCGTTAATCACGTCACCGGGAAGACTATGTCACAATCCACTCCTTTACCAGGAAAGAAAAATAGCGCAGTGATCCAAAACTGGCAGCCTGAAGATGCCCAGTTTTGGGCTAAAACAGGAAAGCGTATTGCCAGTCGCAATCTGTGGATTTCTGTTTTTTGTCTGATGCTGGCTTTCTGTGTCTGGATGCTATTCAGTGTTGTCGCGGTTAATCTCAATAAAGTGGGATTTAACTTCACTACAGATCAGCTCTTTATGCTGACTGCACTACCTTCTATTTCCTGCGCGATTCTGCGTGTTCCATACTCATTTGTTATCCCTGTTTTTGGCGGCCGCCGCTGGACAACGTTCAGCACCTGTTTTCTGTTGATTCCCTGCATCTGGCTGGGATTTGCCGTACAAAACCCCAGCACACCTTATGCGGTGTTCATCATTATTGCTCTGTTGTGTGGCTTTGCGGGCGCTAACTTTGCTTCCAGCATGGGCAATATCAGTTTCTTCTTTCCAAAATCCATGCAGGGCAGTGCCCTGGGGATCAATGGTGGGTTAGGGAACCTCGGCGTGAGCGTCATGCAATTACTGGTCCCACTGGTGATCTCAACCGCGATTTTCGTGGGTTTCAGTGGGAACCAGTCCGCTGGGGAAAGTGATATCTGGCTGGAAAATGCCGCCTGGATCTGGGTGCCGTTGTTGCTCATTGCCACCTTTGCTGCCTGGTTTGGTATGAATGAACTCGCGGGAGCAAAATCCTCACTACGTGAGCAGTTACCTGTATTAAAACGTGGGCATCTGTGGATGCTTTCCCTGCTTTATCTCTGCACCTTCGGATCTTTTATCGGCTTTTCGGCGGGTTTTGCCATGCTGTCTAAAACCCAGTTTCCTGATGTGATGATCATGAAATACGCCTTCTTCGGCCCGCTGATTGGCGCACTGGCCCGCTCTCTTGGTGGGATCATTTCTGATCGCCTGGGCGGCATTCGTGTTTCGCTGTTCACCTTTATTGTGATGGCGATTTTTACCGGATTGTTGTTCCTGACGCTGCCTGGCGAAAACAGCGCCGGCTCATTTATCGCCTTCTATAGCGTCTTTATGGTGTTGTTCTTTGCTGCGGGGCTGGGCAGCGGTTCCACCTTCCAAATGATTGCGGTGATCTTCCGCAAGATGACGCTTGACCGCGTTAAAGAGCTGGGGGGAAGCGATGAAACGGCTCAGCATGAAGCTGCAACTGAAACCAGCGCTGCACTGGGCTTTATCTCCGCAATTGGTGCCCTGGGCGGTTTCTTCATTCCTCAAACCTTTGGTATTTCGCTGAGCATGAGTGGCTCACCAGCAGGAGCCATGAAAGTGTTCCTGGTGTTTTATCTGGTGTGCATCGCGATTACCTGGCTGGTGTATGGCCGTAAAGAAAATAACTAAGAGTGGGAAACACACTTCTCTTTTGGAGCATGTCGTATGAGTAAGTTTCTGGACCGTTTACGCTATTTTAAACAGCTGGCTGAACCCTTCTCTGGTGACCACGGCCAAACCCTGAATACCAATCGTGACTGGGAAGATGGCTATCGTAGCCGCTGGCAGCATGACAAAATCGTGCGCTCTACTCATGGGGTGAACTGTACCGGTTCCTGTAGCTGGAAAATCTACGTTAAAAATGGGCTGGTCACCTGGGAAACGCAGCAAACAGATTACCCGCGCACCCGCCCGGATCTGCCTAACCATGAACCTCGTGGTTGTCCGCGCGGTGCCAGTTATTCATGGTATCTGTACAGTGCAAACCGCCTGAAATATCCGCTGATGCGCAAAAGCCTGCTGACGCTGTGGCGTAAAGCTAAGGTTCGTTATACCGATCCCGTCCTGGCATGGCAGTCGATTGTTGACGATGCTGAACAGTCACAAAGCTATAAAACGACACGTGGACGTGGCGGCTTTGTGCGTTCCAGCTGGCAGGAAGTGAATGAGCTGATTGCGGCAGCGAATGTCTATACCGCGAAAACCTTTGGCCCCGATCGTATTATTGGTTTCTCGCCTATCCCGGCGATGTCGATGGTGTCTTATGCTTCTGGCGCACGTTACCTGTCGCTGATTGGCGGGACATGTCTGAGTTTCTATGACTGGTATTGCGATTTACCGCCCGCTTCGCCAATGACCTGGGGCGAGCAAACCGATGTGCCTGAATCGGCTGACTGGTATAACTCCGCCTATATCATGGCCTGGGGCAGTAATGTGCCGCAGACCCGAACCCCGGATGCCCACTTTTTTACGGAAGTCCGCTACAAAGGTACGAAAACTGTCGCGATTACTCCCGATTATGCTGAAATTGCCAAGCTGTGTGATCAGTGGCTGAGCCCGAAACAAGGCACTGACAGCGCACTGGCGATGGCGATGGGGCATGTCATGCTGACGGAATTCCACCAGCAACGGCAGGTAGAGTATTTCCGCAACTATGTTCGTGCTTATAGCGATATGCCAATGCTGGTATTACTGGAACCGCGCGATGGTGGTTATTATGCCGCCGGACGTATGTTACGTGCCAGTGATCTGGTTGATGGGCTGGGGCAGGAAAATAATCCTGAATGGAAAACCATCGCGATCAATCAAACCAACGGTGAACTGGTGGCCCCGCAAGGTTCAATTGGTTATCGCTGGGGGGAGAAAGGGAAATGGAACCTGGAGCAGCGCGAAGGTAAAAACCAGCAGGAAGTGGAACTGCAACTGAGCCTGCTGGGTCAGCATGATGAGCTGGCTGAAGTCGGTTTTCCTTACTTTGGGGGAACCGAAGTCCAGGATTTCAACAGCGTGGCGCTGGATGAAGTACTGCTGCATAAATTACCTGTTAAACGTCTGCAACTGGCTGATGGCAGCACTGCACTGGCCACCAGTGTTTATGATCTGACACTGGCTAACTACGGTGTTGAGCGCGGTATGGACGATGCTAACTGCGCCGCGACCTACGATGAAATCAAAGCCTACAGCCCGGCGTGGGCAGAGCAGATCACCGGTGTACCACGGCAGAATATTATCCGTATCGCGCGTGAATTTGCCGAAACTGCAGAGAAAACACGCGGTCGTTCCATGATCATTGTGGGGGCGGGTCTGAACCACTGGTATCACATGGATATGAACTACCGTGGTTTGATCAATATGCTGATCTTCTGTGGTTGTGTCGG
>Ga0157366_1000738_pt1 | contig 13925 bp, 8 predicted proteins | sample AttbisABBM1_FD_113149 | JGI IMG/M metagenome (GOLD analysis project Ga0157366, IMG submission 113149) | Fungus gardens microbial communities from leaf cutter ant in Botucatu, State of São Paulo, Brazil - Atta bisphaerica ABBM1 | ecosystem: Host-associated > Fungi > Mycelium > Unclassified ...
AGAGCGACCACTATTGTATCCTTCATTTTTGCATGATGGAAAGCCGATTCACCACCCTTGTGGGTTCCCCTTGACTAGATGATCAACTGTGATCCATGTATCAATCCATGTATTATGCTGCTTTGTGATTCAGGCAGTTCTGCATCTTCGTCAGCAGGTTTAGACTGACTGATCCTTTCAAAACGCCAACATTACATATTTTAGGCTAAAAAGATGCCATCATACTTTTACGGCGGCCATTGACGCTCGTCGAACTGAGCGAGAAGTATCGTGCATCATGGAGGTACGCCATCAGCGATCTTTTATCTAACAGCTTCCTGGACAGCATTTTATATTGAGAATCCTTCGTTTAATGCTCCTGCACCAGTCATCGAAGATGAGCAGGCCTTCCTCTGATTTACTTTTAATCTGAGATACTGAAAGAGAAATATTGAATACAGTCTCCCCAAAGTAAGGATCAGCCAGATGTGGTCAGCTTATCGATCTGCGGCTAGATGGCATATAGAAGCAAGCATGGGAATGATGTGTGTGACTTGTGACTGTGACTATGCTTGGGTCAATAAGTGTACACAAACCTATTGAGGTTGAAGGATATTTATTGCCTTGTCATTACTTCTACCATCACCCTCTCTTTTACTATCTGTTTCCTATCTACACATAAACAAAAAATGTCTTCATGGACTCCAGATCACCAAGCTCTGGAGGAAATTTTGCGTACCATCTATGACTCTACCGACATGACCATTGCTGCCCAACGTTCCATTACTCTTGTCAGCTATATTTTATGCCGCTATCTTAGTCCAGAATGCTGATTGCGGCTCACAGAAACTGAATTCATTCACGCGAATTGCAGAGTATATTGCTTACTTGGCCTATATCTTAAGTGTTATGATCCATGAGGAGGACCGTATACGCACCATCGCTGGATACCTGCTGAAGAACAACTCTCGTCTCATTTTACAAGCCCAACCACCAGTAGTAGAATTTGTCAAATCCGCCGTGCTGCAGGCGTTTGATGATCCGTCGATCATGATTCGCAATGCAGCGAGTCAAGATATTGTAGCCTTCCTCGGCGTACTCGAGCCCAGAAATTGGCCAGAGTGTCTACAGCAGTTGGTGAATGCATTGGATGCCTCCGATTTGGATAGGCAAGAGGTAAGTGACCTTTTGACACACAGTGTTCTTGGTGCAGGGTTTCTCCCCCAGCCAGTCATTCAATCGGCTTTGTCATACCTCTAGTTCGGGGCATAGTATTTAGGTTATCATAATTCCTGATCATTTTTGTAGGCCGCATTCAATGCTCTTGAAAAGGCCTGTGAAGACTATCCGCGTAAGATGGACGTTGAAATCAGCGGTACTCGGCCGCTCGATTACATGATCCCTAAATTCCTCATGCTTTCAGAACATCCTTCGGCCAAGATGCGATCCCATGCAGTGGCATGCCTTTCATACTTTGTACCTATTAATTGCCAGTCGCTCTTCGTTCATATCGACAGTTTCATCACTTGCTTGTTCAAGCGGGCGTCTGACGATGATCCTTCTGTACGCCGGCATGTCTGCCAGGCTCTTGTCCTCCTCCTCGCGGCCCGTCCGGAGAAGCTTATGCCAGAAATGACTAATGTTGCGGAGTATATGCTCTACTCCACCAAAGACAAGAACGAGAATGTCGCATTGGAGGCTTGCGAGTTCTGGCTTACGTTTGCTGAAGATGCTGACTTGGCACCATATCTGCACCCCCTTTTAGGAAAGGTCGCTCCGGTGCTTTTGGATTGTATGGTTTATGGGGAGGATGACCTCCTGTGGTTAGAAGGGGATGCAGAAGACGCCACCGTTCCTGATAAGGAGACCGATATCAAGCCACGCCACTATGGAGGCAAGGCCCATGTTTTCCAGCGTGACGCTGCAGAAACTGGTGATCAGCCACAAAAGCCTCGTGTGGGTGCTTATGGTGAGGTGACGATTGAATCGGACGAAGAAGAAGAATATGATGACTACGACGACGACTTCGCAGAGGAGATGTCCACTGAATGGAATTTGCGCAAGTGTGCCGCTGCCGCTCTTGATGTTCTAGCTGTCAGATTCAGTGGCGATCTTTTGAGCGTTCTTCTCACGCACCTGAAGGAGAAGCTGTGGAGTCAGGACTGGTTGCAGAGAGAAAGTGGCATTTTGGCTTTGGGTGCCATGGCTGAGGGTATGTACAGCTAGTTTGATTGCTCTTTGGCTCTCAGCGATGTCATAGGTTGCATTGAGGCCATCGAGCCCCACCTTCCGACTTTGATCCCGTACCTCATCAATACACTGAATGACCCCAAGGTAGTTGAAGTATTACAAGTCGTTTCAGCTTCTCTGACATGTATTGTAGCCTCTGGTGCGGTCGATCACTTGTTGGACCCTTGGTCGATATGCGAGCTGGTGCACTCAACCCATATCAGAGGCGCACAGGCTATCCTATTTTATTCCGACGATGGAAGGCGTGAGTTTGATCCATGATCTACGGTTAGATAATAGCTAATTGGAGTCGTTAGCTCCTCCGTATGGTATTGGACACCAACAAGCGTGTCCAAGAGGCAGGATGCAGTGCTTTTGCGACCCTTGAAGAGGATGCAGGTCCTGAGATTGCGCCTTATCTGGAGCCTGTCCTGAGAAACCTTGTCTTTGCCTTCGAGAAGTATCAACACAAGAACATGCTAATCTTGTACGATGCTGTTGGCACTCTTGCTGATGCTGTCGGCCGCGCACTTGCGAACCCAACCTACGTCGAGATCTTGATGCCACCTTTGACAAATCGATGGGCAAAGCTCAAGGATGATGATGAGGACTTGATTCCCTTGCTCGAGGTATGTGCTCAAGATCCTTATGGTGAAGTCCCTCTCATCCGTGTTTCAGTGTCTTGCTTCGGTTTCTATTGCGATGGGTCCTGCCTTCTTCCTTTATGCTGGTCCAGTGTTCGAGCGGTGCAATAACATCATTCATCAATCACTGCTCCAGTACCAGGCATTCCAACAAAATCCCGAACTTGATGAGCCTGGAGGTTCATTCCTGGTTGTTGCGCTCGACTTGCTTTCCGGCCTTACCCAGGGCCTGGGCATGTCATTAGAGCCTTTCATCACAAATAGTAGTCCGAACATGCTCAACCTCTTGACGTTCTGCTTGAAGCATCCTCAAGCTCCTGTAAGACAGTCGGCATATGCATTAGTCGGTGATATGGCAATGGGGTGCTTTACATTATTGCGCCCCCATATGCCAGGCATCATGCAAGAGCTGATTCAACAGCTCGATCCTGAACCCAAACTTGAGTTTATCAGCGCATCAAATAATGCTGCGTGGTCAGTCGGGGAGGTCGCGCTGCGATATGGCCGGGGTAAGCTTATCTTGGGATTTAACCTCTCTTGCTTAACACTGTCACGTAGATGAACCCGAGTTTCAGCAATGGGTGGAGGCGCTTATCAGGCGTCTTATTCCCATTCTCTTACATCCCAAAGCACCCAGAAGCTTACATGAGAATGCAGCAGTTTCAATAGGTCGCATTGGATTTATGCATCCCACTCTTGTTGCTCCTCATCTGCCTGAATTTGCTCAAGCTTGGTGTCAGGCCCTTTACGAGATTCGTGACAACGATGAGAAGGACTCCGCGTTCCGTGGCTTATGCACACTTGTGCAAACAAATCCTGTTGGGATCACCAAGGTAAGAACATCCACTCTGATGTGCTAGACTTGCCATTGATTCGACATTGCATTCTCAGAGTTTATTATGGTTCTGCAACTCGATTGTTCGATGGAGTCAGCCATCGCCAGAACTCAACAACATGTTCTGTACGCTCCTTCAAGGATTCAAACAACATGATGAAGCGGGATGGGCAGCGCAGATGGCGTCATTCCCTCCAGTCATACGAGAACGTTTGGCCATCCGGTATAATGTCTAAATAATGCAACAGATTATAGGCCAGTCCGAAATATCGATTTTCGCTTTTGGTTTATTATCTCATCGCTTTGACTGCATCCCCAAATAGTTTTCCTTCTTGCTTTTTTGTCGATGCCCTTTAATAACACAGCTCAGTACTCGCTTCCTGTGTCGACTTTATTGCGCTTGTCTGTCGTCTTGTTCATTTCTCTGGTTTTGTTATATCAGGAACACCGTTTTTAGTAGCAGTAATTTTTCTTCATGATGCATTCCTCGGCATCTTATGTTCTTCACTGATTCTGGATCTCATCTTTTCAGTAGCTAGTAGGTAGTGTAGCCTTTATCTCGTACAGTTTCATCATGTGGTTGAGTCCTTGCTCGAGCCGTGAAAAAGTCGTCCCATTCTTATTTCGGGACTCAACTCCTTGCATCTTATATCATTTTACGTAGCATTAGTTTACAGTAGATAACCAGTAGCATAGTCTGATTTGCTTTCGGTAGATAGGTTTGTTCCTGTGTTATTAGTGTGGGCCTGGTTTATGGATTTCGCATAAACCAAAAGAGGATCCAAAAGAGGATGTATTTGATTCTTCTGAATTATTTGTAGCATAAGCGACTCGTCCTTCGAGAGGCAATAACAGAGCTTTCGTTTTCAAGTGAAGACTGCCGACAATAGTGTAGAGGAGATATGATACATGTCTCAAACCGATGGACAATCTACAATGGAGAAAAGGGAGTGCATAACTGGACCTTCGAAGGTCCAGTATCAGAATCGTTTCCCGTTAGCATAGGGCCCATTCAAACCAAGCATCCCTCCAGCATCTCCACCAAAGGCGCTGGTACGTCCGCCAAAGTTACCGGTCCTGAAACCACTATAGCGTTTCCTACGCTGGTAATATTGGTATCCGTATATGCCTCCACCAACGAGGCCAACAAAAAGAATGAGTTTGAAGAAAAGACCAAACCAACTCCCAGATTCCTCCCCCGACGCTAATGGGACTCGACCAGATTTTCTACCTTTGCCACTTTGAGGGTTGGTTTGGGAGAAGTGTACGGAAGACGTTGATACAGAGATGATGCTTTTTACATTGTAACATCGGTTAGGGAAAGTTGAATGGGGTTTACAAGGAACGTACTCATGTGCGTCGGAGACATCGCCTGTCATCGCAGTTAAGCCGATAAAAGGATTAGTAGGTAGTGTGACATTTTCGAGGCGGAAACAGTCCGACCATTCATCCCCTGAAACCCTTGAACTGAGCAACTGAATATAGTGTGCATAAGAGCTCGTACTCACAAGCTTTGTATTGTACTTTCACGTCAAGATATTCACCCTTGATATATGTGACTTTCAGTTTGGTAGCCATATTGGTTCGGCGGACGTTCGCCTATCGAATTGAATTGAAGCACCGGATAGAAATCGGACAGAAACTTACAGTACAGGCACCGGCGGCTTGTCCATCGCCATCATTACCAAAGTCATATGTGACGCTGCCATCAAATAGGAAGCCAGAGATCCGGGGGAAAGAGTAGGCGTGCCTAGCGTTGGCATAGCTAAAACAATATAAGATCAGGTTTGAACACAGAATTCGACATACGTGTCAACAATGAGTCCAAAGCCATTGAACTGATCTAAGTTTTACTGAGTAAAGTGTGTAGTTGGCTTGGAAGGAGAACTTGACGAACTTTTGTTACCGAAGATAGGACCTGGACTGACTCGTTCGGTTGTGAGCCAAAATGCAAGCCCATCACCGAATAGGTGCGTCGAGTGTCCTGAAATCTGAAGAAGATTCAGCATTAGCCCATGGAAATGTGCAGTAGGGCCCGAGCCTTGAATTCTGTCTCGACAATAAAATTTGGTACCGTCAGCGGTAGGCGAGTCCATAACCATCCCTAATTCATTGTTAGAGGTAATTATTACCGCAATTCCAAGGAAAGAGATAAACCATTTGTGAAGGTTTGTTTCGCGTTAATCGGACATGTTTGTTGGTGTTCTGTCATGCGCATCCAAGGATGGTCAGTTCACGCAATTGAAATTGAGAGTAAAATAGGCGGACAATGTAAGAGTCTGCACCAAAGTCCCACCACCTAATGTACTGTCTTTTCAGTTTGACCTTCAAATTGAAATCGAGAAGGGCATGCCTATTTTGAAGATCTTGGTCGATGTAAGGAGCATATAATGAGTGTGTTCTAAGGTTTATAGCCTGAAGAAAATGAAGCCAAAAATATGAGCCCAACAACAAGCATCTTTAATGGTATAAAGGGGACTACAGACTCTGTCGGTTGGGCGGTCTGTTATTCTAGAGTCCCTTGCCGCTTGCGCAGCACTAAGCCAGAGCGACCATGCAAGAATATTCGAAAACGACAAGATGCTTGGGATAGTTGAAAACATTTAAATTCTAGAGCGGAATATATTGCCGTTCCAAGTGACGACCACCATCCTAATAAAAACACGGTTTTTGACACGTGATGTGAATTGAATTATTTCCAGATTTCGCAAAATCCTGCCCGTTGGAAATATCTATGGTGTTACTACTATGATTCATAGTAAACGTTGAATGCAGCATATGCTCCTATAATTTGTCCGGTGACACTAGTGAGATTTTTCTGGCCCCCAACGACAATTTGTTTGGCAGCCAACAAATGAAATCAAATAGTCGCCACTTGGTCCTTGTGATGTATCCGGGAGTGTGATGGCGCCGATCAGCGCGTTTCAAAATGATTCGCAACGATAGCAATTTCAATTTGGACCATAAACGAGCTCTTGCGATCCTTCGCAAGGAATCTCTAGACATCTACAATCGCCTTCATTCCATCCAAGAGGATATTGGTTTTGTGAATTACGTCCACGAGTTTTATCCTGACTTTCCTTTCCTTCGTATGTCTGACATTTTGTTGCAAGAGACTTCTGATGTTCCCAACCCATATAGCCAACCTGCGGTGCGGTGCTTGGTATACCGATCCAGGCCTCGTCAGTTACCACTCGAGTTTTTGAAAGCAAAATTCATGAACGATAAAGTTTTAGGCAGATGAAACGCCTGCTTATTTCAAGTCTACCGATGGTCATACAGGTAATTGGGATTTCAACTTAAGGAGGGCAAATTTGCATCTTCTACCCCTTATCTCTCAGAAATCCGGGTGAGTTGACTCTCTGTCCAATGACCCAGCCAAACAGGTCGGACTAATCTTAGCGTAGGATAGTTCTAGTCGACTCGACACGAGCTGGAAAACGGATGCCAGATTCATTTTCCAAGACGGTGCCCATCTGGTGCACAGTTGTCAACCGTGCAATCTCCATGAGGCGAAGACAACGTGATTGGGGACCTGTCTCAGCTGAGTGGGATATACAACTGTATACGCCTCCCGGAGTTGTTAGTGCCCAAGAACACCATCAGATCACGGAGAAGCTCGATGATTGGGCAAATGCGTTGGCAGTAAGTTCCCGAATTATTTCACCAGATATAAGACAATTAGAATCTTTTTAGGCTTCCTCGTTTGAAATTGCATTAGATCTTACTGCACCGCTTCGATCTTTCTGGATCACACCTTCAACAACGACGTTTCCTGTGTTCAGTCCCAGCCCCTCATCATCCGACTTTCTCCCCATCATCTGTGTGTGTGCCTCTAAACAAGCTCAGATCAACACAGGTGGCTTTGCCTACATTCAAGGCTCAGGGGATGATCACGAACTCTGGAGCATGGTATGTCTTCGCGACAATCTCAGATACGAAACTGACGAGTCCTTAAAAAAAGGGCCTAACCCCGCATATATTCTGGAGGTATCGTGCTGAGTTAATCGCATCTCCTCGTGCCAGCTTGGAGGACTTGATCAAACACATCCTCTCCTTATCGCAAACCGAGTGTTCAGTCTCACCAGCCGCTGCGAATTTAGATAAATTCATATTTTCACCCATACCTGTTCACAGGGTTGGCGGCCGAATTCAGCTTGTTTCATTCTCACCCCCTGATCTGAACAGCCTCTTGTCATCATTACAATCAGAGACAATAGTCGACACAGCCTACGTCATCCTGGATTTATCTCTCCCACAAGCGTGCTCTAGCACTTGCATCATGGGTCCTACCCAGAATGTACTACACATTCTCTCACCATCCAAGGGCAAGGCCAAGCCTGACGCTCATTTTCTGCAATATGTCCTACCAGCGGCTATCCCCTTTATCAAAGCCAATTTATTTAGAGAACCACCCAGAACTGTTTACATCTTGGAAGGGTGTGGGAATGACTCTAGAACACTTTTGGATATGAGCGTAGGCCTGGCTGTCGTCGTCATTCAACTCTTCTTTGATCAAATGGGAGCATTGACACAGATGGACAAGAAGACTCAAGGTCAGGTCCAACTTTTCAGAGATGGCATGTGCTCAGATAGTAGTTTTTTTATAGCTGATAAACAAACCATTCGCTTACGCTTGCAATGGATTATTGAGAGTGTGCCTCGAGCGAATCCATCTCGTGCAATACTTAAACGTATCAATGAGTTCTTCCTCACGCCTTCATTGTACCTTAACCCTCAAGTTAAAATGGCACTGACAGACCAGTAAGCATATTTGACATTAAATTCAATCTTTCGTTATTGCTGTAGAGGTGACTGATGAACAAATAGATCGATATAGTATTTAAACTTTGACCTAGTGTATAGATACTTCCTTTAGTCCTCACTCTTGGAATGTACCCATCTCTACCCAACCACTGTGTTGTAGTCCTATTTAGATTAGAGATCTCGTGATTAGTATATATTACTTGTATGACTACACCTCAGTTGTCTGAAAGAATAATGGCACGTGATCAATAAAGGATGTCCCGAAAGACAATGTGAAAAGGCTACATCAGCCAAGTCGCCAAAGGCACAAAAACTTTGATCCTAACGGGATCAGCGTGATCTCGAGGAATGTCGGCAAACACATGAAGAATGCAGACCTTCATGAAATCGTGTATCGAGTGCCCTTTAAGGAGGTAACACCATCAGCAAGTCGGTTTGGGCTATGAGCAGTCCTGAACAGAACCATGTCCCACAACCCGTTAAGAACTGACGTCCGCTCGACGACGCACGAGTACCCCACTTCGTTCACGGAGCTACATCCCCGTTTCGCTTTTCAGGGCTACTGCTGAACTTGATTTGGACCGTCGGCGGTCAAAAAGCTCCCTGAACAACCGGTATTGTGCCAATGCTTGGAGAGGACTTGGCAAGAAAAGATGGGCGACATGGTGAATATTCAAAGGTAAAGGAAGGTACGTACATAAACCCGAGCGAAATTCCAGAATTTGTGTGGCTTTTAGGGGTCGGTAACCTTATGATAATATGTGATAACAGGAACTGTTTATTCACGACGATATGCGACGAGTTTCTGTCGAAAGAAAAAATTTACTCCCTGTTCATTCCGTTTTGCCTATTCAAGATCAGGACAATTCACAGAGCGACAACGAATGAATCGGTGGCTGTACAATATGTTTAGCCAGCTAGCCACGAGAACTGGAGTCTTGCTCACAATCCACTCTTCTGGTACTTCACGAATCCGATCCATATCCTCCAAGTAGTGCAAGTATTGCAATTGTCGCCCAACCTGAAGTATAGCCAAGACCGTAGCCATTATCACCAGCCGGAATACAACAGGTCAGACATAAGACGGATACTCAGACCGCCTAGAATTCCGAGTGAGACCATCCTCGTCAACTTGCCAATGTCAAAATAAATCCAACAACGAAGGATACAAAGCAGAGCAGCTCAAGCAATAAATGTAATATTCCCTCTACGCCCATGATGTTGACGAACGACGTCCATGGTGAGAAAATTACTGGTCAGGAGATCAAGGGGGGAAACCCATCCCTGTCATCAAACGTAATCCTTTAAAGCCGGCAAGAGAAAATGGAACGCCAGCGGCTAGAACATGGGGTGTCCAAATCACCGCTGGAGTGTTGAAGCCCTGGTTGCTGCCGTTGACCGAGGGCCCTTGGAGCACCGGTTGCAGAGTATCCGGGTGACTGCGATGAACTTACCGGAAAGCGTATCGTTTCTAAGTATATGGCGGTCTCGGGATTGAAAATAGGTCATTTTTAGAGGGAATTTTTCGCAAGAGTCTGCAACTACTGAAGTAGACGTGAAAAGCAAGCATAGGAGGACGAGCTGCAAGGTCAAAGCTCGTATCCACGTGAATGGTGTGGCGGAAGAAGAAAATAGGACCCAAGGGTTGTAAGAGGTCAAAGTCACAGGTACTGAAAAAAAGAAACGAAAGATAAAGAGTGAATACCTCGCCGTGGGCAAATCTTAATTTAAGGCATCCGTTGTTGTGGTAACAACGACGATTGCCCACAGGTACAACCTCAGCCCAATAGAGTGATGACCAGAATAGGATTGATGCCATTGTAATTCTCTCGCTCAAAAGTCATGAATTACTTGTTGCCCTGCAAATGGTTTCGAGTTAAAGCAGAGCAGCGTTCCGGCTGAATCCCCGAGACTACGGGATAATGACACAAAGCGCGAGTCAAGATTCAACGCCATTAAAGAACCTACAAGATAAGAAGTCAGTCATATGGACCAAACAAGTCTCCAGCGGAAAACCGAATGCTCAGTGCTGCACTAGGCAGACTAATAGTAAGATCTCATTCTCCACAGACACAGACAGAGATGCAGTTCAACACCACCGCAGCACAGTCAATCCAACATGACAATGAACCTGATTGTATGCACGAAACCACACTTATGGGCATGGGCCTCAAGCCCAAATGCTTTGATCATGCACGTAACAATGCACCGCTCGCCTCAAAGGAATGAACCACGTCTGGAGACCACCCAGGACAGAATGAGAATACAAGAAGTGTACTGTCTAGGCTCAGCTTGAAGCGGCCTCGGTTGTAGCAATCCGAGTTGGATATGCGACTCTGCCTTTACTGCGAGATCGGAAAACTTTGGACCATCGCAGCCCAGACATTTCAATGAGTCAGTGATGTAAGTCCAGCCTTACAATGAACCAGCTTGTGCTTGGAATGGTCCATCGGGTATACAGACTCGTCATCGGTTCACTGTGCTGTTGGAAGGACGGCCAGAGCAGGTTGGGAGCTCCCATGCCAGTGGAATCGACCCTTTTACTAAAACATCTTTGCATTCACTGTGATAGAAATAGCGAATTCTCACCTCGTATATCCTGGATGGAGTTATCGTAAGAATCAAGGCGCGCCCTTCCAAGGTTGTCTATGTGAGATGCGTGGGAACATTTATATAAGCTAGAAAACGTGTGCGGCATCAAGCATCAGAAACAATTCTGGTTTACACTGCGGCCATGAATATTTTCCGATTCCTTGGTGAGTTGGATGCTGATTTACTCGTAGTATTACTTTGATACCGCCAGTCAAGGCGACTTGTCACATTTGGCTTCAATATTCATATTGTTGCATAAAATCCAGACAACCCGCTCCTGTCGAGGTGAGCTTGTATCCCGCTATACCTCTGTTTATTGCCTGAGTACAATATCTGAACTTCAGGCATCTCATTCAAGACACAGGCACTCTATGTTCTCGTTTTCATAACACGATACCTGGACCTCTTTTACCGCTATGTCTCCCTGTACAACTCCGTCATGAAGCTATTTTTCATCGCGAGCACCTGCTACACCCTATACCTTATGAAGTATCAATACCGGTTAGTTTACGTTCCCGCTTCCCCATTCCTAATTGCCGCTAATCTCGTCTGCCCCCCAAAAGTCCGACAAATGATCCAGCCATTGATACCTTCAAAATCGAATATCTCGTCGGCCCGTGCTTTATACTCTCCCTCATCTTCAACTACCAGTTCTCCTTCGCCGAGATTCTGTGGTCGTTTTCTATTTTCCTCGAATCTGTCGCTATTCTACCTCAACTCTTCATGCTTCAACGGACAGGGGAGGCAGAGACAATTACAACGCACTATTTGGCCGCGCTTGGTGTCTACAGAGCCCTCTATATTCCCAATTGGATCTACCGGTACGCAGATATCGCGTTCCAGAGTACTACAATTCTGATTCTTCATCATGTGTCGCCTATTCTAGTTACTTCTCAGAAGGAACTGTTGACCCCATTGCGGTTACCGCTGGTGTTGTCCAGATAGGGCTGTATGTCGACTTCTTTTATGTATACTTTGGAAAGTATGTCTCTCTCTTGTCGATCACTTACTGTCGATATTAATTCCATTCTATCAGAGTATTGCAAGGGCAGAAGTTCGAGCTGCCCGCGTGAGTTATGAGATGTCTGTCGGTGTATTCTTGTATTTCTGGTCCTTAGAGAAATATCATTCTGAAGTATCCAACGCAAGTTTTCAGGAGTGTTGAGAAGCTGGTCGAGCTACAGCAACTGGAACTTTCCCTCACGCTTGGACAAATATCGTGTTAAAACGGCAAATTATTGTACTACGTTCATGCCCTCCATAGTGAGACAACTGCAAAAGCTAAAAAGGTTCGAACTGTCTCACAACCTTCCTAAAACTTCCTGGACCTTGAAGAAGGTACAAAAGGTCTAGCTATGTGTGAGGATATCTGTTTTCACATCTGCTCTCTCCACACATCCACTTTTCTGGAACAAGGAGCTCTAACAGCAGCCTTAGTGTCAGAATACACAAGTGTAGACTTAGACGTTTTTACCTTTTTCTCTTTTATTTCTTCTTTTACCTTCTTATGGTTTAGTCTTTCTCTTTTCCTTATTCAGAGTTAGCCAAGGGGGTGATGTAATGTCATTAAGTCTTTTTTTTTCTTAAATCAACAAATTGTTACACGGGACGCGGTGGTAGACCGTGATAGCTACAACATAACTACTTAAATAAAAAAGAGAAGAAAAAGGAAAAGGAAAATAAAAAGAAGAGAAAGTATACTCAGCGATGCTATACTACACTAAGTAGAAGAAAATATTGTTAAGTAATTCCTTCATGGAAAGAGAAAGCTCCTGGATTAAACTCAAAATTTAGTAACAACTCCCTATTGGGATTCCAGTAATTGTTAAACCTCCTGCAATTATGAAAGATATGGTTCCTGGATTTGATTGGATATTCTCTGTACAGACAAGCAAAAGGCTCTCTTGGAAAGAACCTAAGATGATACTCTCCTATAGGAGCATGATTTGTGATAGCTCTTGTCACTCTGGCACATAGCATATTGGAATGTCCAATTAATTTTAGCCATGTACCACCTTTGGAATAAGTAGGTTTGGCTGGGAGGTCATCAATGTCAATGAGGTCAAGGGACTTTTTTTCTTTATAGTCTGATGCTTGAAATATCATCTACCATTGCTGTAAGATGGAGTTGCATTCTTCCTTCTTGCTGAAATCCCATAAAGATTTGCATGGGAAGACAAGATCAATTTTGAACTGTTTAGTTTCTTCATCAGCTGTTGAGTGAAGGGGCCATTTGGCACTGCTGGGATAATTCCAGAAGGTGATAGAACTGCTGGAGCTTTTGCTGAAGAAGGCTCTGAGATTTATGGATACAGCAATTGAATGCAATTGGTATAAATGATAGGACAAATCAAAAATGCATCTTGCAGCATGTAAAGCATCAGTTTGTCATATCCCAAACTTCAAAACATGTCCAAGACATGTTTGACTTCAATACAACATCAAATACCCATGGTTATTTGGCCACATTTGTGCCCAAAACTCCATTGGTGGTTTGGTACTTTATAATGGACTTAATTCCATCAAAATTCCATGGTTATTTTGCTTTATTTGAGTCAAAATCCACAGTCATATTCATCTGTATTCATTGTCTAATTATCTTCTTAGTGTTTCACTAATGAAACACTTGCTCAGAGATCTGTTTTAGTTACTTCTTTTGTTATATTATATATTTAAGGCTGATGACCACTTTGTAATAGCTAGCCTAATAATCAACTAAAGTTGACACTAAATCTCTGGTGTCAATGGCAACACACTTTACTCCTCTCCTTATTACTCCTTACAAGACCATCCTCTGAAATTGCAACCATGCAGCTCATAGAAGGCACAACACATAAGTTGAGGCCAAGGTTATTTTGACAAGTCTACATCACTAAGCT
>Ga0157366_1000740_pt1 | contig 13883 bp, 12 predicted proteins | sample AttbisABBM1_FD_113149 | JGI IMG/M metagenome (GOLD analysis project Ga0157366, IMG submission 113149) | Fungus gardens microbial communities from leaf cutter ant in Botucatu, State of São Paulo, Brazil - Atta bisphaerica ABBM1 | ecosystem: Host-associated > Fungi > Mycelium > Unclassified ...
TATTTCTCTTCTCAAGAATATCTTTCTATTTTCTTATATATATATAGTTGTAGATACAATCCTATATCTTGATGCTTTACTAATTGATTATCCTTTCCTCTCTTACTCAAGTCTTTGTCTAAGTTGTAATCTAAGCTAAGCTTAGAATCATAATATGACAGAGCCAGAGTTTGATAATTGTCACATCCTGATCTGGTCATATCTATCTAAATCTATGGATAACACCTACTCTCTTATTCATACTTCTAACTATTATTTAGTATAGATTAACTCTATTTATTCCACATTAATTACTTCTTGAACATCATTGCTGGACTTTTTAGTAACTCTATAGAACTTCATCCTAACATCCAAAGACCATCCAGACCCAGGTTTAATTGCTTACAGTCTCTATTTCCTAAATACTATCTTAGGCAGAGTACCTAAAATTAGATAGTTATACTATATATTCTTATTCTGATAATTAACTAAAACTAATGTTCTTCTTCAGTATTGGTGATGACAAACCTCTCCATTCTTTAGGTGGAATAACTCTTCTCAGCCTTTATAAGTATGCTCTTTGAAATATGTAACTAGGTACAACAAGTAGAGACACAGCACATAAGTTAAAGCTAAAGGTGTTATAATTAAAGACTCAAAGTGTTTAAGTCAATAAAAGAACCTTGTATTAGAGTTAACACAAGAAAACTCAATGGAGTTCCAAGTATAAAGGTGTCTACCTTATATATGCTAGACTACTGGTTTATGCTACACTAATCTTAGCCTACTCTAAAGATCATGTATATTACATGCTATTGACATATAAGCTAACATCATTTGTTTCAGAACCTTTTACATTCTATGTGATCATGACTTGTGAGGGTTTGTAACAGTCACATGTGACATCATGCTAAACCCTAATTCTAAATCCAAAATAAAAATAAAATAGAAAAGAAAGTGAAAAAAGTCAAGTCCATCACCTTCAACTCTGATAGAGGATTGTTCATCATCTGTGTTCTACATATTCTGGATAAGTGTTGTATACAGCATCTATCTGTCTTCTGAGAATCTGTTATAAATCTCAGTTGCCAAGATGCAAACTGTACCTAATAGTAATAATAGATGGTTGATTATCAGACTGAAGATTACAGTGTATCTACCAGTCCTTAGATACTATAGAAATATCTAAAACACTTAGATACTCAAGTAGAGGTATTATCATAAGTACTATATTCAGGACTGTAGCCAAGACAATAGTAGAGGAGAGAATAGCTAAGGGAATACTATAAAGATGCACTCTAGGTAATATGACAACCCAAAGTCCAGATAACAAGTTACTAAGTGATAAAACATGGAAATGTGATCTGTAACAGAGTTTGTGTACTTTGCGCAAAGTGGAGTTTACCTAAGACTGTTGAGAGGTTGATCCATGAGCAAAAGATGAATACCTTAGAAGTGAGTCTATCAAAAGACATATGTGCTAAGATCAGTATATGACAATGAAGGCTTCTTGATTTTGTTTTTAAGAGTCTGTATCTGTCAGCATTTGTTACAACTATTTTGTGATTACTGGTAACCCTTCATGCTTTTCATACTAGCATGATAAAAGTGAGCCTTCTAGACATGATCAAATCTAACTTACATAAGTGCAATCTTAAGACATTTCAGGAGTGCTTTCAGCTGTCAATTCTGGTAAAATTAGATGACTATTCAAGTTTCAACACTGTCAAACAGAAAAAGTGTTCATCTTCAAGTATGTCGATATCTCAGTGGTTTAGTAGCTTGTATTGGTATGCTATTACTAATCGTGCGTCAAAATTACACACGAGTACATTATTATTAATATACATGCATGAAAGAATAAATTAATCCCAATAGAGCCCAGTGAAACATGCAATTGTTGAGTCATTTAGGCCCAAGACTCCTTGATAACATCTGCAGCTCTCTCGGCAATGATGTAGATGGGAATTTGGGGGTGACCAGCGGGAATGTGAGGCTATAGAAATAAGACAGTAAGATCAGAGGTCATGAAACTTGATATGAGAGATTACGTACCCAGATGGAAGCATCAATGATGCGGAGACCACGAACGTTGTGAACCAAAAGCTTACCATCGACAACACCCTGACTAGGATCCTGGTTCATACGAGCAGTGCAGAAGGGGTGCTTAATGGTTGTTCCCTGTTGCGCCATGTAGGCAAAGACCTCCTCATCGGTAACGAGAGAGGTAACGTTGCCTGTGATATAATCGCTGAACGATTGAGAGGCAGCGAAACGTTGGGCACTACGGAGGGAGTAAAGCATCGCTTGTCTGTCAAACTCGCTATCAAGAAGCTTTGGATCAATGATGGGGTGGGCAAAGGGATCTTTGGAAGCGAGAGTAAGAGTGCCCCCTGGAACCTTAGAATCAGTAGCCGCCCACAACACTTTCGCATCAATACTCACGAGAAGTTGGGGAGACAACAACGTTTATGATAGAGAAGTAAGAACCAGTTGCAGGAGTGGGTTGGGAAGTGGAGAAGAAACCATTCTGGGCAAAAGTGTGAATTTCGACCGAGGCAATAAGTATCAATCACTTACGGCAATAGCGAGTTCGAAATGAGGAGCGGTTCCACCGACCGATGGATCACCGGGAGCAAGGAGGGGGGAGTCTTCCGGAAGACGGAAGAAAGCCATGTGGTTGGAGACACCGTTGGCAGCTAGGCGACCCTTCCCAGTAGTATAATATTCGTTAAGAGCGTCCTCGAGAGCTACACCTCCTCGAAGGATCGGATCGAAGGTGTTGTTACTGTTGGCGGTCCATTGAATTGGGAGGATAGGATGATCAACCAGATTCTTTCCAACTTGAGGACTATCGATGATGGTGTTGATGCCAAGCTGTGAGAGCTCATCTTTTGGTCCAATGCCGGAGAGGAGAAGAATTTGGGGAGTGCCAATAGCACCGGCAGAGAGAACGACCTCCTTGATGGCGGTTACCGTGTAGCGTTTGGACCTTGAACTGCGAGCGAACTCAACACCGCGGAAGATGGGTACCGATCCAGCTCTGCCAGACTGTATGAGCCTAGTCACCTGAGCATTGTAGAGCAAATCAATGTTGCTGCGGGATTGGACGGCGGGCATCAGGTATGCAGTCGCGGAGGAGCTGCGAAGGGGACCACCAACAGTGGAGTGCATCCACGAAATACCCAGAGGGTCACCACTGTTATAGTCGGGGTTGTAAGGGAATTCAGGATTTTCCCTGGTCACAGCCAAGACACGTTCATCAATATCGGTGGAGAAACCGGGAAGTGAAGTCATGAGGGGACCATCAAAGCCATGAAGTTCAGGAATATATTGCCCAGTTTCATTATGACCGTCGTTGGGAGGAACATGCCTCTCGTTCTACTAAAACTTGAGCTGGTCTAATAAACTCAAGAGAAAAAAATCCTTACCTTGTATGCATAGGGCAAAATGTTATCCCAACCCCAATGCTCGTCTCCAGCCACATTGGCAAAGGCGTCATATTCGTTCTTGGAGCAACGAGTGTAAACCATGTAGTCTAGAGTGGGTGAATCTCCTGAGAAAATGCCCTATTGACTAAGAAACACGGCGTACTGGTCGAGGAGCTACCACCTAGGACATATCCACGAGGATAGGGAATGTTCTGGTTATTGATAGCTTGTTGTGGGATGGTAGTGTAATTCCAGTCAAAGGAGGTTCCTGGGGAGGCTTGGGGACCAAGGAACGGAATTTTAATTAATTCATCTTGGAAACCCTCGTGACTAGGGATATGGTCAATGCTATGCTATGATGAGATAACATTCTGGAGGAAGGAACTTACAATCTGCCTGCCTCAAGGACAAGAACTCTCCATTTGCGATTCTCAGACAACCTATTGGCAATAACGTTGCCAGAAGTTCCAGCTACGATGCTGTCAGTCAAATATTGGTTTATGCAAGCCAGTACACCGACCTCCAATGACTATAAAGTCATACTTGGTTCCTCTTGGTAGTTGGCTGGGGTCATTGTAAATGGCAGCCAACACCGTGGTGGACAGAAGAGAAAGGAGAACGGTGAAAGCAGTAGTCAACTTCATGCCTGCTTGGAAATGCCGTAGAGCTGGAACTGGTGCTGAACCTCAGAGAACGGACAAAGGTTATATACCACTGTGGGCCTTCAGCCAGTGGCAGCGCTTAGGGTCAATCCATGATATCGCCTGGGTTCAATGAGATCTTAGATGAGATCGTTTGAGAATGGCATGGGAGGGTCTGAAATTAGGCAGATTGAAGCAAGTGGATAACAGACTGCTTGGCAGGTTAGCACCGGTAAGTAACAACAGCAATTGCAGGCTAGCGCCTCTCTCCTAGACCGGGGGGTACAGAGACAACAGGCTGTGACGATGAATCGTCATGGATATACGGCCGAAATATCATGAGTCACGGATGGCAAGTTCGTCACTGACGTGTCCTGATGCTCTTTGACTGGCCGTACTCTAGTTCGGGAGCAACTTGACGGTTCAAACACTGGAGAGCAGAAGCACCGTGTTGACTCCTCAAATCCAATGTCGAAATTTCAGTTGCTCTGTGCTGTTCCACATGCCTCTTTCGCTAAGCAATTTTTTCAACTTGATTGCACACACCGCACAACCACAACGCGTTAATTTCTGGTGACCCCGAGTACTTTATTGATATATCAAGAGTCTTGAAACCAGTCACTGAAGTGGGCTGTGAAAATTTGTGTTGAATCGTCAAGTATGCCAATTATCCGAGCAGATAAAAAAAAGAACAAACCAAACAGCATATCAATAGAAGAGTACCTTAGCATAAGACCTCCCATCTAATTACTTGGGTTAAAGCAGGGTTACTCAGCCCATGATTTCCTAGAACAAGTGATTTCCTAGAACAAGTAATGAAGCTTCAATGAAGCTTCACGCAGCGCCTCAACTCATTTCGGATACAAAATCAGACCGGGAACCTGTTCCTGGAATTGATTCACTGATCCGAGATTAAACTCAAGCACTCCGTTGGACATGCTTTTCAAGTGTTTCCTCCTACAGGAGTTGTCCTCCATTCAAAGATACATTCCTGTGTCATCTTACCGGCGCTTACTTTATGGCAGTGATGATACAGATAAATCCCTTCGGTCAGGTACCTCCGAAGGCTATGATAGCCTCCAGTTCGTGCAACGCGTATTGTCCTGACCTCGTCCAAATTACATCACATCAGGATGACGATCAAGTAGCACTATTTGTATTACCCGAATATGTACAGATGCAGGCGAGTTTCAATCAAAGTCTTCGTACGAACACTGAGTCACCAACTCGTTGCACATCTTTTCTATCTGTCCGATTTCGTTCATCATGTCAAGGCCGACATCTAGAACTTTTGTAGACTGCATATCTTCTGGAATCAACCAGAACCTCAGGTAGATATTTCCCGCGTTGATTAGTTTCCCCTTCAGGTTTTTCTTATGACAACTTACCATCACAACAACACATGAGAATATCACGTTGCTAACATCCATGTAACCAAGTGTTCCTGGCGTTTTGAATATAAATATACCTACATTTGAGCGCTCGGCGAAATTGACCCTTTCCCGCTGGGCCCCAAGCTTGGAAGGTATGATTCAAATCACCTAAGTGATATGGAATGGGTGCCTACATACTATATCCAAATTCAGTCAACGTTCCTGTGACCCCGTAAGCAATCGTTTCGGAAAAGGGTCTTATTGACTCGGTCCAGGGTTCGAAGTTGATACTGTATATCCAGATATGCTAAGAACTGTACCTGTCTATCGCCCGAGTAGATGAACACCGTGAGGCCGGTAGTCGTGTTTCTCATTACCCATCAATGATCGAGTTCTTCAATTGTAGCGGTGTCTAATTAAAGGGTTTCTAGGCTCGCCTAGAAATGCTATTTCTAGCACTGTAGTCCCTGGAGTCCGGAAGGACATTAGCAAGAAATTTCGGCTGCAAGTCTTTTCTCATTGAAGGCGATTTGTCGACGGCATTAATCATTAGGACCCGACTTAGTGACAATGAAAAACTCGCCCTAACGCATAGCTTTGACATTACTTCCCCACAGACAATGCAACAAGACAAGACAATGTATGTAATGACGTCAGTCTGATCTGCCGTGCAAGACCACTTCTCGTTCCCAAGAGTTCAAGGGTTCTGTTCCTTTCACAAATCTCTCCCCAGTCACTTGAAAGAATGATATTCTCCAGGAGACAAAGGAACATGATTAATAAGGAAACAACTGTCGATATGGCCAGGCTTGTCATCGTGCGATCTTTACCGAGACCATGTACGACTGGACTTGTAATATTTGGGCCACAGGGTAAGCGTGCTTTTCGGAGACTCTGCAGTCTCCTTTGAAGAAAACTCGCCATGTGTGGAGTGTAAAGAGAATGCAGTAGTGAAGAGATTCAGTGAGGGGACTCGAAAAATTTCGTTCGTCTCACAGTCGAGGAGTAAGGAATGTTCGTTGAAAGGACATACAAATAGCGTGACGAAAAACCGAGAAAGACATGACATTTCAAGAGTCGCTGTATCTGTGATGTCTCTAGCAGTAGGTATTTATGAGTGTGCGCTTCCATTGTTTCATCCTTACACAGCCCCAGAGCACTGCATCAAGTGAAGATATCGAAGTACAAGTTAGGTGAGGCTCCTGCTGCGGAAGGATGTTTCAGAAAATGGAGGACCCATGCATGATACAATTGCCAGGAACCCTGTCCGAATAATTGCTGTATTACGTTTGTTGTCGCAAGTGACAATGCAAACGTTGTCTGGAGGTAGGCAACCGACTTGTGCTGCCATCAGAGATGATAGACCTGTTTTTCCGGAATTGGTAGAGCCAGGATTGGAATAGAGGTGAACGCATACGGCAGGTAGGGGAGTCTGCCTCACCGTATACTGATCTGACACGCAGAGCTTGGGAAGGATGTCCAGGAGATTTGACTGGTACAGTGTAGAAACCTGAACGGTCGATGAAATATGGAATTGGCGTCGGATTGATGATCATAACTAAGATTCGGGAGGAAGCACCTTCCCACGGTAGCAGGATCCTCTCTATTGGCAACTTCTAAGAGATATTCAATTGAATACGACACTCTCCGAATGTGTTGTGTGTCTTGGTGGGAGCAATAATCTTGATTTTTTAATTATTTGATTGTAAATGACAACTCACCTCGAATCACACTGTCCACAGTGTGTTTTTGTAGCGAAAGTAGACGATCAATGCCTTCAAACTCAAGGATACTTGGATACTTGGCACAGTTGTGATCTATACATCTTCAAGATTTTCATTATTGCAAAGTAGGGGAAGTTTCTGCCGAATGGACGACGATGAGCTGAGAATATCGAGGTATAATTGAGATCCAAGTCCGAATAAATGGCTCCAGTGTCATAGCTAAGGACGAAACCTGATGCAAGATCTAGTCGTCCAGATACCTTAGAATCCGGATCTGGCAGAAAAGACAATGTATGGCAGAAAGGTTTCCTATCACTGCACATATTCGGTATCTAATCATAAATTCATCCGGAGTGAGCGCCTCAACGACCGAACAACCAAGCATTTCATTTCAGCGAGTCATATGGATGTATGGCATATCAATTTCTTCCACCAGGTGCGTTAAGTGCTGTTTCGCGGAGAGCGAAGGTTTCATACGTGCCTCTGGCATTTTACCATTAGCGTGTTGGGTATGTTGGTTTCATCTCGATCAAATATTTCATCCGAGGGAATTGAGATTGGGCTGGTCTTTGTTGCTTGATGTTGTAATCTAATTGTTGCCACCTCTCAAATAACGGTCGACAGGTGATACTCCAGTATCAGCTCCGGTGAGGTCATTCATTGAAAAAGGGAAACTCGCTTTCGCCTTATTTACCATGTAGGTGCGTGTCGTTAGTGGTGCTCTGTTCGGATTGTGGCCAAGGATATGGGGTTCCATTAGAGATGATATATACTCTGAGAAGTCTCTAAAAAGTCGCCTAACAGTCTCCCAAGACTTGCTCCAGTCATAAGGTAATCGATGAATTTGGTACGGCCCACTTGTGTAAAATAGTCAAAGGTTCTATCTTGAAGGATAGCCCGTGTTACTCGGATTCTGTGTCAAGGAAGAACATTTATGCTCGCTGTACCAGACATGGTATCCCTCGATCTGGGGCACTAAGTTCTTCGCTTCTGTCTAGGCTTCGGGAACGTGACAGGGGCAGTAAGGACAGCATATTTGGAATCTCCAGGATCGGATACACCATATCTTGCGCGCTCGCGCTCTCCTAAGGTGGAAACCTTGCAGCCTAATGATAGCGAGTGTTCAGCAAAGTGGGAGTGAATGAGGGAATCGGAGGAATTGAGTAATTACCGAGCGTCCTGAACAGCTGGTTGACTCTGGTGATGGTCAGAAATGGATAGAGCTAAGATGAATGACATAAGCATACCGGTCTTTTGACATGTTAAGATCGTTGCTTAGTGTTGCTGTATTTGTGGCAAATTTGTCAAGCTTAAGACAAAGTGCAAAAAGGCTCGTTAGAAGAAATGTTTTGGTTGCACTCGTGGCTTGATGGCTGCGGTATAAGAGAAAAGCTATCAGCTAAATTGACAGAACAAACACGGATGAGCACGGAGGATCAGTAGCACTGACTTTGTTGAGGCTCTTGCCTTCTCTGTGAATCGAGAGAGTAGGCCATCAACCACAGTAGCTGGTATCATGGCCAATCTTTCATATATCTGATCAGAATTGAACTTGTGTTTTTCGGCTGCATTACGGAAAGCAAAGAGCGCTGAGATATACAGGAGGATTTTGCTGGAGAGTTCGAATTAGCAATGCCCAGGGGATAAGCGGGAGCCACCGTACAGGTTTTTTTTACGATCTTTTCCAGAATTGGGTTTACCCCAAAATTGCATATGTGCAATGATCCACTGGGAACGAGAATGAGGCAGGAGCGCGATGCGTTTCTCGTCGGAGGTTGCCTCATCGAATGCGTTGATGGAAAGTGCTTTCCACTCAATTTCGGGGATGATATCATGGAGAGGGTAGATATCATTGGGTTCACTTGCAGTTGAGGAGAATGGTGGTATAAGTCTATTATTGTCTGCAGCTTCCTTTGCTTCTTCTGGTGATCTCGGAGACGAGCAGAAAGGTAGTTGTAAGTCAGGTTTGGCTTGAGGGGAGCCAAAGGAGACAGAACAGACCTGTGGTCATTAGACCCTCGGCACCTTTTTCTATGCCTTGCATGACATAGTCCATGACACCCTCCATGGCACTAACGTCAACCTTATTGCGTTCGTGAGCACGAATGGCAGCTTTTGCTTTTTTGGTGCCAAATGTCTCGCCGAGCGCAGTGCGGGCTTGTTGATACACGATGGTAGAGGGTGTACTAGTAGTCTGGTTAGATTTGAGTGCCTTAACGGTCCGCTGGAGTACGTGGGGCGACTTGGATGATGGAAGGAGGGATATTGCACCGGTACGCTTATTATGCAAAGCAACAATATATCTATGCACTTTTGATAAAATGATTTTCTGAGAGAAGAGGTAGAGACGCACCGACAGCCTGATTCCGCCGCTCTTATACTCTCCTCTTCATCAGTCACAAACTCGACCTGGTCTGTTTCTCCAGCTACGAACATGTGATTAGAATGGTCTGCACTGTCCGGTCTTGACTTCTTTCTTGAATAAATTCCGAAGGAAATTGACTGAGGAGGCTGAATGGCAGGGTAGACGACTGGCTAGCTATGAGTTTCGGGGAAAAAATCGCAGCGAATTGCAAACCTAGAAGAGGTCCTGGATTGTGGCTTGCAGAAGATATGGTAATTGTCGGCTGTTCGTGGTCCCTTTTTCGTTTTTTCAAGGCAGATTTGGAGTCGGACATGGCGGAGGAAGTCAAGATCATTTCTCATCTATTGCTTGATTATTTACTTTCAACGTCCAGCTTCCAGGTAGGTTCTGTTGTACATCCCAACGATCTCATTGCTTACAGATGCTCAAATGTAGCGGTATAAACACGCAGACGTCGCCATTCTGAGCCGTGGCGACTTTAGTTTGTCTGAACATTTGAGTCTTCACAAAATCAGAGTGAATGGTGTTTTTTCCGGCCATCGTACTCGTCACTCTCAGCATCGTCTACGTCGAGCATCTGCAGTACTGGAAGCAAGTGTCAGCGCTCCTGACCACGAGTCAACGAGTGGCACAGTGCATCAGTCCGGCCAGGTTCCTGACTTTGTCTCCTCACCATCATGGTCGAAGTCGAGGGTGGCGTTTTCTCACAGATAATTCCTTCTTCCAGCGGGTTCTCTATGGACGTAGATACTAAATTTGAAAGCACCGTCATCCAGAATGCTCTTCAGCACGAAGCCTTTGATGAGGTCGAAAACATCGGAGACGCTGTCAAGGTCGAAAATGCTGTCGGGGTCGAAAGCATCTTCGAGCGCCAAAATTCTGTGAAGACTGAAGATGCCTTCAAGGTTGAAGAATCCATCGAACTCGATTCTCTGCCCCAGCTGCCAACCTTCAATGTCCCACAAAGCCCTCGTCTCTCACCTACACCCCCAGAATCCGCCCGCGATGACCTATCCGTTAACGACACCATCTCCAAGGCCTCTACGCCTCCTTTCAAGCAGCCGAAGAAACTCACTGCGATTACCTCGCAGTTAATTGGTGATCTTCCTGTAGCACGCCAGGAGGCTCTGGCATCGTTCGCCGAGATCCATGACAACAACTACCAGTACAAGACATTAGGTCGTTCGCGTGAACTACTTGAGAGTATGACGTGCGACTGCACCTACGAGCACGGTTAGTTTTGTGCTTTCTGCAGACTGTTTCCATCGAGTTATCGGGGAGGCCCTGGTGCCGTCCTCCCTACTATAGAGATTCGGGTCATTACTCACTCACGGCTCCATGTATTAGGAATCGATGGCGAAGATATGGCTTGTGGACCATATTCAGATTGTATAAATCGGCTTACTCAGGTTGAATGCCTGAAGGGGGACTGTCGGTGTCGAAGCTACTGCCAAAATCAACGGTAAATTTTTCTCACCTAGTCGGACATGGCCCTCATGGTTCAATCTCCTCTAGGTTTCAACACAAACAGTATGCCAATATCGAGATCGTTTTGACGGAGAAGAAGGGGTATGGGCTCAGAGCAGAGGAAGATCTACCCAAGTGCGTGTATGAGTCCTCGTGTTTTCATTCTTCTCCACTGACGCACTTTACTGCGTTACTTTAAGGGACGCTTTCATTTATGAATACATTGGCGATGTCGTCAATCCTGCTTCATTCAAAAAACGCATGCGGGAATACGCTCAAGAGGGCATCCGACATTTCTATTTCATGATGCTCCAGAAGGACGAGGCGAGTGATATCTTACAAGTGAGAAGAGATTGGTTTTGCCTAAATTATTCCCGCTGTGTAGTTCATCGATGCAACCAAGAGCGGTGGAATTGGCCGGTTTGCAAATCATAGTTGTAATCCTAACTGCTATGTTGCCAAATGGACTGTGGGTGACCGGGTGCGGATGGGAATTTTCGCAAAAAGGTTGGTTAGGAAACACGAGGAGCTCACGTTTAATTACAATGTTGATCGCTATGGGTACGTGTCTGCCCTTTGCATCCCATGTTGCATTTTCCATTTTGACTTGTGGATATGGATATGTCAGGCACCAAGCACAGACATGTTATTGCGGGGAACATAACTGCGTAGGGTACATTGGTGGGAAGACCCAGACGGGGTTCGCAGCTATGGAAGACCTGTATCTTGACGGTGAGTCCAAGTTCATACAACCGGTAATACGCCCGTGATTGAGTATGATGATCTCTTCCTAGCCCTCGGCATTACCGATGAAAATGAATTAATGGAGCTCAAAGGTACGAAGAAGAAGAAGGGTAAGAAGATTGACGATCCAGACTTCATGGTAGGTGATATGATTACTCCATGTGTGCCTTTTTTGTTCAATTCTACTGCGCAGCCAACCATGAAGCCTGTCATCGAGAAAGATGTTCCTAAAGTGGTACAGGCCATCCACCAGACCACGAGCCGGAAAATGCTTCACAAAATTCTTACGCGTATTAAGGTGGATAAATAAATGGGTTCCGTACTTCAAAAGATGGTGTAACACTGACCCGCTATAGATCACTGAAGACCATGCCGCTCTCAGGCAGCTTATGCGTCTACGTGGCTACTCTATTATGACAAACGTGCTGAATGACCACAAAGAAGATCTGGAGGTCATCCTTCTGGTATCGTCCCCCCATCTCCTTGATCAACTATTTATTCTAATAGCAACTTACAGGCTTTGGAGTGCATGGAAAAATGGCCACTGATGAACAAGAACAAAGTCGAGGACTCGCAGGTATATATTCCTGTCGGAAGTTTTATCAAGTTTGAAGACGGGAAAATTAAATTATTAGCCCAGAAGGTATGAGGGATTGAACCGTGTCGCACTTATCGCTGATGCTGGGCCTTCTGTTCAAGTTACTTGATCACTGGAATTCCTTACCCACTTACAACCGGATACCTAAACGCCTAATAACGGTACATATACCTGATTCCCATCATGCTTATCTCTGACATCTGTTCTCAAGGCCGTTGATGCTGATGCTGGACCTTCCGGGACAATTCACGATGATGGTCATGAGGACGATGCTATATTTCGGCGCCAACAAGAACTCAAACGTGCTCGCTTGGAAGATGAACAAAGAGCAATCCAATATCTTAATGCTCGTGTCAAGTCTGCTCAAGAGAAACAACGAAAAGCTGAGGAAGAGGAGAAATTTAAGCCCAGAATCTCACCACTTTCTCCCTCAACTCGTATGCACAGACCGGCCCCACCCCCAAGACCTTCCTATCTCTGTCAAGAGCGAGAGGTTCAAAAAATTATCCTCAATGCCAAAGCTGATGCCGCAAGCAAGGCTGAAGAGGCGGAGAGGAGAGCTGAGGAGGAGCGTGTGGCTGCAGAAGCCGCACGGAAGAAGGAGAAGGAGAAAGAATGCAAACGAAAGAAGTTGACTCCCGAAGAGAAGGAGGTAAACAAGGAGAAGAGGTTGACAAAACTTGTGGGTACAATTGTGGTCAAAAGCATGAGCAAGTATGCGAAGGGAATCGATAAAGAAGACTTTAAGAAACATGCGAAAGAGGTGAGTTGAACGTGAGTTTCAGATGATGCAGAACTTGACGTCTTGACGCAGTTGACCCATCTTATCGTGGAAAAGGAGAAGAAATCTTCCAGCTATAAGGAAAACAGATTAGAAGCTTTATCAGATGAGAAAGTGTCTAAGATTAAAAGGTTTAGTCGGGAGTATATCGCAAAACTTGTGCGAAAACTCGAAAAAGCAAGGGTTAGTCGTAAACCTGGATCAAAGCTGAGTTCGAGCCGAAGAGGACATCATGCTGCACATACACCATCAACGTCGGCTGCTACCCCCAGCAGTGTTCATGAAGATGCTCAATTGGATGTGATGGAAATGTTAGCTGAAGAAGTGATGAATATGGATGATGACGTAGATGACGATGATCAGGGTCAGAACAACGGCGCCACAAAGCTTAAATCATATCCGCTTCCAATTGCTCCTACATCCCCTTCGCCGGTTAACAGAGCATGGGATCAAGGCGGTACGAGCCAGGACGGTGGGTTCGGATCATCTGTGTCGCTAGAGTTGCCTTCTTCTCGACCTCAGGGTGATCACATCCTCAATACACCACCATGGTTGAGCTCAGAACCTTCTCATTGTTAATTATGCATTACTTTCGTTCCGGGCCTGGAATTTCGTTACTAATGAATTCACTCAATAATTATATCTTATTTTTCCAATGCATACTACTCTATCTTCTCATGTAAGATACTACCCAACCAAAGTGGGAGACTTCATTCACAAGAAACGTCCATACAAAACTGGGTCAATACAGGTGCTATAAATTAGACACGATGATGATGA
>Ga0157366_1000744_pt1 | contig 13835 bp, 18 predicted proteins | sample AttbisABBM1_FD_113149 | JGI IMG/M metagenome (GOLD analysis project Ga0157366, IMG submission 113149) | Fungus gardens microbial communities from leaf cutter ant in Botucatu, State of São Paulo, Brazil - Atta bisphaerica ABBM1 | ecosystem: Host-associated > Fungi > Mycelium > Unclassified ...
GTAAGCCACAACGGTAAGATCCTTGATTTTCGATCCCTGAATAATCCACGATGTCAACTTTATCTGATGGACAATCATCTCCTGTGTCGATTGAAACCACAATGGCGAATCCCTAACAAGGTGTTTTCCATTTCCCGTCGTGAATAATTTAATCACGTCCGTTGAGATAGCATACGCATGTGAATTGAACTATATGAGCTATCTTTTGGTTATCTTCGGAGTTGACCCGTGTTTGACGGAGTTGACCCGTGTTTGATCGTATAGCCAGAACACAGAACACCTATTCCTATCTGACACACTCATATAAGCACAGGATGGAAAGTCCTGTTTTGATTGTTCCTTGCATAAACGAGCCGCTCTGATCTTATATCACTACTTTTTTTGAAGGATTTTTCCCACTCATTGTTTGTTCGTACTTGATTGTTTCAGAGCGGGCCTCAAGTACTGCGATTACTGATCGTTACTCGCGACATTATTCAACTTCTTAAAGTCAAACAATCTATGGCACCTTCTCATCTGTTTCATCATCAACCGGAAGTAGGGATGAACCCTTGGAACATGAGTGTCAACGTCTGGAACAGCAAGCGCAAGGGATAAGAAATCAAACCGGTTATCGGATAAATTGAAAATTCAAACTCAGATCAAATAGTTTTTTGGGTATGTCATACCAATTTCCAAAAAAGTGTAGGCTCGTTGAGGCCACTAAGATACCATTTTCTCCATCACTAACGTACCTCAGACCTTCCAGGTTCTACGAATCGCTGAATGTCCCTGCCACATAAAGCAAGTGAATCAAGGAATAAATATAACAAAAGGACGCTGAGGACCCTGTTTCATTGGCGAGGGCTCGTTGAGGCCGTCGATATTTCGAAATTAATTAGTACCTGTAGTATGCCTAGAGATTTCGCAGAGCCTGTGAGTCTACGAAGATATTGGGAGAAAAAGGACATACAGGTTTGAAGGGTCCCGAGACTGGGATACCAAGATAATCGGATTGAACCTCAGTGAGGACGGTGAGGTTCACTTTAAGCTGAGCAAGATGGGCACGGGCGACCTCCTCATCCAGTTCCTTCGGGAGCATATGAACACCCAGAGGGAACATTTCAGGAGTAGTCCAAAGAGCTATCTGGGCCAAAGTTTGATTGGCAAAAGAACAAGACATGACAAATGAAGGATGACCAGTGGCGCATCTATCGGAAAATTAGAAGACAACGGAAACCAGTCGGTGAAAACGCTACCCCAAGTTCACAAGACGACCCTCGGCAAGGAGTATGATATGCCGACCGTTCGGCATGGTATAGCGGTCAACTTGAGGCTTGATGTTAACAACAGACTGAGCGTTGGCCTTCAGCCATGCAACATCGATCTCAACATCGAAATGTCCAATGCTGATTGAAAGTCAATTTCAACACCTTTCAAAAGCATTCTGATCCTTACTTGCAGACAATAGCATCTTCAGGCATCACAGCGAAATGTTTTCCGGTGATGATGTCGCGATTACCAGTGGTGGTGACAAAGATGTTAGAGCGGGAGGCAGCATCCTCCATAGTAGTAACTTCAAAGCCGACCATTGCAGCTTGGAGAGCATTGATGGGGTCAATCTCGGTGATAATGACACGAGCTCCGTAGTTGCGAAGGGATTCAGCACACTAGTAGCAGTGAATATGAAGAATGGAAATGATCTGACCGACCAACCCACCCCTTTGCCAACGTCACCGAAACCAGCGACGACAGCAACTTTGCCGGCCAACATAACATCGGTGGCACGCTTGATACCATCAACAAGGGACTCGCGGCAGCCGTAGTAGTTGTCGAACTTGGACTTCGTAACGGAGTCATTGACGTTGATGGCGGGAACCTTCAGACGGCCCTCTCGGAAAGCCTTATAAAGGTGGTGAACACCGGTAGTGGTTTCCTCAGAGATACCGCGGATGCCTGGAGAGTAGATCAATATTGAACGATTGACTCATTAGGTAGGAACGACCTTGAAGATATTGAGGGTACTTCTCGTGCACAAAAGTAGTTAAATCCCCGCCGTCATCGAGAATCATGTTGAGGCAATTTCCGTCCTTGAACGCGGTGAGAGACTGCTCGATACACCAAAGGTACTCCTCCTCAGTCTCTCCCTTCCAAGCATAGACAGGGACTCCGGTCACAGCGATGCTAATACGGGATCGATAACACTTTAGTAGAAGAATGGCAAGGACCTACGCAGCAGCAGCATGATCTTGGGTGGAGAAGATGTTCTGAGGACGGTGAGTGCGATAGCATGAAAAAAGAAGGGTAGTTTCACGTACGCAAGAGGACCAAGCGACCTCGGCACCCAAGGAAGTCAGAGTCTCTATCAAGACAGCAGTCTGGATGGTCCTTTGACGGGGACACCAATCTATCGTTAGGATTGAAAAATTATCTATTAACCACTCACATGTGGAGGCATCCTGCAATACGGGCACCCTTCAAGGGTTGAGCTGGACCATGCTGAGGGCTGGTGAGCGCATTTCATGGAAAATGATTACTCCCTTGCCTTCTTTCTGAGATACATGAGACCGGGCATCTCGTTCTACGATGATCGACTGATTGAAGTGATAATCACACTAAGGAGGTATCACAAACCTCAGCGAGTTCAATCTCTTTGCGGCCAAAGGCAGCGAGAGATATATCTAACAGTAAAACAATCAAGAGCTTGAAGATGAATTCCCAGAGTTGATGCATACCAGCAACTTTGTAGGACATTTTCTAGGGAAGATGTGGTTGGGAAGATACCAATTTTTGGGTGTTTGCCACGTGATTGATTTCCGTTGGCTTTCTGATGGGCATGAGCCACGACGCTGAAAAACCTACCGGCCATAACACTCCCTGCCGATTCGCAGAGATCGTTCAGTATTGTTGCCGTGTGGAAAAGAATAGCAGCGGTGCTCCTGAGGCACACTGCTCTCCAATACCCAGAATATTCAAGTTGCAAGTTTAAGTCACTCGAGCGACGATCAGCTATTGATTTCTATCAAAAGGTGCCACGGGCTTGCAGCAGTGGAAATTACAAAGTTGGTCGGCACTGATTTGACAACCGGTGAGGTTGTTATACCATCAGATGCTTCCAGGTCAGTTCGTCTACAATTCTCTGGACATTGATTCAGTGGGCTATGCTGAAATCAAATCATCACCAGCGAGAAGCTTGTTGTGAAAGCAACCTGGAAAGATGTCAGTCGCTACAAACGTGATGACTCCACCGAAAACTGAGCTGGGCGCAAATTCTCCATGTGGGTTCAGACACGTGGAATTCTCATGTAGATATTATATGACGTCTCGGTTGTAGTCTCATACTCTTGCTCGTGTGGGTGGGCCCACGGGACGATAGAAATCCAATCAAATGTTTCATCATCTCTGTTTTGATCCGAAATGTCGGCATCATCAAATTATCTCGGTCTGAAACGAGTGTCTCTCTCCATCAATCTGGCTGAGTATCGGTATGCACTGCAGGTCAAAGTGTTGTCATGATCTCGAGTTGAACCATTCGCTCGCTAGATCATTCTTTGCTGGTCATAAACTGTCCTTTCCGTATTTGTTACTTCTTACCTGATCTACACCGCCAGCAAGATGGACTCCTACCCAGTACCCTTCATGCATATTAAAGAAGAGGATCCATTTCAAAATTGCTATCCCCACCGGCTTCTTTTACATTCAATTCCTCCTGTGGTTTACCTCCTAGTTCAGGTCCTCTGTCAAGTGGAAGGAAATACTTGTGACTCTCTCCTAGCGAAAAGTTCATAAGAAAAAAAGCTTGACACCATATTCTCACAAAATGCAGTGGCACACATCAATGCGTGGCGACAGCAGCAGACCTATTCCAGCAACCGATCGTCGACTTTCAGTAACAGAGGCGGACCGGCAGACAACGTTTGTCATGAATGTAGGCTACAAACACTTTCTATTTATCGCCTGTGTGCTCATCGCACGCTGCTTAGGGTTCCACCTTCATGATGTCCACTCCAGGTTCCAGTCTCATGGGAGCCATTGGAGAAACTTCTGATGCACAATATGCACGTTTGTGTCCTAACAACACTATGAATTGGAGTACAGAAATGCATGTAATCCCCGGGAATACTGACACCTATCCTGGAGTTCCGGCCCTGTATCCCTCCCTTCCAGCTCCAGGATACGAAAGCATGGATACCCGTAACTCTCCTGAGTCAATAGCACCGAACTCACCGTCGCACTACCCTCCCGTACACGAGAGTGGTTATTTGGGAGTCGGACTACATCGCACGCCCTCAACGTCTTCATCGGGTTCGCAGTCGCCGTACTCGCGGGAGGATCCTGAAAGTGAGCTCCGTCACCTTAGAAAAAAGGTCAAGGATCTACGAAAGGCTCTCATAGAGGCCCGCTCCACCGTTTCGTCCGGGATAACTCTATCTGCTAACGGTGCTCTAACATCCTGTTCAGGATGGAAACGAAGGACAGATGCCCGAAAAAAGTTGTTCTGCTCCGTTAACCGGGCAGGGAATGCACTTTGTGCCTGGCATGATTCCAGGCGAGAGCGGCGTCAATTCCCACCTCGAAATGCACCTCAGGGAATGCTCAACTGCGGTTGTACGCACGAAGAAGCGCTTTTTGAAGAAAGTCTATCCCGTCATGGTGTTGGTGGCTATTTTCCCGGTGAAAGTGTCCGAATGGATCCCGAACTCAGACGACCGTTGCTCAAGCTGCTGCAGAAGAGATACGGCTACAAGGATGGCGATTTTGATCACGATCCTCAGACAATGGAGTGGTATCCTGATCAAGATCCTGATAATTGGGAACGTCAAGCACATTCAGGTGCAAGCGGACGAATGCGGAAACCAGACCACGCAGATCGTCATTGATTGGAAAACCTCTTTATGTAGCTTCTGTAATTCTTTCGCGTTCCGTTACCATTGTGGTATACAGTGTTTTAAATATTTATTACTTTTAGTGTAACTTTCGTTGTAGCATACAGCTCTGTAATATTATCTTGTTGTTATACTCCTCATAAACCACTAGCCTATGTCATTATTACCTTCTGCATTTTTGAACCGATTATTAGTTTGCTACTGACAAAGCTCAGCTGAACTTTCGGAAGCTCGGGAGTGTCCGAGATCCTTCAATTGATTGATTGAGGGCATGAAGCTTATTTCACTCACAACTTACTCGTTCCAATTGAGATGAGACTATATCCGTATATTGGTGCATTGCTTACACTTATATTAAGTTCAGAGGCATTCTCCTGGTCTTCCCAAGCTGCCAGACAAGAAATCGAAGGAGGTACCATATTGTTGGAGAGTCTTTTCTCGAGTACTCATGTATTATCTCAAAATGCAGGAACAATCACGCCGGAAGAAATGGACCTTATACAGAGAAACATGGGCAAGTAAACATCTGATACGGAGCCGAATAGTTGCTGAATATATATACACCATCAAAAAGGAACGCTAGAGCGTTTATCGGACAGGCCAGATTGCTTTCGGATAGCTGCTAAGAATATACGCTCGCAGTGCACTGAGACCGATATGCATGAAGACCAACGCGTAATGAGTTGGTGGTCTTGTAGCAAAACTCGCCGCATATATTCACTCAATTGATGGCTTCTAGCGTCTATCTCGATGACGCTTTGCGAAATCGCAACAGGAAATCATTATTCAATACCTTTAGAGTGCCAGAGCTTCTTTGCTTTTGGACGAGCATCGTCGCAAATTTCCCCGGTGAATGGTGCCAAGGCGAGCCAATGTGTTGAGTAGGTCACAGGATGCGATATTATATTTTCGAAGGCCTATACTGATCTGGCTCCAATGCGCCCTCGATACAGCGCTTTATCACGGAGCGCACAGTTTTGGTCTAGTTATTCGGGTTATCTGCGGGAAATGCGTGCGTGTTTTGGAAAACATGCCATCCAATCTGTCAACTGTGATTGTCCTAGCCCAACTCTGCTACGCGTTTCGCAGATGGAATGAGATTGGTTTGTTCAGTCCGCGGGCACATGGTTTCGTGACTGAAGTCTTCTTGTGCGTGCAAACGACAGACTTGGCAAAAAATCTTTATCAAAATGCGACTTTGGAAAACATCAACCTCATACAAATTTTTTCTGCGCGTGAGAGAAAATTTGACGACGTTATGGGCACTTGGAGAAGAGATTTTCAGGCAAGCCATGTGTTCCGTGCCTTGATTTTCGCGATCCTCATGATCTGTAGACGCTCATGGGAAGAATGGACAAGGCTGCGGACCGATTTGACGACATACACTTGTTATTGTCCACCGTTATTCACGAGGGAATTGAAGATGTAGGAGTATATTGTGGTCATTTTGAGTTTTGTCCTGAAATCACCTTCAGATGAAATCAAGACTACAAGCGGAAATTAGTCGCTCGATGGCCATCCAACAAGCAGCAGAGGATAAATTCCAGGGCGTTGTAAGTGGATCAACAACCCAGCCTTGGAATACAAACTTCTTTCACCTCTAGGTGGTTGGTGGACTTGAAGACATTTTTCACGCGGTAACCTGTACAGGCTCCCGAAAGACTCGAGCCGTGAATGACATCCATTCAGCATGCAGGTCACATGGAAACTGTGATAACCGATATTCAATCACACAGCCGAGATATCCGAGAAGAGTTTTCGAAGCTCCTGGGAGTGGCCGAACAACATACAGCAAATATTTTGGTCAGTAAAAGCACACAGCCCGACAGAATGCTGACGCTGGGGACAGGACGAATCGATGGCAAGATGGAAAGAATCGAGATTACTCTTTGATGAGATCCAACTCGTTGAGTATTTTGGCTTGTGGACGTGAAATAAATATGAACAGAACACAGCTTTCCGAACAAGTCATTCGCGACAACCGTGACGCTGTTGAAAACGTGGGGAGGCTGCTTGTCCAAACAGACGCACTACAGAACCAACATGGTTTGATGTTCTCCCAGTTTTCGAAGCTGTCGGGGAAAACTACTGAGTTGACTGAATTAACTCACAATGCCGTCTCGGAAATCAACGGCTCGTTTGCGGATTTGAAGGTCCTTCTGAGCCGGGAACGACAATCCAAGAGTCGGTATGTTTGGGACTCATGGGTCTTGTGGGTTCTTCAGCGGCTACTGCGCCGTGAGTTTTGTACTCGGTCATAGCAGAGTGAAATTAACACCCAGGAGTGGATGTTGCATCGGCGGAAGAATTCTTACGCCTTCCTGTGCTCGGTGGACTAGTATCGGGAGTAGATGCATTGGTGTCAGTCCTGCGTATTGGGGTTTCAGTCACGATGGTGCGTTCAGCGACAGAATAGAGACGGTTTGAAGCTGAGCCGAAAATAGAGTGGAATTGTGATCCTCTTGTTGACATCGAAGCGCCTAGTAACAAGTCTACTGACCATCGTTCCAAAAACGCCCATGCGTGGGTCCTCAGCTACTTCTAAAGGGGATAGTTCACATTCTGGAGTGTGTTGCGGTGGCGAGAGGAGTCGGAGGGGACGTGTAGTATTGGTGAGAGGTGATGGAAATCGCTTTCGACGTGAGAGAGCATCTCGTATTCCAGAGTGGTTGTGCCGAAGCGAGAGTGTGGGAAGATAGAAATGATCCGTGATCCGGAAGCAACGAGTCACTCATTGTGGTCCGGGACTTGTCACGTATAGAAAGGTGTGACAATTGTGTGACCACAAATAGACGACAATGTGAGAACATAAGCTCTCTCCTCCTGCTTTGACCATCATACCCCTTCCTGCGCTACGACGCACGGACCAATGCACCTTCAATCGCAACATCAGTCTCGTCCTCGTCCTGCCCATTCTCATCCGCCCTCGGCACCCCAGCAACCCTCTCAGCCTCATACCCGTGTCCGTAATCACTTTTCACGCCCATGATCCCTTTACTAACTCGGCTGAGAAGGACAGTGCTGCCAGTAGACCGCCAGTATGCTCCTGTTGCTCACTCCAGCCGATCTTTTTCATTCACAATTCGTCTAGTTCACCCGTGTAGAGGTGCTTTCTGACGGGTCTATGCGATTCTTCTATCCAGTGTGTTTTAATCCTCTCAGTTCCCCGCATCAACTTACATCTTCCCTCAGAACGATACAACGACCACGTTTCGAGCCTCTCGTCCTGAGATGTCTCACACCGCCACTCAACAGTCATCAGAACGACCTCAGCGACCACCATTTACTCCTTTTGGGATCCCGGTGAATATTTACAACGTCAGGTCGTGTCACCGTCGCTAACTTTCCCAACCAGGCACAATTTACACAAGCGCGGCGTAATGAAATATGTCTTCCATTCATCAATCCAATGTCGCGGTGCCTATCCGGAGTTAAATGTCATCGTATACACCCACATGATAGGGAAACTTATCAACAGAAAATGTGGGATGCTCTTGCTATTCCTACTGTGGCTAAATCCTCACAGGAGAAGGAGAAAGTTTCGGTATCATTTTTCCTCATCAATGTATGGATGAACACTGATACGGGTTTGGAAGGAGCGCGAGGGGCGCGATGTGACTCCGCATCCACCGACATCACCTCTGATGTCCGAGGTGAACAAGGTGCCACCCGACAAACAGGTCATCGGACTCACTTACTGGGAGGAAGGATGGGGCACAGATGGATCATGGATGGGAGTCTCCAAGGCTGAATCATGGACATCGGTGGCAACAACATCACCCGCCACTAGCAATGATCGAGTCCGTCGCCCCATTCACATTCAGCATCACCTTTATTTACCAAGTCCAGCAGCTGTCCTCTGTTTCGTCTGGTTCATCTTCACCAACTTCCGTAAGCCCCAACTTGACTGATGATGATAAGGAGGAAGATCTTGTACCAAGACCAGTTCCTATACGAGTTCGGGGCAATGCTATATGTGTTATGTACAAGAAGGGTGGAAAGTGCCCTCGCGGAAAGGATTGCATATTTAAGCATGTTCAGGATGTAGTTGGTACTTCAATACTTTCTGGGTGAGACAAACTCAATTGCGTTTTAGGTTGTGCCATCATCAGAATCACTCGGAGCCAACAGCCCACTTGCTTCAACCTCAGTTTCGACTCCTGCTCCCCGCCCTCCAACTCCCTCCATGAAGATTCCTACATCTTCTACTTTGAGACCCTCCACCAAGTCGGCACCCTCTACCAAATCGACACCCTCTACCAAATCGACACCCTCTACCAAATCGACACCCTCCACCAAGTCGACCGCATCACTTGTGACTCCATCTCCTGCTAGAATCCCGGCTCCCCCTGGGATGATCACCTCCAAGAAGACACCCGTGACTTCTGTAGCCTCGTCATGTGTCAAAACCCCTGTATCCTCTGTGGTTACCCTGCCCTCCAAGGCATCCGTGTCCTCTTCGCCTGTCACTCCTGTTGAATCTACTACGCCACTGGCCCCTGTAAGACTCTCATCGAGATCAACCCCACCACAACCCCGAATTGGACATCCTCGTCCTCAGCCGAACCTAACTTGCCACAGGTGGTTGCGGGGTCTGTGTCCATATGGCTACGATTGTCGTTTCGTGCATGGCGATTTGAAGTATGACGATGAACCAGTACGCTCACTATCGTTCTCACTGATCTGTTGTGGTTGCTTACGCAGCTGAAGGTAAACTTGCCTCCGCCAATACCGAATGATGATTTCCTCCTTTCTGTAACGTTGCATCAGTACATGCGTGTTCAATGCTCGGCCGGCTTTGACATTCAACGCATTCAAACAGCATTTGAATCGTCAACGCTTCTCGTTAGTAATATCTCCCCCCGTGTTCGTCCAAACCATCTTAGGGAAAATCTGAGTTCTTACGGCATTGTGGAAGAGATTTGGATGCCATCGTCTTTCTCAGCTGGTACAGTTGTTAAGGTCATCTATTCTGATACAGCTGAGGCCCAGAAAGCTCAAAACGCCCTCAACGGGACCAAGATGTATGATTTGACTATCACTGCCAAGGTGGCGAACAGTGGCAATGTGACAACTGTTACCAATGCACTACTCAAAGATACAGCCATTCGGATATCTTTCGAAGCACCGGCTAAGGTGGTATATGCTGGTTACTCCAATCAAGAGGATGCAGAACGAGCCATTCAGATCGCACGTGATGGTCCGCTGAATGGCCATTATCTCAAAGGAGAGATCTACGAGGGGATGCCTGCTGTTGATGTTGTCAATGTCCGATTCAGCGGTGTTCCCCTAGATGTCGATAAAGCGGACTTGGTGCGGTTTGTCAACCCGGTAGACTTTATGTGGACAAGGCCCAACTACGAGGGACTTGAGGATGTTTTCAGGTGTCTTAAAGTCCGCCTTCGAGACTACGGTCCGGAAATTGTCGAGTTTTTGCCTCCTCCGTATCGTGACGGCGGCATGGTTCGAGCCTGGGTGAATTTTCCTAACCCTTCCAAAGCCAAGGAAGCAGCTAGACGTCTTGATGGTTGGATGCCGAACTGGACGGGGCATACGCCGATCCGAGCAACTCACGTCAAATCCTTGTCCTATGGGGTGTCACAAGAGAAATGGGACAAAGCTGGGGCAGGAATTGACATGCTTCAGGTGTCGTATCGTAGAAAGCTTGCCTCTGTAAGTGTCTCCATTCGAGATGCTGGCGGTAGGTGGGTACGACTTTCTGGCGACGATCAGAAGGAGCTAGCGCACCTCAAGAATCAATTTGAGCAGATTTTGAAGGGTGAGATCGTGCGCTGTGACGGCAAGGAGGTCTATGACTCGTATTTTACAACAAGGGAGGGAGAAGAATTTTTGCGGGACCTTTCGACGAAGAACCCATCGGTCTACTATGAATGTCACGCTCAGCGCTGTCACATTGTTCTTTATGGCTACGTGGTGAATCGTACACGATTTGGGAATGCCATCATTGCGAAAGTGAAGGAAATTCGATCGCAAAAGAAGTATGAAATATCATTACCTGGACGACTGTATGGAGCTGCGCTTAATGATAGAGGGTTGCGGGATATGCGGAAACGACATGGATCGGATAATGCGTACCTTGATGTTCAACGGAGGGTGCTGTATGTGCGGGGGAGTAGTGGCCTGTATGAAAAGTTCAAGAGGATGGTGGGAGAGATTGAGGAGCGGATACCGAAAGGAGTGAAGTACGAGGGGCCCGTGTGTCCGATCTGCTTTGATGAACCTTCGTCGCCGATTCGCCTGCACTGTGGTGATGTGTGGTGTCGAGGATGCATTGGTGATTATTTCCAGTCTGCCCGGGAGCAAAAGACGTTTCCTTTGAAATGCCTTGGGAAGGAAGGACGGTGTGGGACCAAGATATCCATTTCGGCGGCGAAGCAGGTGATGACGCGGGCTGAGCTTGAAAAAGTGGTTGGAGCTGCCTTCCAGAGTTATGTGAATGAGCATGCGAAGGAGTACCGTTATTGCCTGACGCCTGACTGCCCGCAGATATACCGGTGTACGCCGCAAAAGGGGACGCTGCAATGTCCGATGTGTCTGAGCAGTATTTGCACGCGGTGTCATAGGGAGGCACACGATGAGATGCAGTGCCCTGACCAAGTACAAGATGATTTGTTCAAGAAGTGGATCAGGGAGCACGATGTGAAGCAGTGTCCTACGTGTGATGTTCAGATTGAGAGGATAGAGGGGTGTCATCATATGACGTGTACCCGATGTCAGACCCATATTTGTTGGCAGTGTTTGAAGACGTTTCCAAGAGGAGAAGGGATTTATGGGCATATGAGAGAGGTGCATGGGACGTTTGGGTTGGGTGCTGGATTTGATTGAGTTGTTGTGGTTGCGGTTGTGTGTGCTTTTTTCGTTGTGTTGTATGTATGTGCTATTAATATTATCTATATAATTACAACATCATGATTTATTCCGTTCTCCTTCTCACGTCAACCCACTCGATGAGCTGAAAACATTTGAGTCGATTGAAGGGAAAGAAAAGAAAACGCTTACGGATTGGTAGCCGTCTTTGGGGATAAACTCTGGCCTGGGGGCCCAAGCGGCTTTGACACCGATTTCGTTTTGATAGCCTGCGTCTTTCCCGTCGGGATAATCATCCAGATCGTCCGGATAGACGAGAGAACCAGGGGCGTAGACGATATAACCATTGGGAGTGACGTGGTCGCCTCTTCTGTTCCAGAAACCTTTGCGGCGTTTTTTTTTTGGGTTGTTGGGAATGGATCTAGGATGGGAGGAGGGGAGAGTGGGAGTGGGATTGGGGGAGGAAGAAGGAGAGGAAGAGGCATGGGGGAGAGTGGTGGTGGTGGTGAGATTAGCGGGAAGCGTGGTATGACGAACTAGAGACTGTCTGGTGTGAGGATGGGGATGGGGAAAGACAAGAGGAGAAAGAACATGGGACTCGACGACAGGCATCGAGTTGTGTCTTTGGAGAAGATGACTTGGATGAGGGGCATGGGTAGGGTGTCTAGGTAAAGCATAGTATTCTGGTGTACGAACGATGTTGGTAGAAAACGTAGGCTGGAGTGTACCTTTGGATGTGTATGACTCTGGGACGGGTGGGTCAGTGTCAGTATCGAGGGTACGTGGATTCCAAATCCAGGGTGTTGATGTTGCTGCTGCCTCTGTCTGAGCTTGTTTTTCACGTTCGAGTTGTTCGCTGTCAAGTTGTGAGAGGTGTGTGTGTGTGTGTGTGTGTAGAATACTTACACTGGGATCATGTTGGAGAGTCCGAGAGGATTGTCAGAGAGTTTGTGAGCGAGATACTCGGCGCTGGGCTGACGAGGCTGGCGTTTGTAGGGATTGACGGGTGGTGGGGGTGGTGGTGGTAGATGCCATGCGTGGCCCGGCATCCAGGCAGGACCGGGCCGTGGAGGTGCGAGAGGGTTGAAGTGAGGATTGGGGATCCAGTGTCCGCCATTCCAGTGTTGCACCGGAATCTTCACGCCGGCCGGCAGAGGAGGAGCCCCGGAAAAGGGCGGGACACCAGCGTAGTGCCCTGCCATGAGAGGTGGCGGTGTCACGTTGGTGTTGGTGTTGTTGTTGTTGTTTGATTATAATATAATATAATATAATATAATATATGATGAACATGAACCACCGCAGGATAAAGCGCAAGCTCTCTTGTTCACGGACACTGCGATCTCGAAAACATGCCAAGGTCAAGCTTGAAATCCCCGATGACCTCGATAGGCCCAACGTCGACCTCGATAGACCCAATGTTGACCTCGATAGGCCCAACGTCGACCTGGATGCACCCATGCCTCCTCCTCCTAGTCCTGGTGACGATCCTCTGCTTCTCTCTGGCTCCATAGAGCCTCCCAGCCCCTGCTCAGACTCTCATCTTCCTCCAGCAAGACCTCTCTACAGTCCCCGTCCCCTCAGAAGAACCGTCTCTCCACCATCACAACCCCTGCATGACCTGCCTTTCTCCCCTCCTTATCCCGACCATTGGACCGACTCGGACGACGACCACCCACCCCAACACCCCTCTCCTACCAAACACGGCGAGGGTGAATTTACGGGCAAGTTTCTCGAGCTTCTGGTCAAGACAAAAAAGGACGAATGGCGCAGCCCCAAGCGTTTCTTTCCCCTTTCCTTGGAGAAGAGTCCCTTTCCCCTTTCACGGGAGAAGCGGTGGGCTCGTTCTCTCAGCATGCAACGCCAAGTCTCCCTTTCTAGTCCTCCAAGTGCTGAGCGTGCGTTCAGACGGATGGGTAACACGCCTGTTGACCTGGACGACGAGGGGCCCTCGTATCGCGATGAGGAATCTCTACATCACGATGAGGTGCTCCCACATCACCAAGAGCCCTCACTTCACGTTGAAGAGCCCTCGTATCGTGATGAGGAATCTCCACATCACGACGAGGATCCCTCATATCCCGACGAAGAGCCCTCGCATCACGACGAACCCTCATTCCACGAAGGAGAGCTCTCATATCACGA
>Ga0157366_1000745_pt1 | contig 13835 bp, 17 predicted proteins | sample AttbisABBM1_FD_113149 | JGI IMG/M metagenome (GOLD analysis project Ga0157366, IMG submission 113149) | Fungus gardens microbial communities from leaf cutter ant in Botucatu, State of São Paulo, Brazil - Atta bisphaerica ABBM1 | ecosystem: Host-associated > Fungi > Mycelium > Unclassified ...
GCCATTTCCTCCTGCCTTCTCCTGGGAATCTGGAGCGAACATCGGGGTAATGGTCCTAAGGTGTGATCCAGGCATCAGAATGTCTTTTTCTGATATAAATCTGGAAGCTTGCCGCAAAGAAACCGTGATACTTTTCGTTCATCATCAACGCTTGGGGTAAGTATAGAAATGTATCGAGATAGCTACGAATATGCGGCCCGTTATGATCAGCTGGTCTATCACGGGACGTTCGATTCCAGGTCAACTGCAAGGGGTACCAGGCGACCAGGGCGTAGTTTCTTGCCTCGGAAATAACCGTTCATTCCATGTACTGACTGGAGACACTTCCCGTCCTGCTTATAAAGGTAGAAGAATCAAATCTTGTGTAATCCCTCTTTCTGATCAGTAGAAGGAATGGCCCCACCGAATGGAAAAACAGGTATATTTAAGTACATCTCTGCTATCGCTGCTTCTGGACTAAATACTTTTTGTTAGGCTCTGAGCTGAGTGGGCCTCAATGGGTATTTGCTTTCGGACTAGTGACATCGTTATTTTTCACTTGTGAGTTAAGCTTTTGTTTTGGTAGTATTGTTCGTTAAAGCGGCTTTAGGGGGTTTTGCTTATGGGGCTAGTAGTATGACTCGGGTTCTGAAAGATGAACTCACCTTGGTTCTAGCTCCTCGATGTTTTGAATGCCCACTTCCAGCAAGTTTTTGGGATTACTAAAACCCAGAGTACTCTCCTTCAGTTAGCATATTTCGGTGCATATGTGGTGTATGCACCGATTGCGGGTGCCTTTGTACGTGTAGCTTTGACCGTCCACATCTAGTAGCTCATCACATGGTAGATGAATCGATTTGGTTACAAAGTAAAGTTCCTGGGATTCGAAGAGGCTTGCTTCTTATCGTTCAAACTAGCGTGGAATTCATATGGGACTTAGTCTCTATAGTCTCGGTAGGAATGCTGGCATGAACTTTCTTGTACACCTTGATCAAATGTTTTAGGTGCTATCTTCTTCTGGCCATCCGCTAAATTTGCAAAGTACGGTGGCTTCGTAGGCTGTACGTTTGTGATCGGTGAGTAAGAAGCCATTCAGAAAGTACTATGCTGGCGGAACATCCGTGCCATCTTTAAGGAAACTCATTTGTTCCTTGTAGGGTGTGGACTAGCTACACTGGAAGTCGCCGCCAATTCGTACATTGCGATTCTCGGCAGTCAGAAATACGCAGCCGCGCGATTGAACTTCAGTCAAGGCTTCCAGGGTCTGGCTTCGTTTGCTGGTCCATTGATTGCCTCCAAGTACTTCTTTAGGGGTGCCAATGCTAACAGTCTGGACACTGTGCAATGGTAACATCCTCTTTTTACGCCTATGTATTGATGGCTACTAAGTTCCGTGATAGGGTTTACCTGGCAGTAGCGGGCCTGGGATTGGTTTTGAACATCCTTTTTTAGTGGGTACTGACTGATTGAAAGTCGAGGGTGGTGCTAATCGCTTCACTAGCTTCTGTAACTTGCCGGAGATCACACAGGATGCTCTAGCTGCTGAGATCCATCGGGCTGGTATCCATACTGACGAAGAATCGTTCTGGAAGCAGTATAAGTGTATCTTCGGATTCGTTGCGCAGATGTCTTATACGTACGTTGTCTTTTCATCTTTATACTCCAGAAATGAAAGAAGTGATGGGGAAACTCCCGTAGAGGGGCTCAAGTTGGGGTCGCATCGCTTGCTGTCAACTTTTTATCCGAGCAGGGAATCGGTATCAATAAATCGAAGGCGAGTCAGTTGTTCTCTTTCTGTCAGTTAACATTCACGATTGCAAGGTGAGTTAAGATGGTTCCGAACAAACGAGCTACTCATCCAACCTCCGCATAAGATTCATCGGTGTTGTCATCCTGAACTTTGTGGATCCTGCTCTGCTGCTGTCCTTTTATGGAGTCATGTGCTGCCTGTTCAGCATACTGATCGCCTCAGTGCCAGGAAGATCAGGTGTAGCCTGCTTGTTCTGTCTATTCTTTTTTGAATCCATATGTTATCCTGTCAGTTGTTCTACGCCTTGCAAATATGGGCCTATCAACTGATTGTATCTCCATAGTGCATCTTCACATTAGGGACCAAGAACTTGGGTATTCATACAAAGCGAGGGTCAGGTTTGATCGTGATGGTAAGTGAATACCAGGATTTAGGCTTTGGATTCAATGAATTGACACCGCACAAGGGTGTTGGTGGTGGTGCCTGGTACCCTCCTGCCCAAGCTGCTCTCGCAGATAGTACAACCACTCGGCATTCGTATCTGGTTCCTCTCTCAGGCTATCTCGTTATGACCATATATTCAATGTAAGTGATCGCTACGTCTCGTTCACTCTCTCCGATCAAAGTAATTACGAGACTGAATTGTTCTGTTCAGGGGTATGGTGATCAATCAAGCTACCAAGAGCGGTTTCACGTTCCGCAACGTCGACGAATTAAAGGCGAAACAAGTGGATATGGGAGAAGCAGAGACGGCAAACAGCTCTGAGAAAGGTAAATTGAGTGTTGAAATCATTGAGTCTACTTGATTCTCGTCTTCCTACGCTTTTCTACCGTTCTCTTGTTTCCGTCTTTCTTGTAGCTGTATTCATTCATCATAATGGGCGGAGAAATCTGATTTGGGCAAATAAATCAAGGCTACTTTTCACTTCACAATAGATTATACAGCAGACTGGCGAGAGCCAGCGATTCGATCTACGAACTATAGGACAAAACATGATAAGAATAAGTGAAACATGATGAGAGAGAGAGAAAGAGAGAGGACTCACAACATGGATATATGGGAGTGACAGTATTGTACCAATAAATGGTAGTTGTCTGAGGAAGGTAATAACCACAGGGAAGAAGTCACTGTAGCCAAAGAAGAAGAAAAAACCACGTATTTCAGCAGTCGTCAAAAATGAGATGCGGAGAGAATTACCCAAAGAGATTCAAAAATCCAAAGGTCTCGACCATCATCCCAGTGAACGGCCACTTGAGAAAGACGAGGAGAACACCGCCGAAAAAGCATAGGGTCCCGCGAATCTTTTGTTTTCTCGCGAAAAAGTAGAATGTCTTGTGAGGTCCGATGATCAATGTTAAACCCGAGATGAAGAGGATCTGTTGAGAATGAAACAAGGATGAGCATGGTTGTGATAATAGGTATGCACGTATGTGTATGTATGGCAGTCAGTCGTTTCTTCTAATTCCTTTTGAGATAAAGAGAGAGAAGGAGAGGGAGGGGGGTATATGTGTGCTTCCTTGTCGAAAGAGATGGGAAGAGGTAGAAAGTCACCAACATTTCCAAGAGCCAAGAGTGCTCCATCGAAGAAGAGCATAACTCCAAGCAACATAAAAAGTCCACCAAATGTAGTGAGTGCCACACCAATTTCTGAGGTTAAAAAAAAACCAAATGGAAAAATGGAAAAGAAAAATGGAAACGTACATAACCAACCCCCCCCACACACACACACCATACCATACCATACCATACCCCCCATAGATGAAAAAACGTGGTCAGTGTTTTGAATTATGTCTTAATTCAATAATAATAATCAGCTGACTTTGTGTATCGGAGAGCCACATTATTTTTTTCCCCTTGGGTCTCAGTACGGATAGTTGCGTGGAAGTGAAGTTGAGAGCCACGGAAAACGAACGAGACCCCCTTGGAATGCAGAACTCGATGAAGAAGGAACAATGTGATGAATGAACAACCGCGGGTTAAACGGTCAGTGGGAATGGTCACATCCATCAAGTCACAATATAATACTGGAGGAAGTGAGAGATGATTTCCCCAGAGTAACCATTATTTTTCCAAAAAAAACAGGGGTACTGGTACTGGCAAATATAAACATGAGATGAGATAAAATATGGCGATGGCAAAAAAATAAAAACACAAAATTAGACTAGTGCAAATTTCTTCACAAACGTATTCCCTTAAGCAAGTGGAGCCAACTTCTCAAGTCATCGACTACCACTGGCAATCTTAGCTTGTACAACGCGATTGTACGACTCTCTGAGAGGTGATCTCCGTGCTAAAACAGTTAAATGGTTATGGAGATAAGGTCCAGGAAGCAAGGGATGAATCGCCTCAATATTAACATGTGGATTGACGGGAGGGAAAAATGAAATCAGTTGAGGCGAAGGAGGTCGTGTGACATTGGATAAATGAGCGAGGGAATTGAGAGCGGTAGAGGATGCAGCTGTCGACAGGGTGGATAAAGTGCGTGTACGGTCGTATGGTTTATGAGACGATTGGACTAGACTATGTGCCGGAAGAGTGGCTACTGATCTTGCTGAAGAAAAGGATGTTCGTCGCTGTAAAGGAAATGTTGCTGTGTGTTCTTCAGATAAGGCTCCAGTTGATTTGGCACTCGCCGGAGAACCGTCCAGCGCACTTGTAGGTTGGTCAGTGGTGACTGTCAGGGGTGCTAAAGGTGTGGGTTTGGTTACGAGACCGAGGTAACCTTGTGAGTGTCCCCTAATCAATGGATGAGGGCGCACGGGTGCACTGTCCAACCGACCGGCCACTGAATGCGTGGATGGTGGTCGTGTGATGGATTGTCGTTTGACGTGAGTTGGACAGGACTCTGACTGAGAATGATTGATTTTTTTCACATGCTGCTGCTGTTGACCACCTGTACCGCTAAAGGCAGGGACATGATCAACCACAAATGGTTGTAGTTGAGAATTCTGTGAGCTTTGATCCACTGGATCCATGGAAAGCACAGAACCACTGATTGGGAAAGGCGTCTGTGTAGGCACTGAAGAAGCAGGGTCTGGAGTATCGTTGACATTACTAGTTGCAACGGAAGCAGCAGCAATATGGGTCACAGGATGAAAGTCTGATTGACGAGCAGTCTCTACGCGCGATAGCGGTGTCTGAGCTCGCACAGCTGCAAGTTCTTGTATTGGTTGTTCCAATTGGGTGCGTTGCAATTGTTGGACCAGCTCTTGGGGTAAACCAGATCCTTCGGAAGCGGTATCGGATTTGGAATCGTCATGGTTAGGAGTCTGTGCACCACTGCTAGAGACCCATTCATCATCATCATCATCATCATCTGCAGTTCTAGTCAATGTAAAATTCGCATTATTAGTCTTTGCTGCGTTTGTATTTCCGTTCCCTTTCACTTGGTGAACAGCGCTGGTCGAAGATCCGGTTCTTTTCAGTGGCACACGTTGGCTGCTACTAACCCTCGTGAAACCTGGCCTTCCACCCTAGAAAACAGAGATAAGAGATTGCACTCAGTTAGGAGGCCAAATCCCGTGTCTCGGACCAGAACACGAGAGGGGTCTTGGGCAAGGGAGCCTACCTCATGGATCGCGTGCGGATTTCGCTTCCCCTTGTCGAGTCCCTTGGTACTAGCATTGTCTTTCTGGGTGAATTGAAGGTTGGCATTTATTCTCGTAGCAGAAGATGAACGAGAATGGGATCGAAGCTGTGCAGAAGAGCCGGTTCTGTTTCCTTTGGTAGGCATGACAGAGGAGGTAGTAAAAGCGGGGCCGGCCCGGCGCCTTTTCCTGTTGTTGGGTTGTGTTGTCGTATAATTTTTGGCTTGCCCGCCTACTACCATCTTTCATCTCGCCTGTGGGCTTTTGTTGTAATAATCATGGAGCGTGTTCAGTTTCAACAGGAGCAGGTGTGTCGCATGCACCCTCAAAGTGAAAGCTTTATGTGTGATGCTGATCCTTTTTCGAGATGCTCCTTGAGCTCAAGGATCTAGTTGATAAAAACATATTTACTAAAGTAAGCAAGCGCTTGATGTTGCAATACTTTTGCAGAACTGGAGACATACAGTATTTTGTATAGATTGAGACAAGACAAATTATGAAAAAACGTACTATCTTCGAAACCACCCTCGTTCGACGCGTCGCTAAAAAAGCAGATTTCCTTCGGTATATCACTTATGAGATGAATCTCGAACAACTGCGGAAGAAACGCATCACTCGGTTGGGTCTGTTGATCTCTCCAGCCTATCTTTCGACCGTCAGAGGGCTTACTGGGATTAGATCTTCCACCTGGACCGCCTACCGTTTCTGACTATGCTCTCGTGCGGCGGCAATTTCATATTTTTGAAAGAGCCCTCAAACGATTCAAGTCTGATGTTGGCTTGTGGATTCAATATATTCAGCTTGCAAAGCACGAAGGTGCACGGGCACTGGTCGGAAGAATCACTGCACGGTAGGCATATGGATTTCTGGATGTTCTGAAAAACGAGGACTCAATCTCAATGTAGGGCTTTACAGCTCCATCCTGACAAACCAGCGCTTTATATTATTGCGGCATCTCATGAGCTTGACCATTTGTCACCCTCGGCTGCACGAACGCTACTTCAGCGGGGCATCCGGATGAACCCTGAAAGTAGTGACATGTGGCGCGAGTACGTACGCATGGAGCTCGGGTTTATAGAGAGTCTAAGACGAAGATGGGATGTATTAGGAATTTCTTTGATGACGAATGACAAAGCAGAAAAAGGAAAGAGCAAGGCGGAAGAAACTATAGGCCCCGTGGGTGAGCATATGAGCTTGGAGATGCTGGGAGGCGAAGGTGACGACAGTGGGCGGAGGCATATGCAAATTGAAAATGATAGCGAAAGCGCTGGGCTAGAAGAAGATGGGGGAGCCGTTGCTCGTCAGCAGATCATGCAAGGGGCTATTGTCAAATCTGTCATGACCAATGCGGCTAAAGGTCAGGTGTCGGTTTTTTTCTTTGACAATTAAAACCAAATTGAATTTCTACAGCTCTTCCCCAGATCGGGTTGTTTGCACAGCTGAAGACTGTGATCACGGAGCATCCATCTCCTGTTGAGCTTCAAACGTGGTTGCTGGAGCACCTATATGAGTTGGTTCGGACCCATCTTCCAGGGAAGGCAGAGGGGGTGCGGCTGCTGGCTGATCGCTATTTAAGACCGGAACTCAAGGGTGTGGCTCTCGTAGATGGGATTCATCGTGCTCATGAAGTGTTGCTGAGGGAGGTCAAGACCTACGGTGGAGAGGCGATTTTTCAGGTTTATGCTGCGTTTGTTGAGGAATGGTGCCAGGGGCCTGTTGATCAGCACATGGTGTGTACAATATCCCCGTATTGAAAAATAGTGATGTCAATGCAGGTGTGCAGAAGCAGTATCTTATCGCGTCTCTGAAAGGGGTGATAAAGCAAGTTGCCCCGTCTGTATCTTTGTTTTCGACCCATATCAAGGTGTTGACGACGGGTGGACAACATGATCCGGGTGTGCGTGCACAGGTAGTTCGCCTTGGGGAGAGGTACAGTGCCAAGGTACCTGAGTCGAGCCAAGTGTGGCTTGCGCGACTAGAAGCGGAAAAAGTGTTGTGGGCGGGTGATGAGGAGGGACAGGCCAGGGTGGGAGAGACATGGCGGCTGGCACGTCAAAGGGTGGGGGGGAAAGAAGAGGATGTGCTGAGTGTGTGGATGTGGGGACTTGAGGATGAGCAGGTAGGATTTGTTGGGGACCGTAGGAAGATGCACGAGGTAATCATCAATAACACACGGCTGGTGGGTGCTGACGGCAGTGGGACAGGCATTACTGAAAGAAAGTATCTCGTTACGAGGGGTACATGAGCAACTGCTGATGCGTTATGTCACGGTGGTAGAGGGACAAGGGACATTGGACACGGCCGAGGCGTGGTTGCACGAGGTGGGGCAGATTAAGCGTCTGTACCTGGCGAGTAGTCGAGTGTGGGGGGCGTTGTTTGAGGCGGTGGCTAGGGGCCAGTTGGGAGAGAGCAAGTACGAAGTGCTAAAGGCGATTTACTGGGCGTGGCGGGGGGCGGGTGGGGAGGAGGAGGCGGGAGTCACGTGGAGTCGGTGGCTAGCGGGAGCGGGGCGGGGCGGAGAGGCGGGACAGGTGGCTTGTCTTCGGCAGATCTGAGATGAAACATTACATAATAGAACCATAAGGTCTTGCAGCACGTGGTTAACCACTCAGGGACTGACGAGGTGGTCTGTGCGCGGTATAATAGAACTGCGGGTGAGACGAGACTTGTCGCCAGCCAGCCTCTAGTTCCAGGCGTACAGAGACCTGCTGTATGTGTCTCCGTGTCGCCTAGACCCATGCTGCTGCATTACCCTCTCCAGCTTCCTCCGCTTTCACTCGATACTCTTCACTATTCCCTCGCTCCACCCCGGAGTCCGTACATATCATCTCGCCCCCACGGCCCCGTCCTCTCTCCCCCCTCCGACCCCATAGAGGACGTCCTAGCTCCAGGTGATACTGTCGGCGAGGGCTGTTCTCTCCAGGGAGAACCCATCCGTCTTCTCTCTATCAGTTCCCACCGCGTCACCAACCACACTCCTCAGCCCTCAGATCCAGCCCCTCAGCTCGAGGTCATTGGAAGACTTGGCTCTGGTAGTTATGCAGTCGTCTATCTTGTCAAGGAGGTCCTTGCTCGTCCCTCTCCCTCGGACGACGCCTACATCTCCATTGGTCCCTTTGACTTGGATGCTCATCCCCCTCAGACCGTCTATGGTCGCAAGTACGCCATTAAATGTCTATCCAAGGCTAATCTAGACGACGAGGCCCTCAATGCCCAGTTAACCGAGGTGCGCTTTCTCTCTCTCTCTCTCTCTGTCGCCAGCGCTAATGCCTTGTATTTCCCAGGTTACCATCCATCAGTCACTCCATCCACACCCCAACATAGTCACACTCCACAGGACTCTCGAGACCTCATCTTACCTCCTCCTTCTCCTCGAATTCGTCCCCGGTGAAGACTTGTTCTATTTTTTGGAACAGGCTCGTGACCACGATGAACTCGACTCCACTTCGGCCGACCCTCTTTCGGTTTCTCGCACACCTCCCACTCCCAGCTTACTCTCCAACCTTCATCCATCCCAACTCTTGTCCCGTACCCGTCTGCGGTTGATCGCATCCATGTTTTCTCAAATGTGTGACGCTGTCGCTTCTTGTCACGCCCAGCACGTCTTTCATCGCGACATCAAGCCCGAAAACTTTATCGTCACTGATGCAGTCACCCCCCTTTCCAACGGCCGTCAGGAACGCAAAGTTATTGTCAAGTTGACTGATTTTGGTCTATCAACGACGGATGTCGAATCATCCGATATGGATTGTGGCAGCGCCCCATACATGAGCTACGGTCTGTTCTAACGGACCCTCTATCATTCTTCACGTAGCTTATCTTTTCTCCAGAATGCAGGAACAACGTGGCACCCACTTACCGCCCTCGTGCTGCTGATGTCTGGTCACTCGGCATTGTCCTCATCAACATGTGAGTTCCCCTGTTTCAGCTCGTCACGCTTTTTTTTTTGACTCTGGGCAGGCTCTATCATTTCAACCCTTGGACTGATACTTCCCACGGAGCTTGTTCTTCTTTTGACCTCTACCGACGCGATCCTGTCAATTTCTTCATGTATAGGTTCACTGGCATGACTCGTCCTGTTGCTGATTTCTTGGCAAATCGCGTCTTTTGTATCTTGGACGATCCTGGTGATGATTCTCCTCGTGCCACAGCGAGCGAGTTTGGAACATGGATAAAGAACCTCCCCGCATTGCTCGGTGGTCATCATGGTATGCATAGAACCGTCTCTACTAGCTCCACCGGTCATCCCATCGCACCTTCGACTCCACTCTCCCATCGCCCCACTTCTCGCAACCCTTCCAACAGTACTAGAATCTCTCGTACTCCGGCGCTGGTTTCCCGCTCCTTGTCTCGCGCTCCTTCTCTTGGTCCTGCCTATGAAAGGGAAGAACCTTCCCAACTCTCCACTGTCTATGACCATGAGGAGGATGAGGAGCAGTCTCAAGAAGCTGGGCATGCAATAGTCCCGGAGTTGGGACACCAACCCATTTTGGAAGAAAAAGAAACGGAGCAAGAACATGGTGATAATGATCCGGTTTCGATCAGGCTGACTTCGACGACGAAACGGAGGAAACGTGGTTTGCGCAAAGGAAAAGCGGCTACTGCTGCCGCTGCCGCTGCTTCTGGGACTCAACCAGCTACGACAGATGAAACACTAGCTACTCTTACCATTGCCTCCCAAGAACTGGCAAGGGAAATCAGCAAGGCGTCACGGGTCTCTTCCACCAAATCGGCCTCAACCAAGGCTTCCACTACTTCGTCGGCCCGTCCCCGTGCTGGTTGTTATGAACCTGTCTCAATGTTCGCTATGCCAACACACCTATGTACTAGTAGCAAGAATCCTCCGCTTTCCATGTCTCCTGCTCCTACGTCATCCACCGTTCCTGCCCCCGCCAAGAAGTCCTCGATATGGAAACTCTCTTTCGGCAAGCAGAATGCGGGCATTTCGACCTCCACTGCTTCTTCTCCCGTGGAGGAAGTACCATTAGACGTAGGGTCCACTCAATCGCAAAGCATGTCAACTACCGCCAGCAATGTCACCAGTCTGATCATGAGTCTCAATGCTCCCACTACATCCGTCACCTCACTTCTTCCTGTACCAGCCGATGATCGTTTGTCTACTCGGACCAGAGGTCGTTGTGGACGAGGTTCCCCAGCGCCTTCCATTCAATCCACCAAGTCCACGAATGGTAACCGCACTCCTTTGTCCGGGAGCCCTCACAAATTTGATGCCTGGTCATTTGGCGAGAAACGTCCCGAACGTGGTGCATCTCCCAACAGTACTCGCAGTGGGCGCTCTGGGCGACCTGTGGCTTCGAGTACCTGTTCCATTGCCTCTGGAAATTGGCGCAATTCTACGAGCACAACTTCCAGTGCAGGAACTTCAACCTCAGCTTTCACTCGTTATAGTAACTCCAGCAATAGAAGTATTTCTACTACAGCCACCAGCGTATCATCTACTTCCTGGCGAACTGGTGGTAAAGGTCTACAGTCTTCGGCTTCCTCAACCCATTCCAATTACACAGCGTTGCCAAAGAATGTCAAGGGTGAGTGTTGTTTGTCAATTGAATTGTATAGCGTTAGCCGATGCTTCTGCTGGCAGTCATGTCTGGTGTTCCGTGGGAATTAGCTCAGCTGCCTCGTGCTCAATATCTGAATAACCCCGCCGGCGATATCTTTGGTTCTCCGCCGCAACGCAAGCCCAGGACGAAGAAGACGAAAGATCGCAAGCTCGACACTATTAACGAGCGTCCGGGCCGTGATGGTGGTATCTCTCGTGAACTTGAGAATCCGCGTCGCGATGCCTCAACGAGTACAACAGACCTCACGGGGAATGAGAGCGAGAATATCAAAAAGGTTCAGAAGGGTCAAATCAATGCCCTGGCCAAAATGTTATCCGCCTTGTGTCGTCCTTGACTTGTTGGCAGTGTCTTTCCTCTTCGCCCGCCCGCCTTCACTTGCAGTTGTCAATGGGTGCTTCTGGTACGAAATAGTTTTCAGTTTTTCTTTTGGTCAGATTCGCCTGTCACCACACCACCACCACTCTCATTCTTTGTGATAAAGCCCCTGGTCACCGAGTATTTTTCTTACCTGGAATGTTTTCTTTTGGTCTTTTGAAGGACTTGTAAGTGTGCAAGCAGTTCATCACTCAATCAGATAATGTTACACAATCCTTAACTTTCTTTGTGCTCTAGTCATATACAGATAAATATTCGTATCATATTAATTACCCTGGTCCAAGTAGTTGTACAGAGTAAATGTCGATGCAACCAACATTGTTTGTAGTAGAAATGCTTACCTAGAGTTTGTTTCAGGCTTAGACTAGAAGAAGCAGAGACTTCCTTTGGTGAGGGTCAACTCGGGTTTTGATGATACTGGTGTTGAGATTGTTGAAGTGCAGCAAAAGCTATATTTTGTTCGAGAGTCGCGCGAGGAGCACCGACGTGGGAGCCTAGATCAATCAGGATGGTGGTCGGTTCGGCGGATCGACAAGTAGGAGCCTCAGGTGAAGGTTCTCGGGATTGACCGCTGTCGATGTCGATGTCACTCTCGGAACCAATCGGAGAAGTAGAAACCCCTGCTAGGATATAACGTCCCGAACTATGTGTTCGTACGAGATTGGTGTAGTACTCGTTCAAGACTTCGCGAGTAGACTGAGAAGTAAGAAGCAAAAAATGACTACAAGGTCAGACCAAGGTTTGGGGTGGGAAAATCCATAAAATATACAATTGCAAGAGAGAACTCACAAAGCCCGCAGATCTGATTTGTGGAAAAGGAAGAGAGATATGAAACTGAAATAACTAACCATAAGCCGCCAATCAATAACTGATAAGAATTCCCGTTCGAGGGTGTTGAGTTCTATGACGGTGATACCTCCAACCTTGGCGTAAAGTTGGTTCGTACAAAAGGCATCACAGAGACCCTTGCTAGAGGCTGTAATAGCAGAGATGATAAAGCGATGGCAAGTGAGAGATGTGAAGATGAAAGTGGGTTGACGGGCGCTAATCTGATCGATGTAATGTAGTGTGAGGAGAAGGCAGGCTTTCTGTGATCGGTGTTATGAGATGGTGATGGTGGTGATGATGGTGATGCTTAAAAATTACTGTCGATGCAGGACATATACACACATACCTCTATATTAGTGAAGCGAACGATGCGCTTCAGATAATCTAATACTGATATGCTAGGTATGGAGCGTGTGTGAAATCTTGTCAGGTTCTCCCTAGAGGGGGTGTACCCAGAGTTCGGGCATAAGAATTTATGTATAAAGAAAAAAAAAAGTCGACTTACGGAGAGAGAGGTATTTTATCATTATGATTCATAAGACGTTGCAACATGTCGGCTATACAGAAGATGAACCAAGAAACCTTGGAAGATGAAGTTGCGACCAAGATCTACCTATCAGTTCAACAAGATGGTCAATAGGCACTTGCTCAAATGAGGTCGGTAATTTGACCCGTTTTGAACCCGAGGATTCCATAAATCCATTGCACGCTGTAGCCGTCGTCGTGGCTCGCGGATCTATTTTGTGTTTACATCCAGGGGTGTTTGTTTCTTGTGATCGGAGGCTTTAACCCAATATAGACAAATATACACTGGATGGGCCTAGCCCATTTGGGAATCTGTATAGTTTATCAACGGACTTTGAACCTAAATCCCGCGATCCTCCCATTGGTGTTCGCTGATCGAAAGCGATACAGCATCGCCAACTTCTTGTTCTACTCGTTATGGCCCCAAAATTCGTCAGTTAGCAGTGTTCAGTGTGTGTTTGTGGTTGTCTGTTGATCGTCTGTCCTAGGACCCCAATGAAGTGAAGATTATCTATCTTCGTGCAACAGGTGGTGAAGTTGGCGCTTCGTCTGCCCTTGCACCTAAAATTGGTCCTCTTGGTCTTGTGCGTACTACGTTGTTATGTTGCTAGGTGGGATGATACTGATTGAAAGTGCGAATTGTCAATTTAGTCACCGAAGAAGGTCGGTGAAGATATCGCAAAATCGACATCGCAATGGAAGGGTCTACGCGTCACTGTTCAACTTACAGTACAAAACCGTCAAGCCACCGTTGCAGTCGTTCCTTCAGCATCATCACTTGTTATCCGTGCTCTCAAGGGTCCGTTTTACCAACCCTTGTTTTCCCCCCTCTGATGCTAATTCTTGGAATTCATTGTTGTTGTAGAGCCTCCTCGTGACAGAAAGAAGGAGAAGAATATTAAGCACAGCGGTAACATTCCCCTGGATGAGATCTTCGATATTGCACGAACAATGAAGTCAAAATCACTAGCAAAAGATTTGTCAGGAACTACGAAGGAGATCTTGGGTACTGCTCAGAGTATTGGTTGCACAGTGGATGGCAAACCCCCTCATGATATTATTGATGCGATTAATTCTGGTGAAATCGAGGTTCCTGCTGAGTAAATAGTACTTGTGCAGTTATTTTCCACTATTCTCGGCGTATATTGAATAATTTGTCATTTTTTGTCTTGTAAGATTTGACACATGGTTTAAACATCGACAAACCC
>Ga0157366_1000748_pt1 | contig 13819 bp, 15 predicted proteins | sample AttbisABBM1_FD_113149 | JGI IMG/M metagenome (GOLD analysis project Ga0157366, IMG submission 113149) | Fungus gardens microbial communities from leaf cutter ant in Botucatu, State of São Paulo, Brazil - Atta bisphaerica ABBM1 | ecosystem: Host-associated > Fungi > Mycelium > Unclassified ...
GTGCTGATTGATCTGCGGGGTTGAATACAGGTCGGGCCGGCCAGGTTGGCGGGCCCGGAGACAGACATAAAAAAACCAACCGTAAAGGTTGGTTTTTTCGGGATAATTTGGTCGGCACGAGAGAGTGAAAATTGTAGGTTTATCTGATTGATTTTTAGATTTTTTTTTATTGGTTGTTAAGGGCGTATGCCTAAAAATATGCCTAAAAAAATTTATAAAATCGAGTGTGAGCTTAATAGATAAGTTTTTTTAATGAAAATGGTTGAAAACAAGATCATTCTGTTTAAAAATGCATAAAGTCAGAACTTACTATGTCTCACGCGTGATATAAAAAAATAAACCTCACTTTGTTTTTAATATAATTAAATGGTTGGGGTTCTATTTATATGAACAGGAGGTTTTATGATAGCGGGGCTATTTCTTAGAAATTTCAAAAATTATGAGAATATAAATTTTATCCCTTATTTGAGTTCAGAAAAAGATAGAATGACCATATTTTCTGGCGATAATGGAGCGGGAAAGTCTGCTTTGTTAGAAAGCATGAATTGCCTAATGAATAACATTGATAGTAAAGACTGGGCATATACAATAGGACAAAAGAAAGATCGTGTAAGTATATTCCCGCTATTTCTTATTAATAAGGATGAGTGGGAAGATGAGTCACAGCAAATTGAAAGGATTTCACATTACTTCTGGAATTATAACTTTCAACAGGTTTCTAACACTGAATCGACGAACAATTTTATAAAGTATCGAGACGAGCTAAGTAATTGGTACTCCCAAGAGGATTATTACTTGGTGGCTATTGGTAAAGACTATAACGGGAATATATTGCTAACAACCACATTCCATAAAAAAATTGCCGATGCAACTAAAAAAGATGGAGTCTCTAAAGAGAAAATCAACGGAATTTTCAAAAAGATAATAAACAGGTATAAGTACATCTATTTGCCAGTAGAAAATAAAATTAGTGATATTTTATCTTTGCAGGCAAATGAAATGCAAGGGATGATGGATAAGACAATTGCAGATGAAATAAAACTTTTGTTATCTTCAAAAGATCATTCTTTTACAGAGGGAGGGAGTGAAGGGAAATCTGGTACAAAGAGAGAAAAACATAGTGTAATAGACATTATTAATAACAAATTAGACTCTTATATAGGTGGTATCAACGATAAAATCCCTGAGGGTTATCGATTTGAATTTAGAGGGGCTATAAAAAGGCAAATTAAAGCAGTTGATATCCTCGATTCAATTTTTATAAAGTTTTTTTCGTTGCGCCCTTTGTCTAAAAATGCGAAAAATATTAAAAATTTAAGCTCGGGTGAACAAAGGCTAGCATTAATTGATATAGCAACCTCCTTGTTATCTACAAATAAAAAGACCAATAAAGAAGTAATATTAGCTATAGATGAACCAGAAATTTCTTTGGAGGCAGCTCATAGGTTTGAGCAATTCCTAAGCTTGATAAGCTTATCAGAGAAATTTCAAAGACAAATATTCATTACAACTCATTGGTATGGTTTAGTTCTCCGACCAATAGAAGGTTCGTTAAACTACGTTCATAAAAAGAAAGATAGTGATAGCGTACAGATAGACTCATTTCCATTAAGTAATATCAATGAAAAACGGAGAGCATTTCCTAATTCCATTGAAATAAGAAGCTATTTTGATCTTATGGCTTCAATGTTAACATTACTCAAGAAAAAAAATTACAATTGGATATTTTGTGAGGGTAGTGAAGATTACAAGTATTTAAAGGCGTATTTGAAAGATTCAATCCCTAACCTTTTTATTTTGCCCTTTAATGGCTGCGGAAATATTAAAAAAATATTTGACTTCTTACATGTCCCATTTTCTGATCACCAAGAAAATAAAGAGATAAAAGGGAAGGTCATGTGTTTGATTGACACTGACACTAAAAATTTGATAAGAATTGAAAGTTATAATGCTGGTAAATATAACCATAAGTTATCTTTTTCAAGGCTTTTGATGCACGATGATAAATCTGGTCTTGTAACAATAGCTTCAACCGATGCGACGAATACAGAGATAGAGGATCTTCTTGAACCTAGTTTAATGTTTAATTGTTTGACTGAGTTGTCACAAAAAAATGCTACTTTAAAGTCCTATCTCCGTCATTATGAATTGAAAGAAGATGCTAACTTTGTAGGACTAAGCGGCGGACTGAAATTCCTGAAAAGAAAAACAAAAGAAGGATATGAGAAGGAAGAAGCTTTCCTAGAATATTTGACTTCTGATGAGTTAAAACACTTAATTGTAGAGCAATATACCAGTGATGAAAGTTTAGTTGTAATCAGAGAAGAAGATGTATGGATTAAGCAAATTCAAGATTTTTTTCTAAAAAGATAATTAAAAAAGTTAAAATGCCAATGTTACTATTGGCATTTTACAAGGATATCCAATGAGAAATTGGTCCACTGAAGACACTAAAGCCGTTAAAGCATGGCTAGACATTGAAAACTACAAACGATTTGAAGAAATCACCCTGAATCGTTTGTATTATGAACTCTGGGCGCGAGCCCTTCTCTTCAGGCCGTGGCCTACAGTAGAAGAGAAGATCGGCCTTGGCGGATACATGAGGCAAATCTTTAGGGGGAAGCCCTTCCTCTTTGAAAATGAACAGCTCGATTCCATGCAAAACGGGCAAGCTCTTCAAAGCGTTCCTCACGTCTTCATTACTGATATAACCAGACTTGCTGAACTCAGTGTAGCTGGCTTGAGGGCTAATTTGTTCACGTGGGAGAAAGGTAGCGACGAGTACTGTGTCAATCTTCCTGACCACGAAGACTACGTATCGACAGTTATGTCAGTAATATGTGAAAAGACAGTCCTTCTGGAAATAGACCTTGCGAGCGGTACTGACGACGAAATTGCTGAATCAATCAGAACGGCGTTACCGCAATGGCGCAAAGTCATAGGAGTGGAGGAGAAGCCGTCAGGCACTGTTCGCTTCGGCTACGGGACGATAAAGAAGATTATCACCTACAGGCTAATCGCTATGCTCGACGTACTTTTGTGGGCAAAAATGAATGACCTACGCCTTTCAGACGACAGGCTGTCGAGACTCTTGTACACAGACGAAGACGATGAAGCAGTTATTCGTTTGCACTACCATATCAAAGACGCAGACAGACCTCTTGCGATGAAAGCTGCGACCATAGAATTCATCAGGCAGTTCAACTTCTTCATGAATCGGAACCTACACCTGAAAAACATGAGAGTTTCGGAGGTTATGAAACTCTCGGATTCTAACTGACCTATCCTTCAGCGGTTCTGTTGTCTTGAGTCGCACTAACCCTCCTCTCCATATCTCCCTTACATTTGCTCTCGTCGAAACCGCACTGAGGAGAGCAACATGAATACACAAAATACGAAACTAATGCGTTTACCTGCTGTGATTGAAAGAACTGGTTATAGCCGTTCTTGGATCTACGAGTTAATCAATCAAGAGCAGTTTCCGAAGCCTGTGAAAATCGGTACAAGAGCGATTGCATTTATTGAAAGCGAAATTGAAGAGTTTATTCAGAAATTGATCAGTAAATCACGCTCATTGACTAAATTAGAAGGGTAATAACATGAATATTTCAAATTTTATCATGGGTAATAGTTATTTTGAAAATTTAGATTTTGAAGAAATTGAAAGAAGGTTTGATTTATCAGTAATTAAAGAGTTATCTGATAATGATTTTAACCGTGCGATTGCTAAGCTTTTAAATATGTACTTATTAGGTAATTCATATATTTCATTCCGTATTGCTGAAACATTTAATGACTTAGAGAAAATGAGAGTATATGAAACCTGGATTCGTTTGTTTAGAAAAAGGGATGATATGGAAAAGTTAATTCTTAAATTTATTACATTTAAATTATCCAATGAATCTTAAAGGATTTGTAAACAGGTTTAGAAGTTAACAGCTTGCTGTTTACTATTTTATTTACAAAGACTGGAAATAACTTTATTTTTTAGAGCGTTAAGTTTTGAAAGTAAAACTAAGGGGATTTAATAACCCTCTAGAGGGTTATTAAATTTTCGCCTCTCTAACCCAAGCGGTAAAACATTTTTACACTTAAGGTGAATTTATTTTTGTAAACAGTTAGTTTCATATGATTTATTTAGTTCCACTTACAACTAAAATGTAAACAGAGGTACTATGAAAATCGAGCTTAAACTAAAAAGAATAAAAGATAAGGAGGGTGTGCGTACTTGCATTATTGTTAACGCGCAAACAGGTGTTCCTTTAGTTTATGAAAATCTATATATTTCTATAATATCACGTTCAATCAATTACTCATATTCCACAATAGAAGCCATTGCAGGCTCGTTACTATCTTTTGCAAACTATTCATACACCAAAGGGTTTAATCTTAGCGGGCAAATGAACTGCGAGGCTAAAGTTACTGGTAGTTTTGTATATGACTTAATGAACTACTTATCTTTGAAGAAAACAAAGAGTAAAGTTGTAAATATAAAAGCGGATAGGGTTGTTTCGGAAAACTGCTTACACTTTAAATTGACGGTAATAGAAAAATACTTAGTCTGGTTTTATACCAACATTAAAAATAAAAGCATGAGTTCAGTGAAGCTAATATCTCACTATTTTGAAGATTTAAAACCAAAAATAAAAAATATTGAAGTTAACACTGATTGTGAAGATAAGGCGCTTGATAAAAAGCAAATATCTACTCTTAAGGAGGTTATAAAAGCGGATTCTACCAAAAACCCGTTCAAAGAATGCGTAAGGGTAAGAAATGAAGTAATAGTAGAAATTTTGTTAGAGACAGGGATAAGAGGTGGTGAACTTCTCAATTTAAGAATCGATGATGTTAACTTTGAAAAAAATGAAATTAACATTGTAAGAAGGCCAGATAGTATCGAGGATAACAGAATCAGGCAACCCTTAGTGAAAACGTTAGGAAGAAAAATACCGATTACAAAATCCCTTAGTGAAAAGATACAGGAATACATTAATTTTTCCAGATCAAAGGAAGTTCTTTCGGTCAACCATAAGTACCTTTTGGTCAGTCATAGTGATAATTCTAGGCTAGGTAGTGCGCTGACTATTACAGGATATCAGAAAATATTTATAAAAATACGAGGTAGTGATCAGTGTCTAAAAAACATTTTAGCTCATTCATTAAGACACACGTGGAATGTTACATATTCAGAAAACATGTACAAGATGGCTGACCCAGAAAATTATTTTCTTTATGAGAAAGTAAGAAACTACTTAATGGGCTGGAAAAATACCAGCCGGACTGCAGATACCTATACCCAGCGTTTCTTGGTAAATGAAGCAACAAAAATAATGAAGGTAATTAATTCAACTGAACTACTGAATAAGGAAAATATAAAAATTGGAAAAGATAAAAATAATTCTAGAAAATCAGTTTTCGGATTTTAAAACTTTCGCTGGTAAAACGATATTTTATGCGAATTCAGTATGGAGCATTGATAAAACTTGTACTCTAGATCTTAATAGGCTTAAAAAGAATGAGATTTATCGAGATAAAATCAAAGCTACATTTGCCTATTGTGCAATGAATTATAGTTCCAGCTATGTCAGGAAAATGTATTTTAGCCTCCTGCATTATGAAAAAGAAGTCAGAAAAGACTCTATAACATTTAGTTTAAGTGAGATCAGCAGTTACTTTTCGAAACCAGACTTTGATAATTATACTCACCTTGAAACCATGAAATATTTCTTAAAGAAGTTTGATTTTATCTTTCCGAGTGTACTCAGTGAAAAAGCAATTGAGTATATTGATAATGTAAAGATAAAGAAACCTGATCAGATGAAGAGTGTTAAAACACATGACTACAAAAACGGACCATTTAATAATCAGCAAATGAAAGAAATTATTAAGGTCAGCGCAATGTGTTATGAAAATGAAGAGTTGAGCCTATTAGATTATATGATATTAACCTTGTTAGCTTATTCAGGACGGAGACCAATACAAATGGTTCATTTGAGGATAAAGGATCTGATAAGTTTCAATGAAAGATATTTTGTGAATTTTCCTCGGGTTAAACAGAGGCGAAAATATAGAACCGAATTTTCCAAGGTAGAAATCCCTGAGTCGTTGTACATTCATTTGCTTTTTTTATCACAACAGACAAGTGGAATTATTATGGAGATGTTAAATGTGAACTTAAAAGAAGAACAAATCAAAAAAATTCCTTTATTTATCAATATCACACCGTTCAAACGTGGTGGCTTCAATATGACAAATTATTTGAATGAAGACCATTGCATGGTTTCAAAACACATTGGCAATAGGTTGATTTCTGTTTTCTTGAAACTGTCCAAAAGGTCAAACGTAAATTTCGGAAGCATTAATGCAAGAAGGTTTAGGTACACTCTCGGAACTAAAGCGGCTGAGCGCGGCTTTAGCTCCTCTGCGATAGCCAAGGCATTAGATCATACAACTACTCGTTCCGTAATGGCATATGTGCACAATAATGTAAATAATGGAGCCAAATTAAACAAAGAAATGAATAATTCAATGCTATCGTTAGCAGGATTATTTACGCAAGAAGATATTATGAATGACGAGTTAACCAAGATAGCTTTATTGCTCAAAAGGTATCTATCCAATGAAAACTCACATAGTAGAAGTCATGAAATGGATGAGCTTATCTTTCGTTTTATGAATGACATTTAACCTACAGAATATAACATGGGTAATATTATGAAAAAAACTCCTGAAGAAAGTAAGAACGAATTCATTGTAGAAGCTAAAGCTTTGGCAGCCACTCAACTCCATTTCGATTGGGATAATGTTTCATGGGGTAGAGGTGTGACTTTTTATAAATATAGTAGTCGGAATTGCAAAAAAGAGCATAAAAGAAATCTTTCTTTTGAATTTTGTGAGTTCGTAAAAGCCTATGTTTATAGCTTCCATTTAGACAATTCCAGCAAAGCTCAAGAGGTAATAAAAGCTTTTAGGTTAATTGAGATTGCGCTTTTGAAATTTTCCGACAAAGCAGATATTACTAAGCTGACTCATGCAATTTCAGATGAGGCTATTTTAGAAGCTTATCAACTATTCATTCCTGCAACTGTACAAAGAGTATATAAAGAAATAAAAGTGATAAATGATTTTTTGTGTAATAAAGAAATAATAAGTGCCCACGTTAAAACATGGTGTTTTAAGTTGGAAAAAGATAATAATAGTTACACAAAGCCAAATCAATCAGCAGGAGATGATAAAAATTCGAAGCTCCCAGATTTAAGGGTTATTGAGTTTATTGGGAAAGTATTTAGATCTGAAAATAAATCGCCACGTGATATTTTTACAACTTCGATATTCGCTTTGCTTTTGTGTGCACCATCCAGAATTAGTGAGATTATGAATCTTAACGAAGATTGTTTGATTACAATCGTTGACTCTAATGGTGTGGAGAGACATGGCTTGCGTTTTTTCGCGGCTAAAGGGTTTGGATACAGTGTAAAATGGATACCGGATAGTATGGTTTCAGTAGCCCAGGAAGCTATTTCAAGGCTTAAAGTATTGGGTGTCAATGCAAACACTATATCTGTAATAATTTCAAATGGTGAAGTTGATTTATATAAAAAGCTAAACAAAAAACCTTTTGATCCAATGATAACTACTGATCTCAAGAAACTAGGTTTCGATTATAAATTAATTAATCTTTCAAAAGAATGCACGGCATTTATAAACAAGCTTGATAAAGGTGATGTAAGCGTGAAATTTTTCTGGAATTATATAAACAAAAAAGATGTTAAGAAGGATTTTAGTGGAATGACAAATAGTCATTATGCTAGGGGGAAATTAGTAGCGTTGAACTATAATCAACTAAATGCTGTTAAAGGTGATGACATTTTTACAAGCATTAAGGGTACAAAAAACCTTATAAAAAATGAATTTCTGAGCACGGTTAAAGAACGCATTGGTTACTTAAATATTTTCGAGAGGCATAAAATTGAAAATAAAAACTTAGAATCGCTAACTTTTAATAGCCATCAGTTGAGACACCTACTCAATACGCTTGCACAAAGAACAAAATTGTCAGAAATCGAAATTGCTTTCTGGTCAGGAAGAAAAAATATCAATCATAACAATAATTATAATCATGTTACCGACGACGAAATGATCGCAATGTCTCGCAAGTTACTAATGAAATCAGAAAATGATTTGGAAGTAATAAGTAAGCCCTTAAACTCGACAATAATTGATGAGAAATTTATTGAAATGACTATGGGTGCATTAAGAGTAAAAGCCAAAGGACTTAAAGGTCAAGCAAAGCTGGCTATGCTTGCAAGGCTCACTGCCTTTCGTAATAAACTCGAAGACAATCTAAGCGAGGGCTCTAAAAATGACAATCAAGTTTCATGAAAAAGAAATAAAGAAGATTATAACGATCATTGAAACTTGGAATAAATCAAATTTCAATTGGGAATTACTATGTTTAGCATGCAAACCAGTCTTAGGTAGAGTGCCTACTCGTCAGGGTCTGAGTAAACATTCGGAGATTGCAAGCGCATACCTAATCAGAAAGCGGTCAAAATCCTTCACCCAGGTAGATATTAAACTTCCTGGCAGTTTAGCTATTGCAGCTAAGCGTATTAATGGTTTAGAAATTGAAAATTCAATATTGAAAGAACAAAATGCAAACCTCTTACTTACGATTAAAAGAATGCATGAGAATGCTTTTCGCAACGACATATTACCTTCTGTTTTAGAAGAGGAAATTCCACGTAGGTTAAGAAAGTAAAATTTGATAGTTTATACCTATTGACTAGGCTAATTTTTATGATTAATTTTATATTGTCAGGAAGACAATTTTGCAAGGATGCAACTATGAATAATTTTACTGCTCTGTCGAAAGAAGAGAAACTCCTTCTTCTTCTACAACTTTTTATTGAACGACTCAAGAAGTCAGGTTTTCAGCAAGAGAAAATCATTCGCTATATCTGGCTCTTCTGCGTTGGCTACTACATTAAATACTATCTCACACAAACTAATGATCATTTGATTGATCGCTTCACGATTATCTCAATGCTTTCAAACGCACTGAAGGGGAGTTCACAGCGGGTCATTGATACACTTGGGTATGAACATGAAATCACTTTTTTCTTCCGCTTTTTGATCCACTATGCAATCGACAATGAAGAGGAAGCCGAGGGTGTATATAGAGAGGAACGCGTTAAGTATGAGAAAGCTATACTCTTAGGACAAGTAGTTGCGACAAGAAAGAAACGTAAGGGAAAGCGAATTTAAAAAGTGCATTTAAGAAAAAAAACAGGGTAAAGATTAAATCATTACCCCGATATTTATTTATTTTTTACTTTTACTTGGTTTCAAATCAGGATTATTGCCAGGAGTATCTTTATTGTCACGTCGACGTTTATCTGGTTTTCCTGTTGAATCTGCAATTGGTTTTGGTCCAGGCTTTAAACTCATATTGTCACCTTTTCGTTTAATCAAAAATTGCACAAAATAAATTTTCTGCTAGTTTTAATTTACTGCTTAAAACTATTTTTTCTCTACGGCTGAGATAATTTTAAAGTTAGGAGCGTTAAAAAATTTAGATTTAATCTGCTCTTTAGCTTGAGACGCGCTGCTTGCTGTAACAACGGTAGTAGAGGTACCGCTTCCATTTTGGAACTTAACTTCAAATCTTTTATCAGCCATACAACCTCCATATTGCAAAGTTCTCGTTGAGAATGCCACTTAATTAACTTTTATATAAGCGGGTTAGATAACACTAACTTGTTAACCATGCAAAATGCAACTGCACATTAAAATTTATTTATGTTTTATTAGAATCTTTTAGAAAGATTTAAGCGTGAAGTGTATTAATAAATCTCAAAAACATTGAACTGGTTCGATTTTTTTACGGTAATCATCTTGATAAGTTCATGATTGTAAGGGAAAAGATGATTGCGTAATTATGATATAGGCTTTTGCTTCAATTTTTTAATTTTTCATGAGATACTCAAGAAAAACTCTGGGGTAAGAATATGAGCATTGGTGTTGTTTCATTTTTCAAATATACTCATCTTGGCTTTTATCGTTATGGGCACGACGATTATTGTGAACCACTTTCAATGCAAATTCTTTTGTCATCACTACACGAATGGTTTCAAGACAAGATTTCTCTTGAAGACACGCTTCTATGGGATGATGAAACTCCTGGCTATTCCCATCGCAAAAAAGTATATCTCAAATCAATAGAAAAAGATGAAGAAACTGGTGAATACATCATTGTGCTGTGGAGAGCCGTAGGTAGTGGCGATGGAGTATATGGAATAAAAGCCGATGCGCGGCTTGACGATAACACTCTTTACGATGCGAACAATGCAGCTGGGGGAGAGCGTGTAATCTGGGGAGAGGCTTGTTATTACTGGTTCTTGCCTTCAAGAAATCTTTTTTCATCGATTCGTTTCTCTAATTCAATTGCTGATACAGCATTACTAAATTACTTTCTCAAAGATTTTGTAATGTTACATGCAAATATAAGGGAAAAAAGAAGAGAGGTTAAAGAGGGTAAGAAAGGTTCATACACCACAGTGTCCTTTCCTGCACAGAATAGCGGTAAAACAGAAAATCTTTGGTTTCGTATATATTCCAAGCAATATACCAAATTAACAACTCAGGCTGATCTTGGTGCTATAGCGCGTGATATTACGCATTTCGTTAAACGAGAAGTAATTTCAGCTAGAGAAATTGTTCAACCGGATTGGACTAGATTTTTTGGGCGACTCCCTTTTGTATCTGCAGAAAGAAACAAAGATACTCGTAAGGTAGAAATCAATATTGAAGCTAAACCCACCGCCGATGAGTTGCGCAGAATCTTCGAAAGTTACGCTGAGGATTATAGTGGGATTATTGATGGTTGGCGTAATATTGGGTTTAGGAAGGAAGGCGTTGGGGGTATTTGTTGGTTAAATAGTTTTGTTGTGAAGAACGTTTTACCTATTGATGATACTACAGGTGGTGGTGTCGATGATACAGGTCATTATACTGCTCAGAGACTATTTACCGCATTAGAATTCAAGCGCGATGGTTTACTAGCCCCATTCAGTGCAGAGCCGATAGCTGCCACTGATAACTCAGCCAGGAACTATAATGGGTAAAGTTAAGATATATATATGGCATTCATTAGTCCTACTAATTATAACTTTTTTAAGTTACAGCTTCAGACTCGACATTGGCTTTAAAGATGTAGAGCCAATACTTTCAATTTTACAAAATACGTCAGCGATGATATTTACAATAATGGGTATTTGGATTGCTTATGTTTATCCTAATGCTGTATTGAAAATAGTACAACCTTCGAGCGTGGCTGCAATATTTTCAGATGAAGATTTAAAGCGAGTTAGGTTGTTGGTTGGTGTGGTTGTTTTTTCGGCCCTCATATTGGTTTTGCTACTCCTTGGCGTTTCAGTTAAAACGTTTTTGATTAAAACAAGCCTTTTTACTCTGAATAAAACCTTTTTTGTTGGGGTTGGATTGTGGTGCATGTTATTGATAATTTATGCGCAATTACTTTGTGTATATATAGTAGTGGCATCTAGCGTGAACTTTATAATCGACTTGAAAAATCTTAACGTTAGGAAAAGGCTTTCTGAAAAACTTGATGGTAAAGATTGATATTGATTTTTGGTCAGTCTAAGACGTGTAACGGCACTCGGTTAATATAAACAAAGTAAATAATTAATTTTATTTGCTTTGTTTTATTTTTTTATTAGCGTCGATGTTTGTTTCTTCTGTTTTATTGAAATTAAATCTGACTCTTATATTGAGTTTTTATAACTGTTTTTACATGGATACTTTAATTCATTATACAGAATATTGTAAATACTTTTAATTTTCTAGGAATGGTGTTGATTTACATGATGGGGGTATATGAATTTAGAAAGAAATAACAAATCATTGTTAGCTATGTGAGAATGAGAAGTGGGGGAATAAAAACATTTAAGAAGATATTTAAGATTTGGGGATTAAAGTTTGAAGGCTACTAAACACAAATTATGTAGCCTCATCAATTAGTTATCAGACTAAGTTACGGTGACACTTTCCAGTTACCATCATTTTTAGTGAATTTGAATTCAGCCACAGTCTGTTTTTCTCCGAGGTATGGCAGAGTAATGTCTGTGTCAACTTTGCAGAGATAAGTGCCTTTTGCCTCTGACGCCTTGCAGGAAACCTTGTCAGCTTTGTTCAGAGTCGTGAGCATATCTTTACTGTTCTCACCAAAGCGTTGCTTGGCTTGCTGGTTTGTGTGCTCAATGTTTTCCTGCATAGCCTTTTGGATCTCAGAAGACGAGGGTTCGCTATCGCAGCCTGTAAGTAAAGCCGCCAAGGACAGGACTGCTACTGTTGAAAGTTTATTCATTTCTTAATCCCTTATTTGATCTTGTTGGTCAGTGTGTTTCTGTGGATTTGTTGAGTGTCTGGTCGAAAATTTCGCACCATTGCTTCAACTGCATTTCTGTATCCCGGAGTCCTCGTTCATGGTGGAACCGACCTTTCCGTGGGTGAAATTTGATTTGCCACTCTGGGATTTCGATGTCTTTGACTTCAATGAAAAAACCTGAGTTTTCGAAGTTTTTAAGGCGAGTAAGGTTGTTGTGACCTTTAGCCCCCGCCATACCAACTAAATCAAAAGCTACGATTTCCCCTCCATTAGCCAGGTGGTATCTCCAGCCTTTGACGTCACTGAACTTGTAAGCCTTTTTACGCTTACCTACATCTAGAGTTAGCAACTCACGATTCGTATCAATGGTCATTTTTGTGTTCTGAAATTCATGGCTCCACAATCCATTGTCATTGACGTTCAGCAGGTCGATAGTGGAGGCGTTTGCTCTTTTATGTGTGTATGACACATATGCCGTAAGGAGTAAGAAGAAGGCAGGTAATGTCCACATGAACAGGAACCCTGCAGTGTCTTTTGGATTTGAATCAGTCAGTATCCACACAATCACCAGTACAACAATCCATAACCTGATAGAACGAAAGAACGAAGGTTTACGTACTTTCTGACCATTCAAAGCCGGTGTGTCCATTTTATATACCTTTAACGTTATATGATTCATAACTAGCTGATTGGTAACTGCTTTTACGACGCATTTTTGAACGAGTTCAAAACTTAAGCAAATCACTTGTACCGATCGATGATCTTATTTTGATAGTTTTTGTCTATCATATATAGTTTATCGATCTGTAAAAACGATCAATTATTTGTTCAAATAAGGACTTAGGCTTGAAAATTGTGATGAGGCAGGCGGTTATCCAAAGGGCACTGCTGTGCGTTCAGTCAGTATTTCGCTGCTGCCTAGTGGCTCAGATAACTCAGGCTCAGCTGAGAGGACTGTATGAATTATCGAAAATGAGGATTTTTTGTGGAGAAACGTCTTACCTGCCTTTTTAAGCAGGTCTGTGAAAGTGGCTAGGTAAGGAATGCTCATTAGCCACTTCAATACCCTAGTCATGAAGTAGTCAGCACTGCTGGTTTTCTCGCTTGGCATACGCGTTGTGTTGAGAAGTGTTTGTGCTTCAGGCCCTTGTTCATGTACTTGAGAATGCGTAATTGCCTTAGCCTCTATCTCTAAAGAAGCCGGTGAGGAGAGCGCAGGATCTCCTAAGGTCACCTGAGTGTCTGGTTCACTTGTCTCACTACTTCCCACTGCTGAAGCTTTCAAACTAAAGAGTAGGGGATTATCACGTTCGGGTACGTAGCGAAGCTTCTCTTGCAGGTTAGCCCATGAGTAAGATTTTCCCAGTTGGGAAGCTTTGAATGCGATCCCGGAGTATTCGAATGAGAAAC
>Ga0157366_1000750_pt1 | contig 13806 bp, 21 predicted proteins | sample AttbisABBM1_FD_113149 | JGI IMG/M metagenome (GOLD analysis project Ga0157366, IMG submission 113149) | Fungus gardens microbial communities from leaf cutter ant in Botucatu, State of São Paulo, Brazil - Atta bisphaerica ABBM1 | ecosystem: Host-associated > Fungi > Mycelium > Unclassified ...
AGTTCAAGTACTTTGGGTATTCAAATTCTCTATGTACAAGAGTGACTAGAGCTATAGTAAATCATGCTCCTATTGGCAAATACAGGTTGAGATTCTTTCCCAAAGAAGATTTCAAGTGTCTATGTAGCGGTTATCCTATTGAAACTAGGTATCATATCCTCTATGATTGTAAATAATATAATAAGTATTAGAATCCTGTTATATGCCAAGTTCACCCATTCAGAAAACACACCCCCACAGTAATACTCCTTGTAAACATCTAATCCAAAAAGCCTGCCTTCTATGGCAGCCACCTTCCTTGCAACACATCTGCATAGCAGTGATGCAACAATCTAGAGATTCTGTCTTCCATGATAGAGATACTCCTATCCAACTTGGTCTTCCATGGCAGAGTCATACTCCTATCCAACTTGGTCTTCCATGGCAGAGTCATACTCCTGTCAGTGTCTCCACACTGAAACCCCAAGCATCTCCTATAGTATGTACCTGTATATAAGACTAGTAGTTACACTGTAATTCACTAGTCTGATAATTGACAAAGATAACTTCTATTGAACTCAATTCCCAGTGTTCAATGGCAACACACCAATCAGTACTCACTTCCATTTCAGACTTCTTTCTTCTATCAGAAATTGTGACCATGTGACAGACAGATGGCACAACACATAAGCTGAAGCCAAGGTCATTCCACAAGTCCCCACATCTCTGAGTCCATCTTGTGGGCTTTCACCTCCAGTGTGAACTGTGCCTGACAAATCCAAGGAGAGATATGATAAGTCATTTCACTCTCTTTTTGGAGTATAACAGTAGTGCTTTTTCATTTGGAGAAAACATTACTTAGTATATAAAAGCTTGTCGCTTTGTATAGTTCTTTATTTCTCTTTCTCTTTCTTCAATTGCTGGTCTTTTTCTCCCTTTTTTTCTTTTCATGTAGTTTGTGTCTTAATGTATGTAGTTATGAAGTAGCTACCATGGTCTGCCCTCGCGCCCTGTGTAATAAATTGTTGAAGGGAAAAAAACAAACAAACAAATAAATGAGAAACTTTGTTGGTAAAGACATTATTGTTTACGTTAAAGAAAATTATGATATAGTTCTTCATGGAGCAAACGTTAACAACGTGTTGTACCTCCATTCCATTCAGTTGTCACATGCATGTCACAGTTGCCCATTGTCTGCAACTATTTTCATAATCTCCCCTACAATTTGTTATCCTCTATGATTCTATAATAGTTCTTTGTAATATTACAGGTACCTTCGATATTAAGGTGTCATGAGTGTATGATGACAATGTCATTAACATGCGGCAAAGTCAGTTTTGTCATTGATTGTGTCTATAGATCATCCATCTCTACTAGTAACACCCACCATGGTACGTCCCCTCTGGACTCCCCTTCATTATTGGCCTCACTGAACAAATCTAGAGCGACAATGCAGGTGCTTGATCACGCATGATTAAATTCAATTTCTTATCTAACAGCAAATACCAGAATACAAAGAAGCTTTTGCTCTGTTTGACAAACGCGGTACAGGTGCTGTTCCTCGCGAGGTCCTCGGTGATCTTCTCCGTGCTCTAGGACAAAATCCAACCCAAAAAGAAGTATCTGAGATTGTCGCTGCAGCGCCTCGTGATGGTACGCGTTATATCGTCTGCTGAATGGCGTAGTGATTGAATTGAACCTGTGTTCACCAGTTGACTACAAGACTTTCCTCAACATCCTGAATCGTCCAGACGGTTTCAAGCCTGCAGGAACACCTGGTGAGACCACTTCTGTATTTATTTTGTCAAAGGATACTCATGGTATGTTTCTAGAAGAGTTTATTCGTGGATTCCAAGTGTTCGACAAAGAAGGCAATGGATTCATTGGAGCTGGTGAATTGAGATATGTGCTAACACAGCTTGGAGAGAAGATGACTGATGAAGAGGTGGACGAGCTGCTCAAAGGCGTTCAGATCGGCTCGTAAGTATTTTCCAATCCCATCTTCCCGATCTTGTACCAACACACTGCGCCTAGTGATGGAAACATTAACTACGAATCCTTCGTTCGCACTATCCTGAGCCAGTAAATACCTAATCCACACCCCTCATCTGTTCCAAACATTAACGTGTACGGGTGTACCAAGATTAATAATAATTTCATACATGTAGAAACATATATGGGTCCCATCTTCTACTCTTCGTCCGACTCCGTTTTATAGCCATTGTCATCATCGTCACCACCTTTCGCATTCGTACTGGGTTCAATAGAACTCCTTGGATTTCCTGAAATTTCCACCACGATCTGCCCACCTCCCTCCAGAACAGCGAGATCACCAAGTTGTACATCACGCTTCCAAGGTATCTCCGTTCTTGGATACGCCGTTGCCAGTCGGAATCCCCACCACTCTGCACCATCAACATCTTTAATTTGATCCTCTATTGCCTTTTCCCCGGTTTCACTGCCCTCTGGAACAGTACTAGGATCATCTTCAGGGGCAAAATGCGAAGGCACGAGTTGAGCATCGATATAAGCATAGAGGCTCGTCAAACTCGCAGTAGAGGTAAAACTCTGCACAAGGCGCGTTCCCGTCGCCAACCGAATCGCAAGACGTAGGTTCCCACCAGTTCCAGCCAATGGGCTTGCCACATTTTTCCTCGTCCACCTTCGCCAATTCATCCTCACCTCCTCTTTCCGCTTGGCCTCAGCAACCTCTCGTTCCTTTTTTGCTGCAGCATTTTTTGCCTCTTCGTCCGCCTTCTGCCTAGCCTCTGTCTCTACTCTCTCAGCTGCAATCTTTGCTTCAATACGTTCCTTGTCCCGTTTTGCAGCTTGTTGGAATGCTCTATCTTGTTCTTCACGCAGTTGACGGTCATGTTCACGTTCACGCTGCTCATTTCGTAGACGTTCCAGGAAAGGGTATACACGAGGAAGAAGTTGTTTGTCAAGATGATCGAGGATGACCTGGGTAGATGTGGGACCGGCCCCAGGAGGGTAAGGTTTTCCCTGGTGGCGGGAGAGAACGGTCAGGACAGGCTGTTGGGGGGATGAGGTGGAGCGTGAAGAGGTGGGTGTACGACGAGGTTGCATGGCGATGAATGCGATAAAGGGGTATGTTGTTGCTTGCAGTTTTTCAGATGCTGCAAGGGAATGAGCAAGGCAGCTAAATGATAACATGACATGACGTACCATTCCAGGCCTCGAGGTCGCGTACGTCACCTCCCCAGACAAGGATATCATTATTGTAAAGTGCTTTGACAAAGTCAGGATTTGTTAAAGTAGCTCTATATATATCGATCAATGAACAGACACGATTGAAAGAAGTGTCAATACCTCTTGAACTCGGCTGTATCGTCGTGTTCCTCGGTAACGAGGATTATACAACCAACTTTCATTTCTCTCTGACAAGTCCTTAAAAATTCCTCATAACCGCAAATCCTGAAGTCCGGCAAGAGCTTCTTGCCCTCCGCAGGATCCCTCGACTGTGTATTGCGTGCTGTCAACCGTGAAGGCCCAGCTTCAATGGCACTTGTAGACGCAGGTCCACGAGGGCCTTTCAACCGGCCAACACACACCGCCCCAAGTTCTTCTTCCAGATCAGCTACCCACTTTCCAGGGCTACCACGGTGTGTAGGCCGTGGTCTCGATGGACGATAAAAGTTGAGAGTTGAAAACCGGAATTGAGGAATCGGAATGCGGAGAAGATTGAAGATGAAGCGGAACACCCCAGAAATAATATGTAAAGGAAATGTAAGGATCGAGAACAGCGGCTTGGCGAGACTATACACCACTGAACTGCCGCCCGAGTTCTGCTCTGAGGTCAGTATTTCATAAACCATGGAGAAATGCTACGCGCCCAGCTGCTCTGTAAAGAGTCATCGACTTGTAGAGCCTCTAAAGTGCGATTCTGGTGAGGCGGAGGCCGGTTACTTGGACTTGGACCATCTCCAAAGATTGCTTCAGCTGCTCGCTTCGGTAAAATCAGAAAGCATCCTCAGCAAGCATAAATATGCCTCGAACCTACCTCAACATCCCAGTCAAAACTCTCGAGAACATCTATAGAGACCTCGTCGCTACCACCATTTGTGAGTTCACGAAGCTGGTCGACGGCTCGACGCTGGCTGTCACTGAGGTTATTCATGCCAGGTAACATTTCCAACCTACATACAATACAGTTGCCGCTGTTTGGCATCACACAAAGACAAATATCGTCGTAAGTTCCAAGTCTTTTCTTGTGCCATGACCCTCGGCAAGCGCAAAGACAGGGACGACGAAGAAAAAGAAAAATCGGCTGCCCATGGGTGCGTGATATATCAATTATGTGATTTTATGTTGACCTCAAGGAGGTCAGGTCCACACTCTTCGTCTCGAATTTGCCTTACACCGCTACTTCGGTCGATCTTCAGACTCTTTTCTCAGATATCGCACCTGTGCGCTCTGCTTTCGTTATCACAGAACATGGGACTGGTGTATCAAAAGGCATAGGATATGTCTCTTTTTCTATAAAAGACGATGCAGAATCCGCATATCACAAAATTTTGAATGAAGGCATTGTCCTGAACGACAGAAAACTACGGGTTGACTGGGCTGACCGCAAGGTGTGGTTCAAAGGAAATTCGTGGCCTGACTTCAGGGCTGACGCAATCATTAGTCCAAATCAAAAAGTAACGAGATCAAGAAAGAACCCAAACCTCGACCCAACCCTCATACACCTGTCCAGAAAACTCCCCGTGATCGTGCTGCCATTCGTACCATAATCGTATCTGGTCTACCTCAATCACTCGACTCAAAACAACTCTGGAAGAAAATCCGTAAATACGAAGGCGTAGAAAAAGTAGATTGGCCATTCAAATCAGAAGATGGGATAGAAGATTCAAGCATCGGTGCGCCAGTCTCTAGAACCACAGACATTTACTCATACAGTTCCCAGCTCACGTCCTATTCTCCACACCTGCTGCTGCTAACAACGCAATCACTAAACTTCACGCACACGTCTTCAAAGGCTCCCTCCTCTCCGTTACACTCAAAAGGCGTCTCGAAAACCTCACAAAACCCGTCCCCACCTCCGATATCTCTGACTCAAATTCCAAAATGAAAAACTCCACGACTATTGCAGGAGGATTGGCACCAAGCCATGCCAGTCGACTCATCGTCCGAAACTTACCATGGAACACTACTGAACAAGATATCCGAGTAGTTTTCCTTCCCTACGGTCCAATATACCGAATCGATGTCCCAACGGCAGAAGTCAAAGTGGAAAGTGGCGAGAGAAGCGCTAATGCTAGCAGCGACAGTAAACCACGAGTGAAGGGGTTTGCTTTCGTCTGGATGTTGAGTAAGAAGGATGCAGAGAGGGCTATTGAAGGCTGCAACGGCAAAGTCGTTAGGGCTGGGACGGCACAAGAATTGATTTCAGATAAACAGAAGAAGAAGAAACAGAAGCGGCTGGAGGAGAAGATGAAGGAGGCTGAAAAAGTGAAGGAGGTGGATGTAGTAGAAGGTATGGAGAAGAAGGAACATGATGGTGAGTATGTCAAGGAAGTGGAGAAGGTATATGAGAGGGCTATCGCAGTGGATTGGGCACTGAGTAAAGACAGATGGGAGCAAGCAAAGGCAAGGATCGAACAGCAGGCTGAGGGGGATCAAGATGAAGATATTGGAAGTGACGGAGAAACCGATGACAATTCAATTGCAGATTTACAGATCGGTATCCACTCGGGCGACGACAATGACAGCACACCTTCCGAAGATGAAGAGGAGGATGACAGAGAAGAACCCGTGAAACCCTCCTTACCCACTACAGATGTTGGCACAACCCTTTTCATTCGTAACGTTCCCTTCGCTGCCACTGAAGACGAACTGCGCATGCTCTTCCGAGCATTTGGTCCCTTGCGCTATGCCCGAATTGTTACGGATCCTGAAACCGGCCGATCTCGAGGCACAGGCTTCGCATGCTTTTGGAACAAAGAAGACACCGACAAGGTCGTCGAACAAAGTGATCTGCTGCATAAGGAAACTACCGGAGACATACCGGTTGTAAGTATACGCATTCCCAACATGTATTTTCATTGACACAGGAACTACAGCCCGCCAAGAAAAACCCATTCGTTTTACCATCAATCCTGACACCCGATCCATCATCAAGTCTGGCACAAAGCCTGGTCTTACATGGAAGAACACTTGATGTCGTCAGAGCTGTTACTCGCGATCAAGCTTCAAAACTCAAAGAGGAAGGTGAAAAAGCCCGACAAAAAGCGGACAAGCGTAATATGTACCTGCTCAAGGAGGGAGGTGAAGAGAATCCTACTATCTGATTCAACAATACACTGACACTTAAAGCCACTCCAGTCATTTTACCCAATTCTCCACTCTCTTCAAATATAACACCAGCAGATCTAGAACGACGAACAAATTCCTACAATGCGCGTCGAGCACTCCTCAAATCCAACCCTTTATTGTACATTTCTCAAACGCGGCTAAGCATTCGCCAGATTCCCCTCTTTGTCACCGAACGTGTTCTCAAGCGTCTCGCGCTCCACGCCGTTCACACTTTTGAAGCCGAAGTCAAAGAAGGTAGCCGAACCGGCCTAACACCTGACGAACTCGCCAGACCCAACGAAGACGAGACCATTCCAGCCTCACACACAAGTACGACAAGGCACAAACGGTTCACTGGTCATTCAACGGGCGTCAAGCAAGCCAAAATTGTGCGCCAGCAGGATCGTGTTGATGTTATAATAGGTAAAGGTCGAAGCAAAGGCTATGGGTTCGTGGAAATGCGCAATCATCCGGATGCCCTTCGTGTTCTACGATGGGCAAATTGTAATCCCAACATTGGGTCATTACTCGAACAGTGGTACAAGGAGGAGATGGAGGATTTATTAAGAACAGAGAAGCAGAAAGCGGAGAAAGAGCGGGATGGGACGAGGATGAATCGGATGCAAGAAGAGATTGATCAGGGGCCCAGGAAGAATGGGAGAAGCTCTTTGATTGTCGAATTCTCGATTGAGAATGTGCAAGTAGTACAAAGGAGGGGTAGGAAGCAAGACGAAGTTGCAATTGCGAAGGTAGAGATACGACTTTTGAAGACTGTGCTGCTACTGAGTTTTGATCTAGGCCTCAGGCGTTGTGGAGACAAGGAAACGGAAAATTATATCACCAGTAAAGAAAGGGAATGAAATGCAAGATAGTCCTTCGTCCATGAAGAAGAGAAAAGTTTCAAAAGGTGATGATGCCACTGTCGAAACAGATGAGAAGCCCAAGATTGGGCAATCGCTCGGATCGATCATAGGTAGGAAACGTAAAGAGCGGAAGAAACACACCAAGGGTAGTTAATGCCTTGTCTGAAATGTGATTATTTTATGTGATAGGATTTCACCCGATTGTCAGTACCGGGCGAGATTGGCTCAAGACAACTGGAATGTGAAAAAACACTGGATTGAGAGGGGTTCGATGGGCGGTCCTGCACAGACGAATTTAGTTGTTACCGGTCCAGGACAAGGAGAATTCCAACGGGATATACCCTTTAACTCAAATAGCGACTCTGAGAGGTCAACCATATTGGATTCGAGACAAATTAAGCAATGCTACATTGGAACATCAGCTAGCTGTTCTAATAAATTTTCCAACTTTATAAGGAGCATGAGAGAGGTTGTTATACTTAGAAGTATAGGAATCGGTCTTTGGAATGGGTGCCATAGCAAAAGCCAGGCAGTGTGGGCAATCTGGCATCCTAGGAACCCACTACAAGTCCAAAACCAGGCCATGTGACAATTATAGGATGCTACAAAAACAATAACGATAGACTATCACTGTGCACCAAATACCTGCCTTCATAGCAAATACATCATGTAAGGTAATGGATCTCTTGCAATTTCTCTCACCAATAAAAATGATTAAGAAACTAGCTCCAACCCAACACATTATTGCATTTTATTATCAATGGCCATCTCCTTCAATCTTCGCTGTTCCCTTCTTTCCCGCCCCTTTGTGATCATGGCCTTGGGTTCCAAGTCGGCCCAAAAGTATTTGCACATCCTTTCGATTATTCCACACCCAACAAAATCGAGCACCATAATCATTGTCAACCGAAATTTGAACTAGACAAGAAAGAATCAAATCAATCTTGCGCGCAAAGCATGTTAAGTACACTTACAGAATCGGCCATCTCAACGATTTGTAACCATCGGTTCAACTCAGGCATGAAGTCTGTTGCACCTGAGAATGCAACGGCACTGGCACCGACAAGACCCCAATACAGTGCAGAGTTTTCACGGATGCCCTCACGGAAAGGTCGGCCCTGTAAGAGGCATCAGTCAGGATACTCACAGTTAACAGTGGACTAGCCTGGAAATTGATTGCAAATGTTGAGACTTGTTGAGACAACCCAAGAAGATAAATGGCAGTATTCAATAAATTAGGCTCGAATTTGGCTTGGAGGTCAATCGGGCCACGCCTAACATCATCGATAAACAAATCGATAGAAAAGTGTGATAACTTACTCCTCGTATGCACGCGAGAGGTTGGTGATATACACCAAGGATACAATATGCAAGGCAAATTGCAGGAGAACGGAGAGCAGGACGTAGAGGTTGAAGATGTTCCCAAGGGGACGTTCGCGCGAAAGCCTCTCGACGGGCTAGCACAGCATAACGTAAACCATAGGAACGAAATGGACTGATTTGTCACAAACCTTGGCACGAGAAATACACAGAAAACATACTGACATCAACATACCAGTGATAGTCACTTGGTAGTCGCCAAATTTGATACCGTCAAGATACTGCACGCTCAAACTATATGCGGTGATGAGACAGTTGAGGGCAAGAATCTTGTACATCTGAATTGTCGCTACGAGGGTACACCTGCCTTGACGAACAATATGTGTGACTAGTAGAATGATAATCAACAAAGATAAATCCGAAAGGGCAGAAAACTCACTAGCTGATACATGCGAGAGCTTAGAAGTAAAAGGCGCAGCACAAGACGCGTCTCCGAGTTTGATTTTAGGTACATCATCTTCGCCCTCCATATGCGCTAACTGAGTGGTAATCGAAGCCATATCAAACTGCACAGAAAAAGGTCAGCTCAAGGACCAGTGAGGTGAAGGTAAAATGCACTTTTTCCATTGGATTCTTTTGTCTCGCCACCTGCTGGTTTGCAGCAGCAGTTTGTTGAGCCTTGACTGCATCCGGCACCAGATGTGCGATCGCCGGCGGAACAGGCGGCGGAGGCTGATTGAACCTTGCTGAAATACTCAACTGGCTTTCATACACCTTCTTGATCCTCTCCAACTTTTGCCTCTCCTCGATTTTCTGTAAATCATCCGGTGTCCCGTCTAAAAGTGCAACACCGATATGCGCCTGTTTAAGTGCTCCAACGTCATTAGTCCCATCGCCAGCCATGAGAGTAACATATCCCAGAGTTTTAAGCGTCGTAAGGATGCATTCTTTTTGTGAAGGCGAGACACGGGCATAGACCCATGTATTTTGGACGAGAACAGCCCAACTGGGTTGGTGCTCGAACTCTTTCATTGCTGCACCTGTAATACAAATGTCATACTGATCGAAGAGGGAGATGTCGAGAGGTTCAGAGGGATCAACAGGAATAATCTTGCTGTCGTCGACTGTACGCCAAACGAGGTCTACACTTGTGTTCAGTGACCTGAATCTTCAATACGACAATCTCATACCTGCATCATGCTTAGGGTTCTCTCGTAAATCAAGAATAAGAGCATCACGGTCCACAATCTCAACGTCCTTAGCAACATGAACCGCAGTAAGGGGGTTGTCTCCAGTAATCATGACGCACTAATATTTTCAATTGGCTCGATGCATCGAAAATGAATTGTAAGACACTCACGCGATGAGACGAATCAGCCAACATCTTGAGCGCCTCCACAGCATCAGCCTTGAGCGGGCAATGAAAAACAAGGAATCCTGCAAACTGTAAATGACTCTCGACCTCGGCTCTATGTAGCTTGTTGATCTAGCCATCCAATCAACCAACCACTCACTTATATATATAACAAGAACATACCTTATCTGTATTCATGATATCCCCCTCTTTCATTGCCAAAGCCAGCACTCGGCTGCCCTTCCTTGTGAACCACTTGTAAGTATCATCATAGCCCTCGGGCACAAAATCCAAGAACTGCTTGATCGTCTCTGGGGCACCTTTAACAGCGACAAGCGACCTGCCATTCGGCAGGATCGAGACCGTAGACATGCGCTTGAGAGCAGATGAGAACTGGAAGCGACGACGAATATGAATCTGAAACTTGGTTCCAGCCAAATTTCTAGGGCCAACAGTGTTATCTTCGAGAAACATGAGCATACTGGTCAGTGGTGACACTAGGTACAGATAAATACCTTTGGCAAGAGACCATCCTAAAGCGTCCAGTGTTGTCTTCTCCATCGGGTCTCCAACAGTCGTGCCATCTTCCAATTTTACCAGAGCATGTGCAGCGGCAAGACATAATGAGGTCTCCCTCGAAACCTCTTCGACGTTCACAAGTTTCTTGAGATTTTCAGCACTGAATCCGAACTTTAGCCTCAATTCTATATATAAAACAAGCAGCTTACTTAACACCGGCAACACCCTCGAGGACAAGGTTCTCAGCAGTAATTGTTCCCGTTTTGTCGAAACAGCAAACATCAACACGACCAGCGAAAGGGATACGAAAAGGTTCAGTGCAGAAAATAGCTAAGGAATGTCAGAGATGCAAGAGACTGACATAAATACCGGCAACTGACCAAACTTGGATAAAGCAACCAGCGAAGTGTTCACGGCCAAAGACAATTCCATAGGTAACTCAGGTGGAACTACACTCGTCACAATCAGGATACAATCCAACAAAAGTTTTGATTTTTTCAAGTCGCGCTCAATGCCTGGAACAACTGGTAAGTATCTGCATCTCAAAGGGTGAGGTTAAGATACCAACCTTTTGTCCAAACATACCAACTAGCAGCAAGCGCAAAAATCAGAAGGAAGCCAATGAACAAAAATGCCTCGAGATTATTCGCAGAGACACGTTCAGTGGAAAAAATCATGGTCCTCACAAGTTGCCCCTGCGCGGTTCCAAACCCAGTCCGAAGGACAACACCAAGACATCCCCCATCTGGAGTCTGGATAGGCGAAGGAATTTCCAAAGAAGGTGTAGCCTGTAGAATCTTGGTTCCACTGAACAATACAGTATTCTTATGCACGTTATCGGCGTCAAGAGCTTCGTTACGTTCCCAAAGTTGGATGGACTCTTTCAGTAGGGGCGTAGACTCTCCAGAGAGCATGGCCTCGTTGACGATGACGGTGCCATTAACAAGGAGAACGTCCGCAGGAACATTAGTCTCTGCTTGGGAGCGTACTAATTTGCGTGTTCAGTATTACGAACACACTGCAAACCATATACGACACACCGATAGACACCACATCTCCAGGCAACAACTTGTCCGTTTGAATCTCAATCCATTTTGAATCTCTGTAACAGTGGATAGGAAATGGAACGACAGACATAGTCCTGAATTCCGTGAGTGTACGAATCCGCTGCCAAGAGTATTAGAAAATGACATTTGGCGTCGATACAACAGCAAAAACTCACCTGCCAGACAACAGTGCACTCGAACACAATCAACATGAAGAGCGTAAACAAGCTGTAATACCAATACTCATCCAAACACCAAAGGCCGACGCAGAAGACCTGGAAGACGAAGAATGGGGCGGTTGCTTGTTCCGAGAACAATTCAGAAAAAGTAGGAATTGGGATGTTGAATGCATTGTCGCCATAAAGCCTAGAAAGTGCTTCGAAGCGACTTGTCTGCAGAGGACTGGGTTTGAGAAATGTCTCCAGTGGAGGTTTGTTGGAAGAGGGATAAGGAAGGGGTCCAAAGGTCAAGGGATCGGTGGAGACAATGATATAAGTATCGCGTTGATAGCTAAAAGTATAAGAGTTCGAATCGCTGGCATCCCTGCGCTCTAGAGGTACAATATCGCCTTGTCCACGATGGACCTTGGGGACGATCCGAATACAGTTCGCCTCCTCAATACTACTGACCTGGGCAAGCACTGAAAATAATATAACAAGACTGCAAGACATAGCACGCACCTTTCTTGTGGTAATCCATGCCCTCGCACCGGTATGCCAACGAGTACTGAGGAAGCTCAAAGCGTGACATACACCGAGTGTAGTGCAAGCCAGGAAAGTCCATTCCTCGCTCCCAAGCCACTTGTCATACTTGACAAAATATGCATAAGCAAGCACAGGGTAGAGGGAGAAGAAGGGAACGGTGTAGAGATAATTGTACCACGGCAACCAAACATGCAGACTGGCACGCTCAATATCTGTCGATGCCACGGGAACAGAGGCCCTGCATCGTGTCAGAGCAGAACACATAGTCAAGCCACCAAAGCTTACATTATAGAATTAAATACTGCCGGTGCAGCAGCAGCAGTAGAGTACAGCCTCGGCAGTGGTTTTTTGAGAGGAGGTTTCGTGGATGTAAATCCGTCATAGAAATCACATGACTTGCTCATATTATTATTGTTATATGTACATTCCTCCTTCACCTAGGTCCGACCTCTGCGACGCAGCACTGGCTTTGGGCACAGAATCAGCAACTTGTATCCACTCCCTGCTCTCACTCTCTCCGATGGCGTGCACAAGTAAATTGTTTGCCCGAACCATAGTCTCCACTGGCCACTCGTTGCCATGCGCTAAATAGTCCAAAGTAGCTGGTTCGATCGTCTGTGGTCCTGACTTGCTTATCTTTTGGGAAGGCAAGAGTATAAGTGTTCCCAAGCAGGTGTGTTCGCGACTTAGGATGGAGATGAAGGACGCAGAAGTGGAATCAACGACGTTCGGCGGTGCGAACGGTTTGGCAAGGGTTCCCTGCAGCTCTGAGATTAGCTCAGGCATAATGTGATTTAAACTACGTACAGGATTGAAGTGGGTGGTCGAAAGATAACGGATAGGTGCATCCAGCGGAGAGGCTGGTTGATTAGAAATATAACTAGACACCGAATACTCATCCAGCAATGCAACCCTGGGATTCTCTCAATCATTATACAGGGTCAACCATCCTATCTGCGCACCTGTCAGGTTGAAGTTGATCGATGATCGCCTGGGCATATGGATGCATCGCCCACACAGGCAATCTCGACAACACTTCTGACACTATAACATTGGCGCCAGTCCACTCTGGATTAAACACCAACCCAACCTCGATACCATTCACAAACACAGCACCAGTCTGCTCTCTCAGACCAGCACCTTTCCCCCAAAACGCCCCAGGGCGACGCGTGGCAATGATAAGCGTAGATCTTGGTCCAACACCGTTTCCAACGAGCCTAATCTCGAGTTCCTTAGATTGAACGTCGTGCCTCTGCGGATTGAATTCTTCTTCTGAATCTGATTCCAGTGCATGACGAGGAGGGTTCTGCTCTACGATAGTAGACATTGAGAGAGGCAGGTGGAACTGCGTGAATGGTTGAAACGTTGCACTTGAGCCAACTGGTCGTTCGTATTCCTGAATTACATGGTCCTTCTCACGCTCAGACACTCATACTCAGCTCTTAAGATGTGCAAAGAACAATGACAATCTGAATAAGCTTTTGGATTCAGCATTTGTATACCACTACAAGCAATTGAGTACTAGGATGGAGTCCAGACCATAAGGGAATGGGATAAACAATGGTGTGTCTATGAGTATGGTAGATGTGTATGATGATATCTGTGTATGATGATATCCCTTGAACCCTAATACACTGAACTTTATTTTTTTCTTTCTTTTCTCATTTCTTTTGTCATACATAATTATGTAAGGAAGGACATGTGAC
>Ga0157366_1000751_pt1 | contig 13805 bp, 9 predicted proteins | sample AttbisABBM1_FD_113149 | JGI IMG/M metagenome (GOLD analysis project Ga0157366, IMG submission 113149) | Fungus gardens microbial communities from leaf cutter ant in Botucatu, State of São Paulo, Brazil - Atta bisphaerica ABBM1 | ecosystem: Host-associated > Fungi > Mycelium > Unclassified ...
CTTCTGTTCTATTTTCCATCCTCTGATAAAAATCACATCTATTAACATATTTTCCAACATTCTTTGCAACTCCTGGCCACCAGTAATTTCTTAGTACTAGTTCTGTCATCTTCTACCTTCCTCCATGTCCTGTTACCAGTACATCATGATGTAACTGGATAATATCTATCTTCAACTCCTCATCCTTCAGTACATATATCTTCTTTTCCTTCAATACCAAATCTCCCTCAATCTTCTATTCATCACCTCTCAGATTTCTCACTCCCACCTTCTTTATTTCTTCTACTACTTTTATTGCCTCTTTGTCTTTTTCTTTTGCTCCTTTTATTTTTCTATCAATACTGCTTCTGGTCCTACTACTTCTATCATTTCTTGTACCCACTCTTCTTTTATCAACTTCTGATTTTCATTATCATTCTCTGTCCCTATCTTCTGATTTAGCCTCCTACTCAACCCATCTGCTTTTTTCATTCTAACTTCCAGCATATGCTTCAAAGTGAAATCAAATTTAGACAAGTATAAGGCCCATCTAGTCTGTCTCTAATTCAACTTCTGTGCTTTCATGAAATATTACAAATTTTTATGGTTGGTCTAAATCTCAAACTTGAATTTAGCATCTTCTAACAAATGCCTCCAATTTTCCAATCTCCTAATAACCACCAACATCTCTTTGTTATGAATCTCATAATTTCTCTCCATCTCATTGAGAGACTTTGAGAGATATGTCACTGGCCTCCATTATCTATTATCACATTCCATTGATAATACTCTTACTATTGCATAATCTGATGCATTTACCTCCAATCTCATCCTCTTATCCAAGTCTGGTACTACTAGTATTGGTTTCATCATAAATCTTTTCTTCAATGCTTTAAATGACTTCTCCTGCATAATTTCCCATTCCCATTTCTGTTCTTTTCTTGTCAACTTATATAATGACCTCACTATCTTTGCAAAATTCTCCACAAACCTCCTGTAATAATTAGCTAGCTCCAAGGACTTTTGTACCTTCTTGCCTGACTTAGAAACTGACTAGTTCAACACTGCTTTCTCTTCCTCTATCTTTATTTCTTCCAGTCCAATCACAAGTTCTAACAAATCTACCTCCCTCACTTTCCACTTATACTTTCCAATTTCATGTATAGATTATTTTCTTCTATTCTTCTCAATATCTTTTCTACTAGTTCATCATATCCTTCAATTATATTAATCTCTGTTCTCTTCCTATGTTCCTAGTAATAAATATTAATCTCTACTGTATACTCAATAGGTCTTTTCTTGTTGAAGGAACTTTTCACATTTTTTACATAAATAGGCCACAATTTTTTTTTAGTTCAAACTCCTACTTTTTTGTAAACTCTAAACTCATCATCAACCCTATTGTCCTACTATCTAACAATGCTTCCACTATAATTCCCTTCTATGTATCTATTCTTTCCAAACCAATCTTTACCATTACTTTCCTCAATAGTTTTTCTTTGTCTTTCATTTTTCTTACTTTTATTTTTCTATCTTTAGCACTAGTAAGACTACTACCAGGTTTCTTCTCTTTTTTTAATATTGTCTTTCTATCTTTCTTTACTTCTCCTCTACTTAGTACTCCTACATTCATTACCTTGCTGGTCAATACTCTGAATCTATTTAAAGATTGCTATATTGCAATCTCATTTCCTTTCCTTGCTTTACAATTTCTTGCTATATGTTCCTATCTACCACAACTAAAACATTTCCTCTTCTTCACTGCTCCTTCTCTGTTCTCCTTTCTTCTCCTTTCTTATTCTTTCCGTTATCTTCACTCTTTCTCTACTTATTTTTTTTCTTTTATTCTCATTTTCTCAATTTTTCTCCACTTATTTTCAATTCTCCTCTTCAATTTTCTTTATTTCTTCTTTCTTCTTTCTTCTACTTTTTTTACAATTCCTATCTAATCTTACTGCCCTCCAATACCACTGCTCAATACTCTTGGATTAATGTTCTGACTCTATAAGTCTTTGTTAGATTTCCCTATTCATTCCTTACCTAAATTTTTCTACCAATAGTCTTCCTTGTCAAGTTCACAAACGGTGGACTTAGTTTTTCTCTATTTTATTTTTTCATTTTCATTTTCATTTCATTTTATTTTCTTATTTTTCTATTTTTAGAACATAGGATTAGAGTTAAGTTATAAGATGCGGAGAATAAAGTAGAAGGATCTAGAACAAGTGATGTCATACAATATGAATACCACATGTTGACCTCATATACTACACATGGTTGTTTAGGGTAGGGTGCATAGTAGTTAGCACAGACCATCGGTAGTAGTATATAAGGTAGACTAGTTTGTAAAGAGATCTCTATCGAGTTCTCTTGTGTTACTCAATACAAGAGTTGTTTTGCTGTCCAGCCCTAAGGACTTTAGATTATAACATTTCTGCATATCTGTTATTTCTTGCTGCCTATCTGAATTCCTGTACATATTCCTCTATTATTCTACTTTCCTATTTTACTTGCTTTGATTCTGTTACTTTCTTTGACTTATTATCTCCTCTTCCAAACTTCTTTTTTATTTCTTCTAAAAACTTTTCTACTATTTCAAACTCTACTATTCCCACTTCTAGATTTTCCAACACATTTTATTTCATATATTTACTAATTTTCTCTGCACATATATCAATATCCACTGTATCTGTTCCTTTACTGTTAATCCTCTCATTAAATACAATTCATATACTGTTATAAATCCTCCTACTTTGCTAGCTTTCTTATCAAACAAAGGTGGTATTGTCATTTCTACTTGGGACTATGGTTAGGTTTTTGTTCAGCTCTTTTACTCAGTATCATCAATAACTCCTATATTCTTATTAGTTTTGTTTTTGTTTTTGTATAAAAGATAATATTTATTCTTCTAAGTTGAATTAACTTATATCAAAACTAGATAAAAGAGTAGGACTAGTATCGACTCCAACCTCAAAATCAAACTCCACCAATATATCTTTAAACATCTCTGTAGGTACTAGTAATACTCTTCTTGTTCATCTTATACTGTCTACTAACTACTTATCCTACTACCTATTATGATGTATATGAGGGCTAATATTTTTCTTTTTCTTTTATCTATTTTTCTTGATTTTATATTTCTTTTCTTTTTCTTTTTATTAACAATGAAGAGGCACATGACTGTAGTTACATGACATGTCACATGATGTGATGTCATAAAGGCTTAGAACGGACTAGAGCAGGCTGGAGCAGTCTAGATAGATAACGTTAAGGAGCATGTTAATTGTATAGCTATCCTATGATATATATATAGTGTACTCATGGACAACACATAGACATTAGGGCAGGAGTAATTATTAGTAGCACAGACCATGTATAATTTATATAAATAGGGTAGTAATTCAGCAGAGACTCCTTGTCAAGTTCTCTTGTAATCACCACTTGATATTCTACTGAAAGATTTATTGCTTGTGTTGCTATTGGTCTTTGTGACTAGTGGTTGCCACAACACTACCCTACTAACTACTACCCTAATAGAACTGTCATACTATTATCTCTAAGCAGAGAATCGCTAAGCTAGGCACTTCTTAATAGATAATGCTATTGCTCTGTGTAAACAGGTTACAAGAGAACTTACAGCATAAGCCTTCTATATAAAATATACATATACTCTACTCAATATTACCCACTTAAATAATAAGGTATGTCTAACTAGTGATCTAAGTTTGGTTATTGATATCTATAATTGCCTATACTAAGCAACTAGCTCTCTTTTATATCTGAGGTCTAGCTTTTAATCTGAGAGTAACTAACAATTACATAGACTATTGGTTGAGAATGATAAGAGAGTAAGAAAATAGAAAAAACCTGATATTAGATGGTTTTAGGATAATTACAAGAGAACTTGATGGAGTTTCTAGTACAAGCTTGTTTATCTTATATATACTAAGTTACTAGTCCATGCTAAAGTACCCTAAAGGCCATGTGTTATTCTTAAAGTCAACATATATCAAATACATTGTAGTAACATTTTTTCTTTCTAAAAGTTTCTACTATGTTCCATTGTAATATATAATTATATAATAGTGAGACTATAACAGATATGTGATACTGATTCATTCCATGTCACAGTTTGTGACATTTACTTGTGATATCACACTAACCCTAACCTTAAGCCCAAAAATAAAATAAAATGAAAAATAAAATAAAATAGAAAGAAAAGAAAAATTAAGTTCACCATCTTCAACTTTGATACCAGGAGTCAGAATGAAAAAGGCAGATAGGTTGAGTAGAAGACTAGATCAAAAAGTGAGGGTTAAAAATGATAATGAAAATCAAAAACTAATTAAAGAAGAATGGATATAAGGAATAAAAGAGATAGTAATAGAGGGACTGAAGACAGAATTAGTAGAAAAAATAAAAAGAACAAGGAGAAAGGATGAAAAGGTAGTAAAAGTAGTAAAAGAAATGGAGAAAGCAGAAGTTAAAGCATTGAAAGGCAATAAATAGAAAATTGAGGAAGATTTAGTGTTAAAAAAGGAGAAAGTATATATACTGAAGGATGAGGAGTTGTGAATAGAAGTTATTTGGTTACATTATAATATACCTGTAGTAGGACATAAAAGAAAATGGAAAATAACAGAGTTGGTAACATGAAATTATTGGTAGCTAGAAATAACAAAAGATATAGGAAGATATATAGAAGAATATGATATATACCTATTATATGTCAAGTCTACCTATTCTGAAAACATGTTCCTATAGCAATGATGTAGCAATTTAAATATCTAGTCTTCTATGACAGAAATATTTCTATTAAATTCAGCCTTCTATAGCAGTATTTCTCTATCTAACCTCTTTCAGTGTTTCATCACTAAAACCTCTGCTTGAGGCTATATACTGAGACCCCCTAGCATTTTCTATACATCTAACTTATATATAAGACTAGTATTTATACTGTAATTTGCTAGTCTGATAATCAACAAAGATAAACTTCTATTAAACTTGATTTCTAATGTTTAACAGTGATACACTAACATCAGTACTTACTCTTGCTTTGAACTCTGTCTAATTCTCTGGAATTGTGACTATGTGACAGACAGACAGTGCAGTATATAAGCTAAAGCTAAGGTTATTCTGACAAGTCTGTATTTATTAAGCTCTTGGTATGGAGTTTTCCATACTCTATGTATTCTTAAGCTAACCTCATGAGCTTTCACTTTCTGGTGTGAACTATGCCTGACAGTGCTAGAGAATGAAGAATATAATGGAAATACTAGTAGGAAAGTTGAAGTTGAGTAAAATACCAGAGAAGTTATAGACATACTTAATAGTAGACTTTATAACCAAGTTGCTATTAGTAGTTGGGAAAGATGTGATTCTAGTAGTCTGCAATAGGTTATCCAAGATGACATACTTTGTGACAATAACAAAAGGAACATTAGTGGAGGGATTGGTATAGTTGTTTAGAAATAATATGTGAAAGTTGTATAGGTTACCAGAGAGTGTGGTGTTGGATAGAGAATAGCAGTTTGCAGCAGAGTTGATGAAGGAACTGAATAAAATGTTGTAAATTAAGACTAAACTGTTAACATCATTCCACCTACAAACAGATGAACAAATAGAATGAATGAACCAGGAGTTGGAGCAATATTTTCAGTTTTTCATAGATTTAAGACAAAAAAATTGACTAAAGTAGCTGATATCAGCAGAACTTATGGTTAATAATAAAGTACATTTTATAACTAAGATATCTCTATTTATAGCAAATTATGGGAGAGAATTGAGAATGGGAGCAGATATTAAGAGAAAAGAAAAAGTATAGAAAGCAACAGAGTTTGCAGAGAGGATAAAAAAAGTACAAGAGGAAGCAGAGACAGTATTAAGAAAGGCTTAGAAAGAAATGAAACAATAGGTAGATAGAAGAAGAAAAGAGACTAAAGAATGAAAGAAGAGTGATAAGGTAATACTGAGTACAAAACATCTAGTATTCAAAGAATGACTGGCAAAGAAGCTAATAGATCAATATATTGGTCCATATATCATTAATAAGGTAATATTTACTAATGCAATTGTATTATGATTGCTGTCTTTAATGAGGATTTATTCAGTGGTGAATGTTAGTTGAGTAATATAATATAGAGAACAAGTAGAAGAGTAAAAGGCAGAAGAAGTAAAACTAGTAGAGGTAGAAGGAGTAGAAGAATAGAAGGTAGAAAAAATACTAAATAAAAAAAAAGTGAGAGGAATAGTGAAGTATCTAGTGTGATGAAAGAGGTTTATAGCAGAACATAATTCAGAGGGGAAAAAGGAGGATTTAAAAAATAAAAAAGACTTTAGAAGAGAAAAGTTACTAGAGAAGTATATAGCAAAAATATTATTTGGATAAGATAATGGAAAGTTTGAGAAAGAATATCTAAGAAAGTTGAAGAACAATTGGTAAAAATATAAGTCAGTTTCTCTAGAGAGAAATCTTGAAAAGAGGATAATGTTAGAATTATAAACAATAGACTTTATTTTATTTCAATTTTCTTTTATTTTTTATTTTTGGACTTAGGGTTAAGGTTAATGTGATGTCACAGTCACAGTCACACAAATCAGGTGATATAGAGAAGGTCATAGAAGATTCTGAAACAGATGATATTATATAGCATAATAACAATATATTGATTTTATAGCAAGTACTTTAGGATAGGTTAGTTGTTATGTATATATAGACCACAACCTGTGGTATATAAGATAGACTAATTTGTACTTGGAACTCTATTGGGCTCTTTTGTATTACTCAATATAAATGTTGTCTTTTATCTTTACTCCAAGGCTTAAGTCTTAATACAGAGAGAAATTGTGTAACAAACTCTACATTTTTATTACTAAAGATCAGAGTTGACAGTCATCTTATACCTACACTCTCTCAAGATTTCTATGTCTCAAAGCAATAGGTACAGAATAGAACTTGATGTTTTTAAAAGTCTACTTCTTAAATGAACTTTATAGCTTGGAAGTTAAGACAATGAAACTCCACCACTTTATCTAGTGCAAAAACATTTACAGCATTCTTCTAAGAGTTTACTTCTAGGCCAAATCTCTTTTACTTGATTAGATATTAGTATCTCTGGTGATACTATTAGCTGTCCAAGATTTTCTCAACCTTTCATTTTTCTTCTCTATTAATAATAATGGAACTCAAAGGTGGGTTTGAGCATTTACTAGAAATTGGGTCATTAGAAGCTAGGGTAAGCTTGACTATATGAAACACCAGATATAATATTTGGAGTACAGAGAGAAGCTTTAGATGATATGATATAGATATTACTTGCTTTTCAACCATATAAGGTCTAAGATAGCAATGCAAAATTTTAACAGAAGGACAGGTGGTATGAATGTCCAAAGAATATAAGAACACCTTATCACTAGAATTGAACATTGGAGTAGAGATACATCATTGATTATAGTACCTTGTCATATCATCTTAGAATTTATAGATAATAAACTTTGCTTCTTCAAGTACAGAATATACTCACTTCATGAATTTCAAGACTCTTTTTAGCTTAGACTCCTGCTGATAAGGCTCAAAACCCATCCATGAGAGATGCCCAGTGTTAGGAGAAATAATGGTTGCTGTATTAAGAAGTGTATATAGTTATTGTGCTAGAACTCTACTAATAGAAAGATATTTTACTATAAAATAAGAGCAAATTATTGACTTCTGACCACTTCAAAGAATGCATGTAGATACCTGTTGGAGTACTCTTACTACTGTAGCTACAGGTTTCTCTTGATGACCAAGTCAATTACCATACCAGATATCTATCAAGAAATCTCATTCTTTACCTTTAAATACCATTTATTTCATTACTCAAGCTTAAGCAAGACCACATTTTCATTGTTATGTGACATATCTCCATGATCCAGTCAATAGGAAAGCACATATGGTTTGAAACCATCTATAGACTTACCTAGGTAATAGTGCAACATAGAATCAAATCTTTCTAAATACAAGAACTAGTGGGCTTGCCTTTACTTGAGCTTCTTGGCTATAATGAAGTACTCTAAATTTTGGTAATTCATCCAAATTTCCATAGAGTTTGCTGCTCCTTCAATAAAATACCACCATTCTTCAAGAGTATAGATGATTGCTAACATATTCTTATCATAGATCTTGTAATTGTATTTAACTGGTGAGAGAAACTTGCTAAAGAATGCCACTAAATGCCACTTACTATCTGCCTTGGACTCTTGAAATAGTATAGCTCTAGTTGCAAAGTCCAAACTATTTGCCTTTGTCTGAAGTGGTGCAAAGATATTAGAGAAAGTCAAGATAGGTATAGAAGTGATTGCTGTTTTTAGGGAATTAAAGCATCTTGTTGGCTAGTAGTCTATGTCCAGATGCTGTTGCTTCTAGTGAGGTTAAATAGGGGATGTATTACATCTGAAAATCTACAAATCAACCTCTGATAAGAATTGGTGAAGCTAAGAAATATCTACAGATAAGTATGGTTTCTAGAAATTTGCTAGTTACAAACTCTAGCCACTTTTACTGGATCCATCTCTACTTGATTCTTTGATATGATCAGATCCGGATACTTTATCTACTGCTTATTGAATTTATATTTTTTAGGCTAGAGATACATCTTGTACTCTGCTAATACTTCTAAGACTCTGAGATTGCTCTGTGATATTCTTCTGAAGTCTGAGTAAAGATTAGGATGTTGTTCAAGTAGATAATCATGATATCTTCTGCTATAAGATCATAGAAAATGTTATTCATCATTGTCTAGAACACTGTCAAGCTAATCATGTCCAAGAACATTACTAAGAGCTCAAAAAGTTCATTATTAGTATAAAAAAAAGTCTTCCACTCATCTCTAAGCTTTATGTAAACATTGTTAAAACCCTAGCAAATATCTAGTTTGGTGAAATACTTCTTGGAGCTGCAAAATAAGCTCAGAGATCAAAGAAGGTAAGTATTTGTTCTTGATTATCATAGCATTAAATATCATATAGTCTTATGCCAACTAGAGAGAACCATTTCTTTTCATAATAAAGAATACTAGTGCAGTTATAGGAGACTTAGAGAGAAATATCCTGCCAGTGCAGAAATTTTTAGCCAGAAAAGCATTGAACTCTGACTACTCCTTAGGTAACAGATATATCTTGAATGATTTGAGCTCAGCTTCAGATACTAATTTAATAGCATAATCCTGTTTGTAGTGTCATAATATGCTTGAACTCTGACATTTTATTTTGATTTTATTTTTTCTTTTTAACAATAAAGAGACACATGACTATGGTCACATGATGTGATATCATAGATTTGGAATGTAGTAAAAGAAACTGGAAAAATGATGTTAAAGACATAGTTGTAGCATGTTTGCCTTATAATAATGGTATAGTAGACTTATAGATAACATATGTAGTTTAGGGTAGGACTTGTATTAGTAGTATATATAGTGTAGAAATATATTAGAAACTTCTTGTTAAGTTCTCTTGTAATCTCTACAAGATATTTAGTTTATAAGTTTACTTAAGTGGTTTATTGATTGTCTTGACTAGTAGTTGCCACAACATGTAGTGGTCTGAAAGTATGTCAAAATCATCCTCTGCAAATACTGACTCAAAATACTGAATATGGGAGAAAGTACCAAGATATTTTTCTGCATAGTCTAATTTCATTAAAATGTTTTTGAAAAGCATTGTGAGAAGATGGCTATAGTATGGAGATCCAAGTCTAATAATTCAGGAAGTAGGCAGATTATGCAAATTCAGTCTCCCAACTCCTCTATATACTAACTAGATATAGCAGAGCTGAGAAGCATATCATCAGAGTCATCAACTAGAGTAAAAAATGAATTAGAGTAACAGATGTTCAATGCTTTCTTCTTTCTGCTAGTTAATCTCCAGATTGAGTCTTAAGTTAGGTAAAATCAAGAATCAAGTCTTGCTTGCCCAAACTGGAGACAATAAAGAAGCTCTGCTCTGAGTAAATTTTATAGCAGAGTGCAATATCTACCATTTCTGAGATCTGACTAGCCTCATTTGGAGTATTATCAATATTATACACTGATATAAACTGAGAAAGCTTTTGAGTATTTATGTTATGCTTCTTCACAAAACTCCAGTTGATAAAGATTTCTATTAGGGTAACTGGATAGAAGAGTAGAATACTTCAAATCTCTAGAAAATCCCAAGTTTATTATCTAAGAAATACTAACTATACACTTATCTTCAGGAAATTCTAAGAGAATAGGATAAGGATTTCTGAAGGTAATAACTGCTCTATATAATAATAGGTTCATTCTAATGTATTAGAATTCTGTTTACATAAGTAAGAAATGATGATAATCAAGTAATCAGAAATAGTTCAGAATAGAGAAACCAAATTGGAAGAAAGCTAGAGTACTTAGTAAGTACTTCTAGAGTGTGGGAAAGTGGATGACACTAGCAGACTATGGAAGAGTGAGAGAATACAGGAAAGAGGAGTTAGATGATATATTTAGATAGTTAGAAGTATTTATATATAATTCAAAGAGGTTTAGGGCATAAAAAAGTAGATAAGTGGATAAGTGTAGATGTTGGAAAGGGTTACAGAACATAGATTAGCTGGAAAATGCAGAAGAGAAAGGTCTTGGAAGAGCAAGTTCCCTTACATCTATTCCCTCTAAGATTGCTGTGATTTAAGGCAATGGTAGAAGACTTGAAAATTGCTTTAAAGTTTATATGGCAGATATATCTTAGTGTATCTAGATACTTAAGATAAAATTCTGTAGCTTGATCTGGAGCTGAAACCTTGAAAGCATCTTTCCAAAATTTGTTCTCCAAGCCAAATCTCTTCCACTTAACTAGATACTACAGTTGTTTTTGGTGCCATCAACTATTTAATATCTCATCTACTTCCTACTCTTTCTTATCATCTATGATGATAGATATAAAAACTATTATTATCTTCTATTCTGGGATTGGATCTTCAGAGGTAGCTATCAACTTTATGACATTGAACATTGAATGAAGTCTTGACCATTGGTAGGGAAATTTTAGCTTGTATGCCATTAGTCTGACTTGCTTTTTCATTTCAAAGAAACCCAAATATTAGTATGAAAACTTAACTAAGAGGCATGTTATGTAGATATTGGATGCATCCAGATATATCTTATTATCTGGTTAGAAAATGGGAGCAGAGAGTCAGTATCAATTATAGTACAGGGCCATATCATTCTGAGATTTTTGGAGTGCTACATCTGTCTCTTCAAGAGTGGATTTCATTTATTTAACAAACTCTGAGACTGATCCCAGTTTTGATAGCTGTTGGTGTAATTCAAAGCCTATCTGTGGAAAATTACTTGTATCAAGGAGAAAGAGAGACTGTCAAGTAGCAGAGTACATATAGTTGTTGTGTTGAAACTCTGCCAATAGTAATAGGTCATACCAGTCACTTTGCTGTTCATTGAAAAAAAGCCAGAAATACTAGTCTAACTCCTGGTTTACATGTTCAGTCAGTTTATCTGACTGTAGATGCCATGCCATGAAAGTTGCCATCTTGATTCCAAGTAGTCTATAGAATTTATGTATGAAAAGAGCTACAAACTGTAGGCCTCTATTCAAGACTATATATTGAGGAAGACTATGCAGTTTCTAGATATTATACAAGAAAGTTGTGCTACTCCTTCTACTGTAATAGTAGTATAGGTTGGAATAAAATGCACTTATTTTGATACCAAGTTCATAACTGTCATTACTACATTATATTCAGAAGACTCATGGAGTTCCACTACAAAATCAATACTCAGAGAATTCTATTAGAAGTCTGGGACTGGTAGTAGATAGAGCTCACTAATTGGAAGATGTTACATAGGCTTGGTCCAAAGACAAAGATTGCAAGTGTAAATATACTAGCCAATATACTATAATATCTGAGGCTACCAATAATTTCATGAAACAAGCTCCAGTGTCTTTTATTGTTCAGTATGTTCTGTAACTTTAATGATGTGGTACAAAGAGGCAATACAGTGCCTAAGGTCAGAGATCTATAAAATATATATCTTATCTTATAAAAGAAGTAGGCTATTTATCTCTGGCTACTCAGAAGAGTGTAGAGACTTCACAAATAAGTGTTGGAGCTTCCTGTCTACCTTAGTCACTGTCCTCTCTTGTCTCTCACCCTAGTTTCCATAATAAATATCTCTAAGAATATTGTGTTTCTTATCTTTCAGAGAAAAACTCTCTATAGGGTAAACTGTAAAAATCTCTAGATAAAGGAGCATCATGTTTTGATTGTTCAGTACCCTAGTACCATAATCAAACTGTCTGGACAATAAATTTGACTTCTCTATGAACCTTTTGGGCCTGTGATGAAGTAAGAAGTTAAATCTAGCTAGCTAAAGAAATTATTAGACTTGATAACAATTGAGCTTCTTTGCTGTCATGAAGTGCTTGAGATTTTTGTGGTTAGTCTATATTTTAACTAGACTTACTACTTCCTCTATATAAGACTAATATACTATAGTTATACAGTATAACATTGTCTATTTTAGAACTATCTATAACTTTTTCTCTCTATATTATATGATCATGTGACATGTGACTATGACATGTGTGACAACTCTATACTTCATTCAACAATCTCAAAATATAAGCTACTAGCCTCCACTTCTCATCTTCATACTTTATTAATAACACTGTTATGATTCAAGACTTAAAGTATTAAGTTAAGAAAAGAATCTTATATTTATATTAGGGTTAACACAAGAAAACTCAATAAAGTTCCTAGTACAAAGTGTTTACCTCATATACACTAGCTAGTTAGTTTGTGCAAGACCTTAAGGCAAAGCTATCTATAGTATTATAGATAAAAATATAGTCAGAATAGTTAACTATAACAAAATTTGCATTCAATAACAAGATACATATAGTGACAAAAGTGTCACCATTTGTAATTGACTATATGTCAGATTCAAGGATGATGGACTTGTCTCTTCATTATGTCTTCTCTATTATTTAAGTTTCTCTTATTTTTCTTTTGACTTCTCTTTTTCTCTTTCTCTTCTTCTTTTTATTTTGGACTTAGTAAAAGGGGACAAAGTAATGTCACATGTGACCATCACAAATATCACAAGTTGATCATAAATATCACAGTTACAGTCATAATGTCATATGATATAAGAGAAGAGTGATGTTATATATCTTATAATAAGATAACTCTTAAATATATAATTTATAACATTTAGAGTAGGCTAGATGTAAAGTATGCATAGACTATACACTAGAGGTATATAGAGTAAACACATATATACTAGGAACACTACCAAGTTCTCTTATGTTAACCAGTATAAGGTTGCTCTTTTGTTCTTACACTATGATTTAAGTTATAATACTATGGGAGAGAACTAATGATGGAATTTGAAATATAAAAAAAGAGAAGCATGTGAGAGCAGATAATTTTGTTAAAGAGATGAAGAAGAGACATAAAGAAGCTAAGACTGTACTTAGTAAATTACAAAAGAAGATGAAAAAACATGCAAATAGAAATCTAAAGGATTTGATGGAATATCAAGTAAGAAATAAAGTGTTGTTGAGTACAAATGGTCTAGTATAGCAGATAGAAAAGAGGTAGACAAAAATTTTGATAAAACAGTATGTAGGACTGTATAAATTAAGAAAATTATATTAGAAAATACAGTAGAGTTAGAGTTGCTAAATTCTATGAAGATTGATCTTGTGGTCAATATAAGTAAGATGATGAAAACAGATAGGAGGACAGAAAAATATTCAACCTTATCTAGTAAAGATAAAGAGAGTAGAAGAGTATGAAGTGGAGAAGATTCTGAATGAGA
>Ga0157366_1000753_pt1 | contig 13793 bp, 14 predicted proteins | sample AttbisABBM1_FD_113149 | JGI IMG/M metagenome (GOLD analysis project Ga0157366, IMG submission 113149) | Fungus gardens microbial communities from leaf cutter ant in Botucatu, State of São Paulo, Brazil - Atta bisphaerica ABBM1 | ecosystem: Host-associated > Fungi > Mycelium > Unclassified ...
CAGACCATGGGCTATAGTATATAAGGTAGACTACTTTGTCTTAGAAACTCTATCGAGTTCTCTTGTGTTACTCAATACAAGAGTTGTTTCTTGACTTAACCCTTTGAGTCTTGATCCATAACAAGAGCTGTGTTGAGAATGATGGGGGAAACCAGAGTTCCAAATATTGTCTCTAATGTTAAAGTTCCCAGTCATGATGAGTATGTTGTTGATGTTGACCTCAGTATCCTTAAGATATTTTAAGACTGACTGAGATGAGTCTGAATATAAATTAATTAGAAAATAGTCAGAACTGTGATTGAAAAATGAAACATAAGAAATATTCCTATGGTTAAAAATGTCTTTTCTCAAAGAGAAACAAAGAGATCATAATCAAATATTGATATAGATTATAACTTTGAAAGAGTTATTACCTTGAGATGGGTTTCTAGAAAAAGTAGCCCAGTTTGGATGGTTTGGAATTCCTACCAGTTCATCCCCTTCTTTGTTTATTGAACTTGGAATGGAGTATATAACTGACCAAGATGGTTTTTGGATGAAGATGATATTGAAGTCATGTTGGATTTCAAGTATTGTATTGATGATGAAGTTATTCTTGCAAATGTTTTGTGAAAATATCTTAATATTTTTCACAATTATGCCTTGTTACTGTTCATAACTATAGTTATCACTGACTCTATCCACATGGCTAAAAAGATTTTTGATCCCTTGTCTCATCCACTTCAAATTCATGCTGTGGCCATTCTCAAGGAACTCCATTATTTCTTTTCCAGAAATTCAAGCAACTCAATAGAGTTCTGGGAAAGTCCTAGCCATCTCAACTGGCATCTTCATAAGGCAGTTGATCATGAATTGAAGTCTTTTAACCTCATGCCTATCTTTCCATGCAAAATGTCTTGGGACTTTAGTAGAAAATCTGAATGTGACAACATTCTTTGTAATTGGAAAATGACTTTTCAAGCTTCAGATGGCAAGGGAAACTACTTCCTTAATCTTCTCAATGTTAATTTCAACTTCATCAAACTGTTTTATGCTAAAAGAGGACCTTGGTTACAGTCATTTGGTCACTCAAACTCATTATGTGCGCATGCAACTAGAGCTATTACTAATCATGCACCTATCAGTGAATATAGACTTAGATTCTTCCCTAGGGAAGAATTTAAGTGCCTATATAGCTTATATTCAATCAAATCATGAAGATATATTCTTCATGATTGCAGAAGATTCAATGGCTATTGGAATCTAAGAAGAGATTCTCTTAGTCATTTTGTTGTGTTTTTGGAGGCTAATCCTAACACTTTTGCTTTCATTGACTTTCCATATTTTCCTAGTGTAAGTTGATCTTATATCTAGTTTTATCGTCTTTTCATATTCTTTTCTCTCTCTCTCTTTTCTTTTTCTTCTTTGATTAGTTCTTTCTTCTTCCTTTTTGTCTCATTTTCTTGTTTCTATCTTCATGTAGGTCTGCATTCACTGTATGTAGTTACAAAAGTAGCTACTATGGTCTGCCACTGCACTCCATGTAATAAATTGTTGATATAAAAAAAAACTGTTCATGACTAAACAAATCAATTGTTTTCTAGTGTTACAAATTTCTTGGTATTTTTTTGAATGCTATTTGCAATTGAACCTATGCTTCCAGAAAAGACAAAGGTTAGAGTCTGCTTGATGGTTGCCTTAACAGTTGAGGCATTTGAAGGTATGGGAGCAAGGTTTGTCTTGCTTAGTTTCTAGTCTAAGGGGATTAGACTTGCTATTATCTTTGCAACACCATACAAAATGTTGGTAGTGTTTAGATTTGTAGGGACTATTACATTTGGCATATTTTGATTCTTGAATTCTGCAAGAAAAGGTTATGTGGCCCCATTTCCAGTAGTTTTTGCATTGAGGTATACTGGAATTCATGTTGGCACCTTTAATTGTAGCTATGTAGCTTCTTACATTGAAGTACCTGTTGATTAGTTCTTTAGTTCTGTTACTGCTTTGGATGTTCCAAATATCAATCTATATAATAGCTATATTGAACTTGGGAGAGATCTTGATTATTTGGGGTCTCAATGCCAGTATGATATTGTTGAAGATATGATTCTTTTATATGATTTCTTCAACCATCTCTGATGTGATAGGGGTGTTAGTGTTTTCTCTAATGTAAGGAATACCTATAATTTTTAGATACAACTTTGATTGTGGAAGTCACAGAACTTCAACTCCTTCTGCTTTGATGTGTTTAGTACTCTTGATGTAGCTTTCAATTGTTTGGAGGTCTAGAGAAGACACTACTTTTTTAGTAACAATTATGACTCCTAATTGGTCTAAGCAAATAAAGTTGACTATAACTTCTGACTTGATGCTTTTCAATGCCCTGTTAATGTTAGTTACATGATTGCAACTGTCTTTCATGAACTTTATCTTGTTATTGTTGTTTATAGGGATGATAATCTGTTTCCTAGAAGGGTCCTTTATGGTCATATTGATTTTTAGTTTGGGCTTGCCTTTGTCATTGATGATTTTTTAAATATTTTCAATTTTCTTAGCTTGGAGATTCAGGAAAGTCTCTTTGATCTTAAGGACTTCTCTGGTGCTGATGGCTGGCTAAGATGCTTGAGCATAAAATTTTCTCTCACCCTTGTTATTCAGAGCTGGTTTGATTGTTTTGAAGAATTTGGAGATTTCTTTTATCTCCTTAGATGATTTGGCTGGGATCAGTGGAAGTAATCTCTCAATACTCACTAGTTTAATAGTATTTTTCTCTCCCTTTTTTCCTGTTATGATGGGGTTATTTTTGGGAGTGAATTTATATAATATCTTTTGTCTGAAAGAGTTCTTATTCTCATTAGCAAAAAGCAAATTCCAACCTGAGTTGTAGAAGGCAGATAAAAATATCCAAGTGTTATGAACTTAAATCCTTAGGGTTGGATAAAAGAACAACTCCTATATTGAGTAACACAAGAAAACTCGATAAAGAACTCTTCTACAAACTAGTCTACCTTATATAGTCCTACAGATGGTCCATGCTAAGTACTGTGCACCATACCCTAAACAACCTTGTGTAGTTCATGAGGCCAACATGTGGTGTCCATGTTGTATGATGTCATTTGTTCTCAAATCTTCTACTAAATTCTTCCAAGTCTTGTGATCTGTCTTGTGATTATGCCATCAGGTGACTGATGTGATGGTGTGACTGATCAACCCCTAACCCTAGTTGTTCTAAAAATAGAAAATAGAAAAATAAATTGAAAAGAAAAATAAAATAAATCAAGTCCACCTTCTTCGATCTTGATACCAAGCAGCTTCACCTATTGAGTTCAACAATGTTGTTAGACTTGTTGATGTCAATATTTTTATTGCCAATATACTTAACAATGTGAGTAAGAGACTTCTTAATACATTTAAAGTTAGAAGGAAGATACTCTAATGAGCTATAAAGAGAAATAGTCTAAAAGTTACCATTCCATAAGTCTTTTTCAGTTGGTTGATTTGGGTCATAAGATAACTGAATATTGATGATGTCCTCCTGAGGAAGATTCATATTAGTATTATTAATAGCAACACTCTTGCCTCAAGGTTTAGGTGTTTTGTTAAGGGCTGGTACATTATGTTGAATATGCTGAGACTTTTTAGTAGAACTTGAGTTAGCTGCCTCACTAACTGGATTACTTCCTTCCTCAACATTGTCTTGGTATGATAGCTGAGAGCTATCAATTGATTTGACTCTAATCTCATCTGGAAAATCATTGTTTATTTCTATTCTAAGATGGTATGGAATGGATGAAGCATCAGAAACTACAGATACACTTTTAGAGCTTATTTTGTTTGAGGAAGTAGACCTTCCTCTGGTAATGTCATCAATGTCTATGTCCATAGCAGATGGTAAATGAGTCATTCAAAAGTTTAGAACTGATAGTAGAAGTGGAAAGTTGTTTATTTGCTAATTCTCTTATGGATGGTACCATGTAAGATGATAGTACAGGAGAAAGAAGTGATGGTTGGTATTTGATTAATAGACATTGAAAGTTTTAAAGCAAAACTATCAGCAATTTCTCTAAAGGTATCTGCATGTGTGTATGCAAATATACTGGATCCAAATCATTATCTCTAATATTAAAATCCTTTATCATAATTAGTACATTATTTAAATTTACCTTAATATTCTTGAGATACTTTAAGATGGACTGATGATCATCTAAATAGATGTTAATAAGAAAACACATAATGCCACAATTTAAAAAAAAGAAGATTAATATCTTTATGATTGAAAATGTTTCTTTTAAGCAAAAACCATAATCTTATCAGTCTGATATTGATGTAGGTGAGAACTCTTAAGTGTTCATTCTCAGTATTTGATGTTCTTGCAAATATAGTTTATAATGGGTGATTAGAAGTACTTATGATTTTATCTCCTTCTTCAGATGTAGAGCTTGGAATGTTTTGAATGATTAACCAAAGAAGTTCTTGAATAAAAAGAATGTCAAAATCTTTCAATAAAGTGTCAGTAAGGAGTTTTTTTTAATGAAAATTCTGTGAAAAGATTTTTAGAGATTTTAAAAACATATTTTTACCCTACCCACAGCTGAGCAAATTGAAATAGCTCTGATTTCTCAAAGCTTCTGTGCTTTCAGAACAGATAATTGCTGCTATCTATCTAATGTTTATCTTTATAGTTGATGCACTTAAATAAATGAGTGTATGGTTTCTCTTTTTTAGTTTCAAGCTTAAGGGGATTTATCTTAAAATTTACCTTGTAGCATCACATCATTTTCTATGATGCTCTAGTTTGTGTGGGCCATTGTATTTTGGTATTTTGACCAATATACATAACAAGCAAACATGAAGTGACCTCACTTTCAGCAATTCTTACATTGTGGAACACCAGAGTTTATATTCGTTTCTCTAATAGTGGTGATGTGATGTTTTATATTGAAGCTTCTATTGAAGCTTCTGTTAATGAGTAGTTTTGCTTTCATACTATTTTGGGAGTTCCAAATGTCAACCCATATCACAACTATGTCAGATTTAGAAAATACTTTAATGATATGAGAGTGAGAGACTATGATAATGATGTCAAAAAGATAAGAGGTTTGGATGACTCTTTCTGTTAGGGAAACTGGGTGGAAGGACCTAGCACTTTAAACCTCTAAAAAATTCTAAGTCTATTGTCTAAGAAATATTAAACTATATACTCACTTCCAGAAAATTCTAAGAGAATAGAATGAGGATTTCTGAAGATGAAGACTACTCTATATATCAATAGATCCATTCTAATGTGTCAGAATTCCAATTATATAAGCAAGGAATGATGATATTTAAATAATCAGGAACAGTTTAGAATGAAGTAACTGAAATGAAAGAAAGTTAGAGTGTTTAGCAGATACTTCCAGAGTACAGGAAAGCAGATGAGCAGATATGCAGATGATACTAGAAGACTTGAGAAAACCATAGAGTGTTGCAGAAGAGCAAAGAAGTGTGGAAAAGTAAGTTTAATGATATATTCAGATAGTTAGGAGTATTGGTGTATAGCCTAAAGGGGTCTAGAGTGTGGAAAATCAGGAAAGTGAATGAGTATGGATGTAAGAAAGGATTATAGATTATGGATCAACCAAAAAAACATAGAAGAGAAAGAGTTTGGAAGAGCTAGTTCCCTTACAGCATAGTATCTACAGTTAGACAAATAGATAAAATGTGTAAACCAGAAGTTGGACCAATATCTCTGCTTTTTCATCAATAAATGGCAAAGTAACTGGTATAACCTGTTACCATTGGCAGAGTTTCAATATAACAACTATATATACTCTGCCACTCAACAGCTCTTCTTTCTTTTTAATACAGATCATTTCTCACAGATGGACTTTGAGTTGCACCAACAGCTATCAAAACTGGAATTGGTCTCAGAGTTTGTTGAATGAATAAAATCTACTCTTGAAGAGAAAAAGGCAGCATTCCAGAAATCTCAAGATAATATAGCATTATTATCACAAAATGAACTACTCACTTGTTTGTGATATTTGAACCTTGGATACACTCTCAGAGGTCTAGGAGTGATTCAGAATTTCAATAATGGTGATAATGATAATAATAAGAGATAAAGATTGATGATTATTGATAAAAACTGATATTGTTAAGTCTGAAGTCTATATTACAATCACTTTCTCATATCTTTAACATGTTTTCATTATGTATTAAAAGGTCTAAGGTATAATGCAATGATCGGCTACACTGTAGTTGTATCAGTTAGTGCTTCATGTAGTAAGTATTGTATCCTCATTGATTCCTCTATTTTACCTTATGTATTGTACTGTTGTGGACATATGTTTTTCTCATGGTTTATAGGTATATATATAGTATAGATACAGTTCTGTATTCTTATGCTTTACCAATTGACTATTTATTTTACTCTTACTTAAGTCTTTGCCTAAGTTGCAACCTGGGCCAAGCTTAAGGTCATAATATTTGGTAAAGTGTTAGCAGGCTCATCTTGCAAAAGAAGAGTAAAGAAGTAGTTAGTCCATGAAGAACAATTGATGGTTTAATCCTTGGAAGAAACAATACACATGTGGTTAGTTCATGAGAAACAAAATGAGTTGATATTAAGACAATGATATAAAGATACTATCAAAATGACTAGGATCTTTACAGATCACAAACAAAGTCTTAGGAAGAATGACAGAATATATAGACAATATGTTAACAGTACTAGTACCTACACAAGGGAACAACAGACAGGTTGGAGTGCCTAAGAACATGGTCCTAGATCCAGGATAGTTCAATGAGGACAAAATAAAATTTGAAGACTGGTAGAAAGGGATAAGATTATTCCTCAAGAGTAATAGGATCATGAAGACCAATGATAGGATCACAGCAATCCTTGTCTATCTTATAGGGGGTGTAGCAGGCATTTATGCCCAGAAGAAGCTCAATGAGCTAGACAAAGAAATAGAAATATAAGATTGGAACAACTTTGTACAAGAAATCAAAAGAACATTTAGTGACAAGATCAAGGCTACAGATACAGAATGGAAGATTGAAACCTTCAAACAAGGAAAGAAGAATATAGCAGACTTTATAATAGAGTTTGAAGCTCTAGCCATGAAATCAGATACAGATGAGTTACATATAATATTTTTACTTAAGAAGAACATACAACAAGATATTATCAAAACAATATTGGAATACCTACCAATTACTGCACTAGAGTCACTCAAAGAATGGAAGGTGGCAATAACATTAGTAGGTGTCAGGCATAGTTCACACTGGGGGTGAAAGTCTACAAGAAGTACTCAGAGATATGTGGACTTGTGGAATAACCTTGGCTTCAGCTTATGTGCTGTGCTGTGCTGTCTGTCATGTGATTGCAACTTTAGATGATAGGGAGAAGTTAAAAAGGGGAGTGAGTACTGATTTGGTATATTACCATTGAACACTGGGGATTGAGTTCAATAAGAAGTTATCTTCATTGATTATCAGACTAGTGAATTACAGTGTAACTACTAGTCTTATATACAAATAGATATTATAGGAGATGCTTGGGGTTTCAGTGGTAAAGCTTCTATTACTCCAAGCAGAGGTTTCAGTATTGAGATACTAACAGGGGTAACTCCATCATGGAAGACCAAGTTGAATAAGAGTATCTCCACCATGGAAGATAGAATACCCAGATAGTTGCAGTACTGCTGCAAGGCATGTTGTGAGAAAGGTGGCTGCTATGAAAGGCAGACTTTAATAATTGGAAGATGATATCACCACAGAGATGTAATTTCTGGATGGGTAGACTTGTATATGACAGTAGAACAGGGATATAAGTCTACAGAAGAACATTAGAATTACTGAACAGGAATAGGAACAACATATAGAGGATGAGGTTCACCTATAGAGATTGGGAAATCAAATGAGAACTTTAAGGATAGGAAACTGAAGTGTTTCAACTGTGAGATATATGAACATATAGTAAGAGACTGAAAGAAGCAGAAAAAGGAGAAAGACACTTGAAAATGCTATGAGTGTGGAAGAATAGGACATATTATCAGAAATTGTAGGACAAAGCAGAAAATGAAGAAGTGAAGTGTTCAAGAAGAAAAGGATACAGATAGCAAAGAAGAAGATAAGCAGAAGGGTTTTGGAGAAGATCCTGAGTAAGCATGGTACAAGAGATCAATATAACTAAAATTCATAATTAATATGTTATTCCACACAGACGGAACAGCAAAGAGAGAGAGTTAAATGTATGTCAAGATGAAAAATGGCAAGGAATTATAGATAGAAGTATTATTAAACTCCAGATGTACTTATACAGGAATTGACAAGCAACTGGTCAAGGACAAGAGAATACAAATAAGGCTAATAAACTTCTCATTGGATACAAGAAACACATCAAGATGGCAGTAATGAATTTAAATGGAACAGACATGTTTTTAGGACATGACTGGTTGGTTAAACATAACCCAGAAGTAAACTGGAAAGAAGACAGAATACAATTCACAAGATATTCCAGATCATGTAGGATGAAATATCAAGACATTGAGTTCAAAACTAAGAGAATACAAGCAACAGAAACAAATGACAAGGATCAACAAGAAATAGGAAAAGAGCTAGACCCAATGAATTCAGAAGATCTTCCAGACTATATTCAACCCTTTATTCATTTGTTCAACAAGAAGAAATTTGAGAAATTACCAGAATGACAAGGATAGGATCATGAAATCAATTTAATAGAAGAAGTACCAAAGGAACTTAATGCAAAAGCTTATGCAATGACAATAAAGGAAGAAGAAGCCTTAAATCAATGGTTAGACAAACAGCTAAAGGCTAGATTAATAGTAGAATCAAAGTCAAGATATGCTGCTCCATGTTTTTACATTCCAAAGAAAGACAGATCTTTATGACTAGTACAAGATTACAGGAAATTAAACCAGGTTACAATCAAAGATAAGACACCATTACCTTTGATTGGAAAGGTTATCAATAAGTTGAAAAAGGCTAAATACTTCAACAAGTTAGATCTCATTTGGAAATATAATAACATATGGATTAAGGAAGGAGATGAATAGAAAGCAGCCTTTTTAACAAACAAAGGCCTATTTGAACCTCAAGTCATATACTTTGGATTGTATAATTTACCAGGAACTTTTCAAAGGATAATGAACAGCATGTTTCAAGAATTATTATATAAAGGAGTGCTAGCCAATTACATGAACAACTTTGTAATTCCAGCAAAGATGATAAAGGAACTAAAAGAATGAACAATTCAATTTTTGAAAATAGCAGAAAAACACAATCTGTGTTTTAAATGGTCAAAATGCAATTTCAATATGGAAGAAATTCTGATTCTAGGAGTAGTTGTTGGACAAGGACAAGTTCAAATGGAAAATGATAAAGTCAAGGCTATAAAGAAATAGAAAACATCTACCAAAATCAAAGAGGTGGAAAGCTTCCTAGGATTTGCAGATTTCTATTGGTGATTTATCAAGAATTTCAGTCATACAGCAAGATCTCTCAATGAGCTCAAAGGAAAGAAGGAATGGAACTGGACAGAAGAACATCAAAGGGTATTTGAAGAACTTAAAAACAAGATTATGAGCCAACTGGTACTTTCCCTTCTGAAAAGAGATGGTAAATTCAGAGTAGAAATGGATGCTTCAGAACATACAATAGAAGGGGTATTATCCCAGGAACAAGAAGGAAAATAGAAACCTATAGCATTTTTATCCAGGACAATACAACCAGCAGAAAGGAACTATGAAATCTATGACAAAGAACTATTGGCAATATTAGAAGCCCTAACAAAATAGAAACAATATCTGTTGGATGTCACAGAAAAATTTGAAGTCTGGACAGATCACAAGAACCTCAAGTATTTTAGGAAATCTTATAAACTAAATGGAAGACAAGCAAGGTGGTACTTGAAACTACAAGACTATGATTTCCTACTATGACATATACTTGGAAAGACAAATACAAAGGCTGACATTCTATCAAGAAAAGATCAGGTGAATACAAAATACAACAACAAAGATGTTCAAATGCTAAAAGAAGAACTTTGAACAAGATGACAGATAACAGCAGATATCAAAGTAATATAAAAGAAACAAAAGGTAGAAGAAACCACTTTACTAGAAGAAATATGACAAAATGGAACCAAAGAATATGAAGTAGCAAAAGAACTGGATAAGCAAGATGGACAAGCTTGGGAAGACAATAGAATAGTCTATGTTGATGGAAGAATCTATATTTCTAACAACAAGAAGATTTAAGAACAAATTCTATAGGAAAATTATGATCCTGCAGATATCAGACATCCAGGACAACAAATAATGATTGAATTGATAAAAAGAAACTATTGATGGCTAGAGATAAAGGAAGATGTCAAGAAATATGTTCAAGAGTGTATGAAGTGTCAACAGAATAAAGTACAACACCAGAAGAAAGCCAGAGAACTTCATCCATTGGAAATATCAGAAGAACCATGGCAAGAAATTAGCATTGATATTATTGGACCATTACTGCAATCAAAAGGAAAAGATGCAATTGTGGTGATTGTGGGTTGATTCACAAAAATGATACAACTCAAAGCAATGACAACAATAGTATCATTACAAGAGATTGTAAAAATCTATTGAGACAAAATCTAGAAATTACATGGAATACCAAGGAAGATTCTAAGTGGTAGAGGACCACAATTTACCTTCAAATTCATGTAAGAATTATCAAAAGCCTTAGGGACAAAGAGAATACTATTTACAGTGTATCATCCTCAAACTGATGGACAAACAGAAAGGATGAATCAGGAAATAGAAATGTTTCTATGACACTATATTAATTACTAGCAGGACAATTGAACAGAATGGCTAGCTATAGCAGAATTCCAATACAATGACAAGAAACATGTGGCAACAGGATAGATACCTTTTGAACTCAATTTTGGAAGACATCCATGGAAAGGAAATCTGATGATGCAAACAGAACTTCCAAAGTTAGAAGAATTCCTTATTAGACTACAAAAAAGCTGGAAAGAGGCCATAAAGTTGATAGAAATAGTAAAAAAAGCTATGAAAAGGCAATTTGACAAGAAGAGATGAAATCTACAAAGATTGAAGATAGGGGACAATATATGGTTGGAAGCCAAGAATATACATTTGAATAGACCCTCAAAGAAGTTAGACCAAAAAAGATATGGACCTTTTAGAATTGCAAAGGACATTGGTTAAGGAGCATTTCAGCTAGAACTTCCAGAAGGATGAATAATTCACAATGTGTTTAATGAAAACCTGCTGACAAGATGCAAAGAACCCCATTTTCTAGGACAACAAATGAAACCGGCACCACCACCAGACGTTATTAGTGAAGAAGAAGAATATGAGGTTAAAGAAATTAGGAAGTATAGGAAACAAGGATAGGGAACTCAATTTTTAGTGCATTGGAAGGGCTATGGAGATAAACATGACCAGTGGATTGCAAAATAGGGTTACCTCATGCAAAGAAGGTAATTGAAGATTATTGGGCAAAAGTTTCAAGTTGAAACCTATAAAAAGTGGGATAAAACCCAAAACCAACAATTTTAAAGCACTATAACTTCAAAATCTTTCAAATAGCTCAACAATTCATTACTGCTCCTACTTCTCCTAATCCTTACATTACCTGCACCCTCAATAACATGAACCTGGTCAAGACAATTAACAACAAGAAAAAGAATTGGATAAAGAAATACTACAAAATAATATGAGGAATTGAAAGAATGGTTAATGTACAAATGCAGCTGCAAAATATTGTGAAGTTGGCAGAGGAAGCCAATACCCAGATCATGGAAATTAAATCCACAATACTATAGGCCAGCAACAGTTACCAGATGCAAATAGCAGAAGATATATTCAATATCTCTGAAGACTTACAGAACATTATACAAAGTGATATAGAAAACCAAGCATATTATATACAAAAGCTGTTAGCTGATGAACTGGATAATTGTAAAGGAAAAGGAAACAAATATGCAGAAAAACACATAAAGAAGATACAAGATGCTTACAAATAAGAGGACATAATCATGAAGGAATAAGATATCAAAGGAAAACAGTGAATACAAGACAAGAAAGTTCTTTTATACAAGCCCTATAAAGTTGATTCACTTAAACTCAAAACCCTTGAACCAACATTTATTCAAGACAAAATTGAAAATCTTGAGAAATACATGAAATTCATGCAAGTTCCAATACAGATCACTCAATTTTATCTGCCACCTCATTATAAATTCTTATGACTACAAGGAGAACAAGATGAAAAATACTAGAAAGAAATAGCCATTGTATTCCTTGAGAAGAAACATAATGTAGATATAATGAGGAAAAGTTTTCCTATTGAAATGTATATAGGAGGACTACTCCATGAACCCTACTTTATTGTGTTGACATTACAAGAACAAATGGTCATAGGACTCATGAAAAAATTAGTTACAACATATGCAGTTGGAGATTTAGCATTGTTGGATTAATTTATAAGGATATAAATACTAAAAGTAGGGGTATTATTACAATTACCTCCTCATGCCTTTAACATGTTTTCATCATATATTAAAGGGTCTAGGGTATGATGTAATGATTGGCTGCACCATAGTTGTATCAGTCAACACCTCATGTAGTAGGCATTGTATCCTCATTGATTCCTCCATTCTACCTTATGTATTGTACTGTTGTGGACATATGTTTTCCTTATAGTTTATAGGTATATATATAGTATAGATACAGTTCTGTATTCTTACACTTTACCAATTGACCATTTCCTTCACTCTTACTCAAGTCTTTATCTAAGTTGCAACTTGAGCCAAGCTTAAGATCATAACAGTCTAATTCTTAGATATAAAAGTATTTATATAAAATAGTAATAGTTTGTATATAAGCTATTTTCATTACATGATCAAAACTTATATCTGGTAAGGCTGTTATCTATCATAGCAGATGTTAGGCTAATTTTAGAAGGTAACTAATTATATTACTATTGATATACTTGTATTTTTATGAATACTAATCTTTATATGAATATGATGTATAATATATTATTGTTAAATGTGGTTCATACTGGAGGTAAAAGTCTGCAAAATGGACTCAGAAATGTACGAACTTGTGAAACAACCTTGGCTTCAGCTTATGTGTTATGCCATTTGTCTATCACATGGTTGTAATTTTCAATAAAAGGAAGAAGTCCAAAATAGAGTGAGTACTGATTGGTGTATTGCTGTTAAACACTAGGGATTGAGTTCAATAGGAGTTATCTTTATCAATTCTCAGACTAGAGAATTACAGTGTAACTACTAGTCTTATATACAAAGAGATTCTATAGGAGATACTTGGAGTTTTTGGGGATATAGCTCCTATTGCCCCAAGTGGAGGTTTCAGTGTTAAAACACTGACAGGAGTATGACTTTGCTATAAAAGACCAAGTTGGATAGGAGTACTTCCATCATAGAAGACAGAATTCTCAGATTGTTGTACTACTGTCATATAGGCATATTGCAAGGAAGATGGCTGCCATAGGAGGTGGGCTTTTTAGATTAGATATTGATAAGGAGTATTACCATAGGGATGTGTTTTTCAGATAGATGGACTTGGTATATAACAATACTTCCTCTTGTCATATACAAGTTCACCTGTCCGGAAATAACATCCCTGCAGTGAAACCACCTCCGAACCATACAAGCCTGCCTTCCATGGTGGCCACCTTTCTCGCAACACATCTCATGGCAGTGCTGCAACCCTCTGGAAGATGGAATATCCAGAGGGTTGCAGCACTGCCATGAGATGTGTTGCGAGAAA
>Ga0157366_1000754_pt1 | contig 13769 bp, 19 predicted proteins | sample AttbisABBM1_FD_113149 | JGI IMG/M metagenome (GOLD analysis project Ga0157366, IMG submission 113149) | Fungus gardens microbial communities from leaf cutter ant in Botucatu, State of São Paulo, Brazil - Atta bisphaerica ABBM1 | ecosystem: Host-associated > Fungi > Mycelium > Unclassified ...
ATATGTATTTTAGGGTAGGTTAGTTGTAATATGCACACAGACCACAGTATAGAGTATATATATATATATAAGGTAGACTATCTTATACTTGGAACTCTATTGAGTTTTTTTATATTATTCAATATAAAAATTGTCTTTTGTCTTTACTTAAGAACTTAAGTCATAACATCCTGAGAATAATAGCTACTCTATATAATAACAGGTCCATTCTAATATGTCAGCATTTTGTTTACATAAGCAGGAAATAATAACACTCAAGTAATCAAAAAATAGTTCAGAATAGAGAGACTAAATTAGAAGAGAGCTAGAGTACTTAGCAAATGCTTTTGGATTGTGAGAAAGTAGATGAGTGGATGATAATAGCAGACTACAGAAGACTACAGAGCATTACAAAAGAGTGAGGAAATACAGGAAAAAGAAGTTAGATAGTATATCTAGGTGGTTAGAGGTATTTGTATACAACTTGAAGGGATTCAGAGTACAGAAAAGTGGATAAGCAGATGAGTACAGATACTGGAAAGGGTTACAGAATACAGATTAGCTGAAAAACATGAAAGAAAAAGATCTTAGAAGAGTAAGTCTCCTTACACTAGATATATTTTGTTTAATAACTTATTATATGATTTATGCTCTTTTACACAAGAGTTGGTGTATTTAGAAAAGAATTCCTTATTAAAGATAGTATGTGTAGAGTGGAAAATAACATTTTCTTGTGTATGATGCATAAAGCAATAACCAGTATCCTTGTATCTAATAAATATCATCAATTCAGAGCATAGTATAAATTTATTGTTACAAACCTCATCAGAGAGAAAAACATATACTTTATACCCAAAGATACAGAAGTGTAATGTTTTGGATTGCATAATTAATTTCCTTTAAAAATACAAAGTCCTCCATTACAACCATTACATTAGCACAAGTGATTGCATCATCATATTTAAGGATGTTTCATATAAGTTAGATAGACTAAGTTAAAATTTTAGTGAATTATCAATTTGTAAAGAAAGGAGCACATATAGCTGGTTGCTAAGAGTCTAACCATTCACTTCATACTCATCATCACTCTTTAAAGAAACCACATAACTGTCATTATCTACTTATCTCCTAGAAGTGGCTGCTATAGATAAATCAATCTTTACAGGAGAGAGATCTTTAGCAGGCAGTTCTACAATCCTAGGGGTCAAGGCCTAGACAAATAGATTAGAGAACTTCTTTTCCAAGCATTTCTTGTAAAATTTTAATACTTACACTTTTGTCTGTATCTGAGGTTCTTAAATAGGACTACTCTAAGGAGTGTACATTACAGAAAGACAAGATAATCAGCAAGTCAAGAAACTATGACTGAAGGCTTGGAAACAAGAGGGTAAATTGGTGGAGAAATGGCAGTTATACTTACAAAGATAATAGTACTGTCTATCTAATAGACATTGCTGTTATTATTATTTTGATTTCTTGTTTTGTCTACTTGATAAGCTTTGCTATCTTTTTTATAGATAATAATAGTCATAGAATGAGAGTTTTTTTAAATAGCAAAGAGAAAAAAAAAGAATAACTAAGATAAAAATAAGTGCTGTTGCTAAGAGTTCTTTTTCTACTAAGATGGTTTATTCCTACATAAAATACTAGAGTGGGAGGCAATATTGGCAATATTGGTTTGTCTAGAGAATTCTGCTAGAATGGCAAAATATACAATATTTTAAGTAAGATTGAAGATAGATATATGAGAAAAAAGAAGAGAGACAAATTATTTCTATAGAGTCTTGTATAAAGAAAATCAAGCTCAGTAATTAGAAGGCATAGTTCTGATTACTAGAGACTTGGAAAGTAATTGTCCTCTAATAATTAGCAAAAACTAATACTAGACTAGATATTCTTATAAGGATCTATAAGTGAGTTCAAAGAGCCTTAACATTAGACTAGCCATATATCAAGAAATTATCTAGCAGAGTGGAATTAAGAACAGCCAAGGCTTAGAAATCTAGAAAGTTTCTCTTGTCTATTTCATTTATATCAGTAGCCTAAGAAAGTACTAAAGCATTCAGTATGTCTTTAGCAGTAAAGATAGTACTAGAATAGATAATGAGAGTAAGAGCTGATTTAATATGGATTTTTCAAAAAGAATAGTTATTAAGGCTGGTAAGTTTAGAGAGAGTAGCAATAAAGTTGGCTATTACTATCAATAAAGATAATCAGCATAAATTAAAGAGCAAATACAGCTAGCTAGAGTATTCAACCTAATTAATGATAAGCCATTAACATATAAAGGATATAAGAGAATCCTATAAATCTGAAATGATTCAGAGATTAGCTCAATCTACAACAAGCATGAAAGTAATAAGATGTCAGCTTACTAATAAAGTTGGTTAAGTCTTTCTTATTGTTAAAGTTGGGCTGGCATACTTTAACATCAGCAAATTAATTACAATATACTCTTCACATTTTGGCTAGGTACATGTTTTAACAGCTATTAGAGAATTGTTGCAACTTAAAACTTAAGAGTAAAAGATAAATCTAGTATTGGATTAACATAAGAAAACTCAATAGAGTTCCTAGTATAATATATACTATTAATATATGATATAATATCAATCTTTTAGAATTTTCTATATTCTTCTATATATGTCATGTGATTGTGTGACTGTGACATATGTGATGTTATATTAACCTCTAACTCTAAGTCTAAAAATAAGAAAATAAAATATAAATAAATGAAGTTTACTATTTTTAACTTTAACAAGAATACTAGCCTTGCTCTTGTATTTTACCATTTTACCATGCTTTATCTACCACCTAATGTTATACAGATCATATTAAAAGAGAACATTGGTTATAACTGTAAAGAGTATGGGAATATTATCTAATATGTGTAGATATAGATTTTAGATAATCTTAGCTTTAGTGAATGTGCTATGTTTCTATATATTATGATAGTCATATTTAAAAAGAGAATATTATCAAGAAGTAGAGCATAATGAAAGTCAGACTTCTAAGTATAAGTAGTTAGAACAGTATACTACACTAGTTAATCTTCAAGCTAAGGAACTACAGAGTATTTATGCATCTTAAATACCAGTACTAAAATTATTTGAGGATTAGAGGAGACAAATAACTACTTTGAATATACTAAAGTCCTCAGAAATAAAGTTCAGAGTTCCATAGAGATCATGAGGAACTGTGTGATTAGTAATGGAGTGACCAAACATAAAAAAGAACCAGGTAAATCTATACCAGAAAAGAATGGATAGACTGAAAGGAAGATATACTCTTTCACAGATGTTCTGAGCAGATCAGATGTTAGGGGAGCATTATCTGTGGTGTAATTGAATGAATCAGATGCATTCAGATGGATATGTGACAAGTGACTTCTGAGATGAACTTCTATCATATTGTACCAACTAGTATTAATGATTGTATTATAGATATTTACCACCCATTAAGTAACATATTAGTTGTCTACCTTTACCTAATGACTTCTGAAATACTTACTGCCTGTTACTCATCAACTAAAAAAGCACTAACTAGAGATCAAGACAACTGAAGCCCATAACTAAAGCCTATAACTAGTTGGAGAAACAGAATGTACAACAGCATGGTGCAGTGTGGACAACTGACAACCACTTACCAATAGTAAGTTCTGTAGTGGAGAGCTTAGTAGTATAAGCAAGGTAAGACAAGTAGTGGTAGTGTATTTTTTGCTCTCAAAGTAATATATTAATTGTGGTTTAAATGCTTACTAAGCAGAATGCTTTACAACACAGGTGATCAATATACATGTGATCAGTACATCACCATGAAGTCCACACCAACTATGATAGGATCACTCTTAACACTAAGTAAGGAATGTGAGCTTTGCCAACATATAGCAAAGTAGAAGCTTTTACCTACATAACAGAAGCAGTTCTCGACAGTCATGGCAAAGACATATTTCGAGCAAGATTTCAGGAGATAAGGTCAGCAGTGGAGGTCTCTTCGAGACAAGATGCAAGTACCAGGCTCGCAGGTATACGATAAAGGTGCATTCCAATACAGAATACATTGACGTCATAATGGTACACAACCGATTCTGTATCTATTTGGAGTCAACCGAAATTGAATGTAAGGAATCTTGAATGTGTGTACTCCCAAAGCTGAAGGATGACGGAGTGAGTAAGGGAATTAGCTGTGAATATCAGGGAGGCAACAGCGGTCATTATATACCAGACTTGCGCAAATCCACCCTTCTGTGATGTTGGGAGTATATCAATGCAAATGGCAAAACTGGATATGTGAGCGAAGGACAGACAATGCTATGATACGGAATACAGCTAAGAAAAATTTGTTCCAGTGATGGGCTTGACCCGAACCACAATAAGCGACAAGGACTTCATAGTCCCTCATCATATATCTTTCTTGACAATGCAACATAAAACCTCTCCAAATCCTCCTTGCGCTGCAACTCATTAGTCTTTGTATTAGTCTTCATAGCTGTTGCCACTTTTTGTTCCTGAGTTCGAATCTGGACCTTCTGCCTCAGCTCATTCAGAGCCTCATTCGCTGCTTCCGTGACCCTTTTGGGTGCTTTGACAGGAGCATTAGCAGCACCGGTAGATGACGAAGACATTGATATTAGTTTAGCAGATGCTGGGAACTGGTCTAGGAGCCAGTCAAATACGGTGGACAACCGGTCGGTCGATGCTTTCACGACATCATCATTGTTAAAGTTTGATTGAGCCGAAGAGGATGAACGCTGGACAGATCTGGATTTTTGGAGTTTCGCATCTCGTTCGATCCGTTCTTCTCGTTTCCAAGCAGTAACGAACCGACACCAGTCCAAGATACTCCAGGCGCCCGTACTTGAAGAGAGTCCAAACCCGATGTTGTTCAGGGATGGAAGGTCAATGTCAAACCCCCTGGCTCCTCTCATTTCCCAGTCTGAAAAAAAGTGGAGCTTCAAAATTTGTTGCGAAGATATAATGAACCGACGCTTACGATCACAACCCTCCATAGTCCCTAAGAATTCTCCCCATTTCGCACTTTGCACTGAAACAAGCCCGTCATTACCCCATTCTCTCTCTTGAGCCCACAATGGTACGCCTTCATCATCATCCCCATCGGTGTACACTCTCCCATTCGCTTGGTGTCCTTCCCAGATATGCTTTAACTTCAGCCGTTGTTTCTGCTCCGTCTCATCTAGTACCGCCTTCGGAAGCCAGAGAGGATGCCAAATACTGACACCAGACAGGCGGCTCGCGACGCTAAAGTACTTCACTTTAGGATCGTCAGGTGTCGTGGGATTAAAGACGTTGTTGAGATATGCAGTAGTCAAATTCGAGTAAGCAGGTGAATCTACTATGGAAAGGAGAAGGGTAGTAAAAGAAGAAGGGAACGACGATAGCGAGAAGGAAAATGAAGGGCTTTGGGGTTTGGGACTAGCGCTTTGTTGAGGTAGCAAGATCGTTGAATCAAGATCAAGGTTGTTCTCGAGACCTACAGCAAGTTCTCGCTCTTGCTTAGCAAATTTACCGATGCCGATATTTTCCTGTTGTTCTGTGAGATTGATAAGTTCTGTTGTATTATGTCCCAGATTACTCACGACACACCAGTCCATGAATGGGCTCCCCCGGTGTGGGGTACTGACACTCGTCAAGGACAGGGGCGCGTAATCAGTTGGACGAAGGTGAGTAATTAAATACCGACTATCCAAACCACCCATAGAATGTGCAAGCATGTTGACGCCTCGTCCTCTGGCTTGGACACGGAGTTGTTCATCCAATCGAGAAGCTCGAGAAACGATAGATCCAGTACTGCATGGTGTAGCTAATCCCTAGATCGACGTGCTGAGAGTTATGCGACCTACCCAGGAACAGACGTCACGATCACTTCAACACCCACTTTGTCCCGTAGGATTTTCAAGATATTGGACCAATAATGGACACGAAAGGACCCAGGACCACGGGTATCAAATCCGTAAAGGCCTAAAAATCTAATATAAGTATTGAGAGACCATCTGGGTGGAGGCGTACCGTGGCAAAGCACGACTGGGAAGCGGGGCCTTCGTAGGGGTTCAAAGAGTGTCGGACTTGCAAGAAGTTGATGGATAATGTCTGGCGGAAGCTGTGCTAGTTTCTCTTTGTGTACTGGAAGTAATTTAAATGGATCTTGGTCTTGTTTCTTGTCCGGATGCCGGTTCGTTCGTGGGAGTGGGTCATTCGGAGAGCTATTGGGATAGGGGCGCGTGCATAAGGAGAGAACAGGGGACCATAATTGTGTGCACCCTATCCATGGCAGTGACAATGCACCTGTTGGCAGATTATTTAGACCGTGACACGATCAAGGTTCGATCGCAAACCTTGAAGTAGGCCCACTCCATCTTTGGACATTATTGTCCACTTACCAGCGATTACATTTCTTGCACACCGCCAGCTATAAAACCATGACGGCCACTCTACAGCTTTGGATCTATCAAAAGATTGCTGCGGCACTCTTCTGGGGTTGCCAATTCCCGCTATGACGTCTAGGCCATGAGTTCGCTGCTCATCTAGTTTCGCCTGACGATGGAGGTACTGGCTGGATATTCCAAATGCACTAAAAGCGTTCACAAGTCTCTTGAGCAGAACAACAACTTGTGTAGGAACATAAACGTTGTTCATGGTATTGGAAGGAGGAACATGACAACATCACCTTTCCGGCTTTCAATTCCAGCCGAAATTGGTGTGATCCCGTGACTTGACAGTCTACAGTTCGTCTCAAATTCCGATGAAAAACCCGATCAAGACATCAACTTTTGAGGGCCATAACGCAAGCACTAGACAACTGAGAGACCAATGATGTTTGCCATATGATGTCTACTCTACTCTACTCCCTCAGAATCCAAAGCACTGTTCAGTAGTGAGTTTTTAATATAACCAGAGCCCGAGTCACATGTGAGAAAAGGACCAACACTGCCCATTGTTCCTTCCTGCGACTTCAAGTGTGATGCTCTCAGACATACATAAATTCCTGCTCATCAAGATATCGAGTAATGAATGCAAAACGCTTGGATTGAACAAGATACTACTCGACTAACTACTCATCCTGCAGGGGACATATTATGTAATATGTTTTGAAAACATTCACATATTCCAATCTAGTCCGTCTTCACTCTAGTACACATCAAGTCCACATCAAGTCATGAAGCTTCTCTCATTTTTTCCTGCCTTTTTGCTCATCGTGCCTGCTCTTGCAGTATGGCCGAGGCCGCAGAATATGACGATTGGCATGACACCTCTACGCCTTTCATCTGGTTTTTCCATTCGAACCTCCGGAATCCGCCAAGTCCCCCAAGATCTCTCAGATGCGATACATCGTTCATCCAACTACCTCAAGGCTGACAAGCTAGGTGCTCTCGTACCCGATCGCGGAGCGTCATCAGCGCGCAAAGTTTCTTCTGCGCATAGCTTGCAGTCACTCATTCTGAGCTTAGAAAGTGGTCTTGGACAGTTGCAGAGTATCAGTGATGGCGCAATTGCGGGACTTGGAGTGACAGATGAGACTTATACGTTGGAAATACCTGTAAATGGTGAGAACGCCACATTGACCGCGAGGTCGGCGTTGGGGTTGTTTCGAGGTTTGAAGACGTTTGAGCAGCTGTGGTTTTATATTGATGGAACAACGTATACTCTGCAGGCTCCTATTCAGATCCAAGATGCACCAGCATACGTGGGTGGACTTCACTCTCCACAGTGCAGTGACTTGTATTGAGCGCTACTGTTTTAGCCATACCGTGGTTTGATGCTCGATACCTCGCGTAATTAGTAAGTAATCGTTCAGGTGAAGCCAGGATTTTACCCAAACGTATGCAACGTAGCTACCCTGTTGAGGACATTAAGCGTACTTTAGACGCAATGAGTTGGACCAAGATCAATCATTTTCACTGGCATATCGTCGATGCTCAATCGTTTCCTCTTGTCGTCCCTGGCTTCGAGGAGATTGCGGAAAAAGCAGCATACTCCGCGTCACAGGTTTACACTCCCACGAACGTGAAGGACATTGTTTCATTTGCTGCTGCAGTAAGCCTTTAATATGGTTCTACATTCACGTGCTGATGAAATGTGTACTTCAGCGTGGTATTGACGTTATTGTGGAACTTGATACTCCAGGACACACAACCTCCATCGCAGTATCTCACCCTGAATTTATTGCTTGCCCCTTCGCTTCCCCGTGGGGTCAATTCGCCAACGGTTCGCCTTTTCATAAGCTTGTCAAATTGCAGTTCGGTTCACTCATAAGTGTTACAGAACCTCCTGCTGGTCAGCTGCGACTTGCCAACCCAGATACCATCAAGTTCACTACTGACTTGGTCAAGAATATAGCCTCAATGTTCCCTAGCCAATATTTCAATACCGGTGGAGACGAGATTAACGCGAACTGCTATGCAAAGGATAATCAGACACAGCAGGAGCTTGGTATGTTGCTGCTCAAGTGGATGATATCCGTGGTGATGGATACTTGTAGCTGCTCAGAACAAGACGTTCGAACAAGCTTTAGATACATTTACACAAGCTATTCATAGTGTCCTCGCCACGGCTGGAAAGACTCCGATCGTCTGGGAGGGTTAGCCTCAGCCTTGAGTCTGCTCGTATCAACCATACTAACCATGATCAAAAATAGAAATGGCTATTGAGTATCAAGTCCAACTCGATAACAACACCTTGGTCCTGTAAGCGTCTGACTACCTCTGTCATTCATACATCATTCAATCTTGTCAGGGTCTGGATATCTTCCGACCATGTCAAAGCAGTTGCACAGAGGGGTCTCCGACTCATCCACGCTGCTTCAGATTATTTCTATCTCGATTGTGGACATGGCGGATGGGTTGGAAATAATATTGATGGGAATTCGTGGTGTGATCCTTTTAAGACGTGGCAGAAATCTTATTCGTTCGATCCTATTGCGAGTTTGACGGCAGAGGAAGCTAAACTAGTGACTGGCGGTACGCCCCCATATATTCACACTATTCTCCTTCATTCTTATTTTTGTGTCTGTCAGGCCAACAATTATTATGGTCAGAGCAATCCGGTCCGGCAAATTTGGATTCCATCGTTTGGCCTCGCGCTGCAGCAATGGCAGAGTTATTCTGGTCTGGACCTGGAGGAGATGTGAGGACTGCGTTGCCGAGGTTGCATGAACTTGCGTATCGGTATGTGCAGAGAGGTGTGAATGCTATTGCGCTACAGCCGCAGTGGTGTGCTTTGAGGCCTGATGCTTGTGATATCGATGCTTAGGATTAGGCGATATGTTGAATTTTAATAAAAGCATGAGTGACAGTCACCGTTAAATCAGTCACCGCTAAATCAGCACACCTGTCTGTCCGTCCGTCACCAACCACCTCTTCACACTCCTCTCTTATTCACGCTAGCAAGTTCGTAAATCGTCCTTTGCTTTTTTCCTTCAGCAGAACGACACAAGTGTCTCTCTTTGTTTAATTTCGATTGAACGGACGGAGGAAAAATAGGTTGGATTTTGAAAGAAGAGCTACACACGTTCACTTATCGCGGGGCATACTACCAACCATGGATCGACTTGAAGAACTGTCAAATACCTTATCTAATATCACGATGTATGATATCAAGAGTATGTACAACCAGGTGTGTTGTTAGTTTCCTCTGCAGTGTATCTATTTTGCTGATTCTGGGTGTCTATGTCGTCGACTTGGATTTCTTTTGACTCTTCTGCATGCTCTTTTGGCTTTTCCGTGGGATGGATGCACGTATATGTGCTCTACAGGCGAAGAATGCAGTATTGAATATTAGTGAAATGGAGGCAAAGGTTCGGGAAGCGACCAATGATGAGCCTTGGTATACGTTTCTCCTGTCGTCATCTTGACAGAAGTGGTTGGAATGACTTGATTCTTATCTGTAGGGGTGCGAGTTCGACTTTGATGCAGGAAATTGCTCAAGGGTGAGTTGATTTTTCTCATCTGGCTGAATTTGAACATCTGATTTGAGCTAGAACGTTCAATTTGTGAGTTTTTTTCCCCTTCATTGATGGATGAAATTCCATTGAGCTGGGAGATTGGTTATAGTCAACAGTTTAACGAGATCATGCCGTGTATCTATGGACGGTTCATGGATAAAGAAGCAAGACAGTGGCGTCAGATCTACAAGGTCTTTATCTTTTTTTCATCCTCAGGCATTGATCTTCACGGTTTGGTGAATAGGCATTACAACTATTGGAATACCTGATCAAACATGGTTCAGAACGAGTAGTGGATGATGCGAGATCGCATATAAGCACGCTTAAGATGCTGCGCAGTTTTCACTATATTGACGAGAAGGGAAAGGACGAGGGTATCAATGGTGTGTTTGACTTCATCCTCCTCTTTCGTGATAGTTGCTTATGAAAAAAAAAATTAGTTCGCAACAGAGCAAAAGAACTGGTTGAACTGCTTTCTGATGTCGAAAAGATTCGCGCTGAAAGACGAAAAGCCAAGGCAAATAGAAATAAATATGTTGGTGTAGGAAATGATGGTAGGTTTGGTGGGATGTCATTTAGTTCTGGAGGAAGTAGGTATGGTGGATTTGGAAGTGATTCACTGAGTGGCAATAGCTACGGAAACGGTAAGGGGGGGGAAATGTCTCTTCTGAATGCTCATGTACTGTGACTGGTAGACTATTATGGTTCAAGCTCTCCACGAACTGGTGGCTTCTCGGATTCCAGCAGCCGGAGACCATACGAGGAATATGATGCTGGTGGTGATGAAATCGGCGGGTCTGGATCCAGTCTTGCAAAGCCACTTGCTGGAAGACAAGCTTCTGTGTCTAGTCCTATCACTCCTACGTCAGCGCCTCCACCAGTGCCTGTTCAGAATCTATTAGATTTTGACGACGACGACGTTAATGTCCCTGCCCCTGCACGTACCCTTGTAGCCCCGCGAGGGGGTCTGTCGATGAACAAGGCGTTGCCTAAACCCATCGGGTTGGACGGTAGATTTCCTTTTTATCTTATTAACTATTGGGGATAAACATGAAATTATGTAGATGACGATTTTGACGACTTCCAAGCTGCGCCTCAAGCCTCGGCTGCAACGTCGCCTGTGCAGGCTTCTCCGCCTGCGTCGCCTCCGAGCCAACCCAAGCCAAACCTAATGCAATTGCTAGGAAATGTTGCACCGTTGTCGCCTACTATGGCCGAGCCGGGGGTCGGCGGAGTGAAGATGGGTAGCACGACTAACCCGATAACGCCTTTGCCTGTGGGTACGATGAAGACGACCAGTGGGGGTGTTGGTGGAGGATTTGATGACTTGTGGAAGCTGTCGCTGGGTTCTGTGGGCAGCGAGAAGGCAGCGACGGGCGATGGGAGGCAGGGGAAGAGCATGAAGGAGTTGCAGAAGGAGAAGGCAGCAGCAGGGCTTTGGGGCGCTGGGACGAGGCCTGGTGGTGACGATTTGTTGTTGTGATAATCTAGTGTATGTCAAAATAGAAAAACACACGCGGCAGCAACGTGGGACTCTTTACTTGTTGCGCACTCTCCTTTCTCTCTCGCTTCCTTGTGGCTCGATGCCCTCAGCTGCCCCGGCAGACAGCCACAGTGCTGCTCTGGCCAGGCTCTCGCTCCTCGCTCCCCCAACTCTGACCGTAATTCACCCGACTCCTGAGGTTTCTCCTGTCACGCCCTCTCCCAGGAAGGTGTCTCCATTGGATGTCTCTCAGGCGCAGAAAACCCGATCAAGCGGCTCAGGGAAAAGAAAGGCAGAGGGTCTGCCTGATCCCGAGGGCAACAACTCAACACCGCTCAAGGAATACAGGGCAACCTTCGCACCTGACCCAAGGAGTGCGTCTTTTTCCATCCAGAGTGGTATGTCACATCAGCTCACCCAAACCGCTTCCAGTGCACCGTTCTTCCTCCTCATACCACCGAAAAAGGGCCAGGTTATCAGTACCATCGGACAGTTTCAATCCTTCCTCGAGGCCGCCGTCCATGAATGCTTCCCTGGGTTTAGTGCAGGAATCTTCTGATGTCAAGACCACAGGTTCTTGGTCGAGCAAAAGGAGCGGTAAATCAGCTGCAGAAACATTACGTCGAGCAGCATCGTCCTCGACCCATGCCCATGCACGAAACGACCTTGTCGCCCGATCACATTCCCACATAGGATCTACACCTCCATCCAATACCCTCTACCTGCAGCAGACCGCCGTGCTCTCCAGGCCAAGTCTTTCCCAAATGTCTCTACCCATATCCGCTCTCATCTCGCCGCACGCTCCTTCCGTCACATACTCAGGCAAATATCATATGCGTGATCCAAGGAAACCAGCCCCGATACAAAGTACACCCTGGTCCCTGTCGTTTCCTTCCAGAATAGAAAATGACCAGAACAGATGGGAGAGAACGAGTTGGGCAGAAAGAGGTGGTAGCCCCCTATGTGCTTGGTTGTTCTTTATTGGCTTTCTGGTGTTCCCAGTATGGTGGGCTACGTGGTTGGTCGGTGTGCCCCAGACCAGGAGGTTGGTAGACGATATCGTTGCTGAGAGGGAGAAGGCGGTTGTGCTAGATGATCCACAAGTTGAGCACGGTGAGTGAATTCCTGATTCATGTCCATAGCATTTCATTTTAACGGAATGCATCACAGACGCTCGTACGTGGAGAAGAAGATGTCGAATCATGTCTGGTGTTTCGTTGGTCACGTATATCCCTTTTATTATCCTCGTTATCGTCTTTGCGCGGTGACGTTTCATTAAAGTATGGGTGCTTCCGATGCAGAAACTCCCTATACTCGCATTGTCTCATGATCGCCTGTTGCATGACCAAGGATGAAGTCGAGTTCATTGCTATTTATTGATCATGCCATCGCCCTGCCCCCTCACTGCTTCTTCAAATTATACTCAGCTATCAATCGATCGACAATTTCATTCCTGCGTCCGTACGCATCGCTGCTGTGGTCCGCCCGCTCCCGATTGAACTTGAGCTTTCCACACCCCAGTGTTTGATTCACACAGAGAGCGGAGAAAAAAGAAGAATACTTAAACCACAGACCCACTCCTTGGTTTGTTTAATGGATTTTACACACTCGTTTATTAAAACCTCACTCGTTGATTCCTTTGCATCTTCAGTATTGCATGTGAACTTCTTGCGTTTTTCAGCCACCCTGACCCTCAGTCATGGTCATTATACTGCTCAATGTGCGACCTGTATTCCTCTATCCGTACTCTTATATATAAAATACATCCGAGTCTTGATTTTTGGTCTTGCTTGCGTCGGTACACGTTCGTGTTTTTCTTTTCTCCTGACTCTTGCTGAGCGAAGGGTGAATGGAAAAGCATAGTGAAACGTGTTGGCTATGATTATGTTGTCTCATTTCTTCCCTTTCCTTTTTTTTCTGTTTTCTCTTTCTCCTGTCTCGGTTTTTGACTGTCTACTCTACTGTGTGTGCGTTATCTTATGAACTTGTGGTTGATAATCTCAGTCTCCTCTGATACAATGATTTGGCGTTTTGGAATTGGGATCGAGCGGACTCGGACTTTCCGTTTATTGCGTAGAGCAATGATGTGAATTATGGACAAGGGTTGTTGGGTGATCAGGAGGCTATAAGGTATATGGCATATGCCTGTTGACTTGTGGACTCGTGTGTTAAGATCAAGTTGACGTAAAACCTACCGTCTCTGAGCAGGACACTCATCAAATTCTAGATACTGCTGCCTTGAGCCCCCAGATCCAAGAAAAAAGATCAATGCAGGTTAGGATCCTCTTATCCTACTTCCCATCATGAAATAACAATAACCAAGACACACAAGTCAGGTCATAAATTCCCA
>Ga0157366_1000755_pt1 | contig 13763 bp, 13 predicted proteins | sample AttbisABBM1_FD_113149 | JGI IMG/M metagenome (GOLD analysis project Ga0157366, IMG submission 113149) | Fungus gardens microbial communities from leaf cutter ant in Botucatu, State of São Paulo, Brazil - Atta bisphaerica ABBM1 | ecosystem: Host-associated > Fungi > Mycelium > Unclassified ...
ACAGTGCGGGTATCACGCGCCCGCCAGAAAGTCTCTACGATTGTCATGGCTTCACTCTTCGTGCGCTCCTTGACGTGCTCGACGAGGACATCTACACTCCTGCGGACATTTAAGCGCAGTCTTTCTATATCTAGTGTCCGAAAACTCGAACAGAAGACCCAGGATGACAAGTCTTCGTTCGACTATCACACCGTGGAGGATTTGCAGGGCATGACTGCACAAGAAATTCTTGCAGAGTCAGGCACGAGAAAAGATGAAAAGATGAGACATTTTACTGGTTCGTGCTTTTGGATTGTCTGCTCCTTTGTTAACTCCTAGATTACACAGTGAACTTTGGGTCTGTGGAGATGAATTTTTCGAAAAGATAGGTTTATCTGATCACAGTCTTAGTCCTCAACATCCTGCCGCTCACGGTGTTTTGCGCATGATCCTTGAACTCAATGGCGAAGAAATTATCCGAGCCGACCCTGTATGTAGTTTGCGCTTTAAATGTAATTGTAAGCTCTAACGGCCTATCAGCATATTGGCCTTTTACACCGCGGCACGGAAAAGCTCATAGAATACAAAACATACACACAAGCTCTTCCCTATTTTGACCGACTCGACTATGTATCCATGAGTAAGTTTGCACCAGTGAACCATCCCTAGTCTAATCCACATTACCGTAGTGACAAATGAGCAGTGTTACTCTCTTGCTGTTGAGAAATTGTTGAATATCCAAGTTCCAGAGCGTGCTCAGTGGATTCGGACCATGTATGGTGAAATAACTCGTATCTTGAACCGTACGTTATATCTATTCTTCATCGACCTTGGAGATATGAATATCTCAATCTTAATTCTTAGACCTCATGGCTGTTTTGACTCACGTTATGGACGTCGGTGGTCTCACTCCCTTCTTGTGGGGCTTTGAAGAGCGAGAAAAGCTTATGGAGTTCTATGAACGAGTTTCTGGTGCTCGACTTCATGCGGCTTATGTCCGACCAGGAGGTGTTGCATATGATCTTCCCCATGGCCTGCTTGACGATATTTTCAGATGGGCAACTCAATTTGGTAGCAGAGTAGATGAGATTGAGGAAGTTGTCACGGGCAACCGTATCTGGAAAGAACGGACAATCGGTATCGGGGTTGTGTCAGCCAAGCAGGCCTTAGACTATAGTTTCAGCGGTGTTATGCTACGCGGAAGTGGCATCCCCTGGGACCTTAGAAAGGTTCATCCCTACGACAAATATGCTGAAGTTAGTTTTTTTATCTTTTCCATCCTCTTTGAATTATGACGTGTTTTTGTAGGTTGAGTTTGATATTCCTGTCGGATCGAAAGGGGACTCCTATGATAGATACCTCTGCCGAGTTCAGGAAATGCGGGAAAGTTTGCGTATCATTTCTCAGGTAACATGTTTTGATACCATACACTTTCCTTGTCGCTCATGTCGTGTGTAGTGTCTGAATAAAATAACCCCCGGTGCTGTTAAAGTCGACGATTATAAACTTGTGCCTCCACCACGCGCAACAATGAAAGAAAGCATGGAAGCCCTCATTCACCATTTTAAAGTACGTGACTCCCATTTAGCTGACTGGCCTCTGGCCCATTTTTTCTCAGCTTTTCAGCGAGGGCTACTCCGTGCCACCCGGAGAGACTTATAGCGCCATAGAAGCACCCAAAGGAGAGATGGCCGTTTACTTGGTATCGTATGTCTATTCACCATAATCGCATGCGTTGCACCTCCTCATCTTTTCGTAGCGATGGTACCAACCGGCCATATCGATGCAGTATTCGTGCTCCCGGTTTTGCCCACTTGGCTGGTTCGGATTTCATGATGAGACGTATGTAGAACAATTTAACATCGACTTCCTTTCTACTGACACTTTTTCAGATGTTCGCTCTTTTCAACTTTCCCCGGGATTTCTATTAACTGGTTTCTGTTCTTTAGCACATGCTTGCGGATGCTGTGGCTATCATCGGCACGATGGTGAGTCTAAGCTCTTCATAAAATACCAATGTTCATTTTGTGTCTAGGATCTAGTGTTTGGGTACGCATTTATCGGTTTCTTCTCTAAGTAGTACTTATTTTGTCCTTTCAGCGAGGTCGACCGGTGAAGCCTATAGATTATTAAGCTGTTTCTCGAAGCTCTGGTACCAATCTAGCAATTTTCTTCATCAGGCTCGACCGGGCTCATGGGAGTTCTCTACTTCCGGGAGGGACTCTTCGCAACAACTCTAGATTGAAGGCATCAGTTGTTTTTCTGAGTGTAACAATTTCATGACGTCACTGGACCCTACTATGGTCATTTTCCTATCGTCATATCCCAATGCTCATGTGAGGCTGGACGAGTTACGGGAGTCCTAAAGGTATTGTAAATATTCAAGTGGTGCATTAGGATCTGAGTGGAAACCCTTTGACCTACCGACTAGTTATTTCATCAAGAAATCTCATATTCAAGCATGGATCAGCGTCGCCTGACTATTCCGAGGGCTCCTCGGAACTAAGGGATGTTTTCGTCTCCTCTCGAAGTCGTAAAATGTGCTCGATTGTGGTTTCCGCGCCACCGCTCACTCGAGCTTGACCAAATCCAGTCCATAGATTGTCAAAAATAACGCACCACGCAGCTAAAGCATGAAACCGGAAGTTATCACCATGAACCAGTCTGTGTTTCCTGAAGTAACGGTCGTTGAGGCCCCAATGCTTAAAAAATATAACTAACCTGTAAGATTTCTGGCTCAAAATCACAATAACTGTATATTGAAATGACAACGTTGGACCTGTGAACGAGCGACAATGTAAGAATTGTATATCCGCTTTGGATTAATCAATCCATCTTAGACTGTGTGATTGTAGTGATAGTTGTATGACACCAGTATGTGGGCCACCACGAGGCAATGTGATGTCCCGAGAGTTCGGAAGTTTCGCTTCCTCCGTCAGAAGGGTGAAAATTTTTTATTTGATCTAGAGTTCAGCGCGAGAGAACGAATGGAATGGAAGGCTAGAACCATCAGTTTCTAGAATCACTTGAACCCGTTTACGATTCTCGAGATACAATCCCGAGATACAAAGATTGCCTCCTTAGCATGGAAAGTGACACGATCATAAATATCAGTATACTTGGACATCAACCATATCTCCTCCGTAATGTCGAATGCTCTTCTCAGACAAGTTTGCCTGGCTATGGAAAGGATAGCGCCACTACGGTTGGCAGAACCATGGGACAACGTTGGTCCTAGTTCTTCTATTCATCGAAGATTCCATCTCATGTAACTTTCAGGTTGGTCTGCTCTTAGGTATACGAAATGCGTGCTTTATTTACTGCGTTTCTGATATCTTTCAGAATCACCTGTTCTTAAACCGAACCGAGGACGCGTCCTGCTGACGATTGAGTGAGTTCCGTGTGGGGTACTGTTGGACTAGGGAAAAGGGTTTGTTGACCTATAGTCCAGTCTCACCCGATCTGTCCTATCAGAATCGCTGGAGAAGGGAGTTGCGGTCATCGTGGCTTACCATCCACCTATCTTCAAGGGCATACAGTCATTTACCCTTGCGAATCCATTACAGGCATCGCTTTTGGAGTGCTCCGCAGAAGGCATCTCTGTGTACAGTCCGCATTCCGCATTAGACTCGGCATGGGGAGGAATCAACGACTGGTTGGCCCAAGGGCTGATAGGAATGGAGGAAGACGGCATAATCAAGCATCTTGGGGGAGAAAAATTTCACCCTACCAGTGGCATCAGTGAGGGTGGCGAGGGTCGGTTTGTGGTGCTACACAAGCCAATTAGCTTTGACAAACTAGTGGAAAGGGTGAAATCACACTTGAAACTCTCACAGCGTTAGTCTTCATTTTTTCCGATGGACTCACCTTGTCTGCCGTGCCGACGCCATGGCTCCTTTGCTTTCACCAGTTCAAGTTGGTTATCCAGCAAATGATGGATTCCGATCATCCTCTATACGTACTATTGCTATTTGCGCTGGTTCAGGTGGGTCTATGCTGGGCGGGAAGAATGCAGATGTATACCTCACAGGAGAAATGTCTCACGTAGGTCCTTCGACATTCACATAACGTTCCTTCATATAACCAACTTCCCGATTGCAGCACGAGGTTCTAGCTGCTGTCGCTGCAGGCAGGCACGTCATACTTTGTAAGCTCTATACATAAATCTACCTAATTATTACTCACATTTGAGTTTTAGGTGGACATGACAACACCGAGCGTGGTTATCTTCCTATCCTGGCGAGAAGGTTGCTTTCCGAGCTTCGCATTTCGCAAGCTACTGTCCGAGAATCCGTCGACATCGAGGTTGCCGTCAGCCAAGCAGATAAACATCCTTTACATTTTGTGTGATGAGTGTACATGGTTTTTCCAATACTCGTCTACCTAATAACAATAACATCACTTGCACAAATGAAACAGAATTTTCTACGCCACGTTTCCAACCCCTTGTTCCTCGATTACATACCTTCGATAGCAAAATTTCCTTCCCCGAATAACGAGGATAATTTGAATCCAAAGGTGATCCGTTCCACATGCACACCTATAGAACTGGACCTTCAGTAAGAAACCAACGGCAGCTAACGCAAGGAATGCATGGTTGTATCGAAGAGCACTCGGCAGGGTGTAAGGTTAACGGTATGGGGAGGTCTCGTGGTGCTATGCATGCATGGCCGAGAAAGCCACTCTTCCCCGACTCAGTTCGACTTTCAAGTGTTCGCTATTGTGTGGCGTCATGCTGCAGCGAATCTCGGATGTTTGACTATGAACCATTTGGCGCACAAGTCGCGAGACTCTGAACAGACCAGGATAGTCACCTCAGAAGACATTTTTGGAACCCCGGCATCTACCTACTTGTGAAATCCCGACCCTGTACTATCGGTCTTGGAGCCTGTCCCACACGAATGACTACATTTGATTACGATCAAACTTCCAAGAAGAAGAGACCTTATTTGCGGCTTAAATGTGGCTATGACACCATGGAATCAGTGTTTATAGTACCTAGGAATGGTAGTCTGGATGCCATTTATGATATTGTAATGGCACATCGAGTTTGAGAGCCAGGGACGCCCGACTAGCATAAGCCTTGATAAGAAAGAAGTCCCACCAGAAGGTGTTTGGGTATAAAGCCTTGTAGCTCAATGAGGTGGCGCAATAGTTCGTCGGATAAGATATCAAAAACTATGCAAACTGCATGGTTGGTACGATTTAGGTGTAGGAAAAACCGTATGAACGAAAGAATAGATGAAGAATAAGATGGATGGTACTCCATGTCGCTACGGGTATGATGTGCCAAGTACCCGCCATCCAGGAGGTAAACCCGATGACTGAGCCGGATACTCGGAAACATAATCTTTTCGTGCTTACTCTGACGATTCTGTGTGGCGTCATCTTGCGGAAATGGTGTATGGAATACACGAAGACCTAGCCTAGGCTGCCTAAACGTCGTGGGATCCTAACCTTATTCATTAATAATATCTGGACAACATTCGCGATAACTGATCCCAAAATGGAAGTTGTGGGACCCATGATAGTACACATGATGGAGGCTTGGGAAAGTCGTCAACTCATCTGAGGCAATTTGCAAGCTATAGTTGACCAGTTGCTTCTGTTCAATTTGCAGCAGGAATGTGGCTTGAGTGGAGTATCACCTAAAAGACAAGGGGGGAAGCGCGGTAGGAATGATAATGTCGTATATCCGATGGTTACGCTTAAGCTTGGCTAGTCCCCTATGAACGGCCCAGTTCCATGGTCGAGTCAAAGAGGATAGGCGAGAATTGAGTGGAAAGTCTGTATGAAATCTGACTACGACGAGTGTCAGTAGGGTCGGAGGGTCTATTAGAGTCCAAATAGACCAGTTACGAATTGCTCGATTTATGAGTGACGTTGTGATTATGAATGTAAACACGGGTAAAAATATTCGGAGATACAAAATCACGATGAGTGTTTCCATGTAGTAAAATACTTGCTTCTGCAGTTGTCAGTAGAGTTGTCAGGAACGAAGACGCGGCAAATGTCACCGCGAGGAGATGAAACCTCGGCAAACACGCCCAGTCTCTTTGATCCTGCTGCATGACCATATTATCTCTCCTTCATATGGTCGCCCCTGATAGTATATTCTTCGTACTAGACCATTGAATTAAACGTTTAGGCTAGAAGAGTAGCATAATCAGTCACGTGTAGGTTTGGGCGCATGTTGACTTATTCTGTCTGACATCAATTTCAACATTCAGCAGCGACTGCCAGGACTAAACACTTCTCAGCAAAGACTTTGGCGGACAGCAATGCCTTGTATGCTGACAGACGAAGACCTTAGTTTGAGGCATCTTCCAGATACCTCTGATACCTCTTTCTCGTTCCAAATTCCGACGACTTCATTACCGAGAGGTGGCGATCTGATGGCTGAAGACAACACCTTCTTTGAGGGCGCAAACCCAAATATGACTCTGAGCACACCAGCACCTCCTACCAGAGTCGCACATCGCCTCACTGCAAGTGTGTTGCAAGAATTCATACCTGGACTCGAGTCCAGTTCTCTGGCACAGCAGTCACAGACTTCGCCGCCCTTCAAAATACTGAGCACTTCGTGCAGTCATATTGAATCTCTCCCATTACCGATCAATGAAGCCCCCATAGCAAGTAAACAGATAAGGAATCTGAGGGAAGAAAATACGAAGCACAGGCATCAGGATCAAGGTAAACCACAAGAACCTGATCCATGCTTGTCTCTGCCTTCATCTCCCACGCTCAACAATATTCTACCACCCCCTCCTACATTCCCTGAACGATTATCCCTAGGATCACAGCCAGAAGCTACTTATTCCGGATTAGATTTACTCCAAACTGAATCACCACTATGTGCATCTTCCGCAGCATCAAGTGGGGGAAAGGAAGAACTGCAAGGCAACGCCAATCCTAAAGGATCGCGAAGGGGCCATCTCGGCAGCAAGTCCAGACCGTCAACGCGGTCGATAGCAGCCTCCAGACCTCCCCGACAGGTGAGCTTTATCCCATCTGCATTCATGTCATCTTGTTGACAAGGTTCCTATCATTTTTTGGACCAAACATCTGTACTATACTCTCCTGTTATAGTCTACCATTTGTGGAGGTGTTGTCAAATCTCGGAGACCGAACACGACAAAAAGCGAAAAAGGCCTAGTTAAACCCTCCATTTCCACCATTACGACGCGCACTCTGAACAAACGACGCATAAAGCCTGGTAGATTCATGGGCTCATCTGAAGTCGATAGATCACTGGGTTCTGATTTCCGTATGTCTTCGTTTGTCCCAGACGAGGATGCGGTGGAACAGCTTGTGATATATGGTCAGCAATTCACAAATACGCAAGACGATGCCATGGGGTAAGTGTGCCTCATTAATATGGCATATCAGCTTGTATTGTTGACTACCCAAGATCAATTAACCAAGGCACAGAACCGATGACCTCGGGAGTGGACAGACATGAGTTACAGGATGTCAGTATGAACCTGGATCGGTGCTCAACAAATGATATCCACGCGAACAATTCTGGGGGCCAAGAGAATGACCAGGATAAGCCTCTCACGATATCTCAGCTTTCCCCTCGTAAGCGTAGTGCAGTGCAACCTAGCGTTTCGAATGAGAAGCAACAAGCTCCACTTCCGCCAGTACTTCGCCACAGTCAACGATCTCGAAAAAGAGATGTGGGGAGCTCGATGTCAAGCGGTTTACAATCATTGGTGGCATCTGCCGTTTCATCCGCTCCTTTGGATTTGAGATCTACTACCAGTGGCGCATGTTTGGAAATGTTAGATGTGACGGTCAAAAATGAGGGTGGAAGGATGAGAGGAATTGTGGCAGGTGATAAACACGCAAAAACACAACATTCTTCGAAGTTGATTTCAACAAACGGATGTGGAAGTTCCGCAGGACTGGCTGGTTCGGGACCATCAACAATCTCGGAGCAAGTTGTGAAGAGACCGGTTAAGATTGGGGCTCGAAATCGAACCCGAAGAATCATCAAATCGTCCTCTGCCGTTAGTAGTGGGGGGATATCGCGGCCTCGATCGCGGCCTCGATCTATTTCTAATTCTGTTTCTATGCGTGCGGATGTTGTGTGTGCTAGCAAGCGGAATAAGCACTTATCACAAGTTCGAACGCGAAAAGGCCGTGCAAGAGATCATCTAAGTAGATCTGGACAGTTAGATCGAGAGATGGACACCGTTGAAGAGGTACAAACGGATACTGGCGCAGACAAGCTGAGACGTGTAGGTACACTGTTTGCTTTTGCTTTGTCACTTGACACTCACTTTCCAGCAAACTAGTCAGAGATGATAAGTTGCACGCGTCCTATAGAATTTCAGTTTGCTTCAGACCTGCGAATGCAGGCCCGTAAAGGTGGTAGTAGTCAATGGATGACGAAATCAGCAACGTCGTTGTCAAGCAGTAGTGGCGCGGGCAACACCGACGGTGCAGTCGTCCGCCCCATCCCCGATTTCAAGATGTTGCATGCTCAACTTGGCGCTTCGCAAGCACACCGGAAAGAGAATGTACATCTCGTAACAGTTCAACCTTTTCACTGGGCCACAGATCAGCGAGTTAAACGTCGTAGAGAGTTTGATGATATGGTGAAGGAGAAGTTGCGACAGCGGGAACTATTAGAAGAACAAAAGCGGAAGGAGATGGAGGAGGAGGAAGAGAGAGGAATGCGCGAACTAAGGAAGAGGCTGATACCCAAAGCAAATGTGGTACCCGAATGGTATAAAGACGCCCCGAGAAAGAGGAAAGATGAAGGGGCAATTTGAGGGTGGTCTTGGGGAGTCTTGGGGAGGGGGCGAATGTAGGCACTGGAGCTGTATCATGTAGTATATTGTTGAATTAATCAGGGCACTAGAAAGTGAATAATTGATTCAGTAGGTCCAAGACGGGGCACATGACAGTCTTATTTTTGTGGACTGCTGGACAACACATGTCACTGAAGTCATTGAACGTGTTTGTTCCTGTGACTGAATTGTAAAAATCAACATCAACGGGTCCGCAGCCGGACTGGCTCCGGAGCTGTGGGGTTAATTAGTGAACCGGTTTGAAATCGGGCTAGTGGAACTGGGCTGATTTGAATGCCAAGTATATAGTTAGCAATTCGATTATAAAAGCCAACTGTTTTCATCCTAGCGGTCAGCATCTCATTCCAACTTCTCTAACAACTAATCAGCTATGTACTCGACCACTCTCATCGTTCCTGTTGCTGCTGCTGCCCAGGCAGTCATCGTCTCATCTGTTTCCGACGTAGCCCTGAGCACTTCCCGTGTCTCCGAGACTTGCTCCCTCGTCGACCACAGCGCACCTGAGTGTTGCCACTGTGGCTACCGTGGCTTCCACAGCCCCAACTGCCCGTTCCGCTGAACGATGCTTATATACCACACACGCCATTTTTGTAAGTCGTGAGTTTTCTTTGGTTGATGAGTAAAGAAGTTCACTCTTCTGCCAAACAGGCTCTGTCAATGGCTTCTGGCATATGTACCATCATTCAACATCAACATCAATATTCTTGTCGCAATTCATGCTTTCGCTACGCTCGTCTCTATTTAATATGACTCCTACCTTTGTGGCATCATCATGATGGGTAATGGAGAGTAATGTTTTTGTGCCCAAGTCAAATAATTCTTGTACCAGTATGATATCGTCATCATATCCATATCTTGTTTCACTGCCGACTTGTGATGTAAGATAAGATAAACTGATCTTGTTTCTGCGGCCACATGATCTCATACGAGGTGACTGCCCCTGGTCCGGCAACGGTGCTGGAGATAACCGATCTGATCAACTTCCCCAGCCTCTACAACACTAACATTTATGTCGCCAACACTGGTGCTTCCTCCTCATTCCACTGAACTGAAAGTCTCAATTCCCGATGAACACGTTCTACTTATAATGCTCAATCGGCCCAAGAGCCTTAATGCCATGACACCAACAATGACAGAGGACCTCAAACGTGTATTGGATTGGTTTGAACAAGAGCCCGAACTATGGTGAGTGCATTCTTATTGCACAAACATGTTTGACCATAATGTCACCCCTTGAGGGTCGTCATAGTGACTGGTACTGGACGACTATTTTGCGCTGGCGCAGATTTGAAGGCGTAAGTCCTGTTTCATTCCAAATTCAGCTTTTTCTCTCTCCTCATTCAACATTCAAGGTGGAATGAAAGCCAACAGGCGGGTTCTCGTAACGAGCAAGAAGATCTGGTGTCTAACTTGAATGGCTTTGGGTCTCTCTCTCGAAGGCAATGCAACAAGCCCATAATTGCCGCCGTGAATGGGGGCGCCTATGGTGGTGGTTTGGAAATAATTTTGAATTGCGATATTGTGATCGCAAGTGAGGATGCTAAATTCGCTTTACCGGAAGTGAAGCGGGGTGTCGTTGCAGCACAAGGAGGTGAGTGCGCCAGATTCAGAATGGAAAAATTGTTACTACCTTGCTTTAATATAGGAATACCCCGCTTGTCCCAAATAGCGGGCCATCAGGTATGTTCTGAGTTTAGATTCGAGGAGCTCTGCATGAGGTCATTTCGATGACGTTTTAAATTGATCTTGGAGTGAACTGACTTCCTGTTTTGACAGTTTGCTTCTGAAATACTGCTTACAGGCAGAACGATCACAGGTCAAGAGGCGGCAAATCGGCTTGGCTTGTACGTATCAAACTTTTCTAGTTATCGATGAATTAATCAAAAAACGTTTTCTATCTTTTCTTTCTGTTTCCCTGTCTCACGGGGAATAGTGTGAATACTCTTGTCCCGACTAGCCAACTACTTGCAACAGCGCTCGGAGTTGCAAAAGAGATAACATCAAACTCCCCTGACGCAGTCCAGAGCACGAAACATGGGTTGTTACTTTCTCAGCAACTGGATCACCACAGTGGTTTCATGATGCACGCCTCGAGCAATTTCAGTAATCGAGTATATCAAGGAAAGAATATCAAGGTATCTCAACAAATGATTGTTTGTGCTCCAGTTCACCTCCCTTGTTAGGAGGGCCTCAAGGCTTTCGTGGAAGTGAGGCATCAGCGCTTAAAGTTGGCATTCAAAGTCTGACGTACTTTGTTTATTAGCGCCGGGCACCGAGATGGAAAAATCCCTCGAAATTATGAAAACTGGAAATCATGTTTGACCTAACTCATGGTCAGCCTTTTATTGACGAGCATTCCGAGCAGGTTTTGGGTACAGAAGATGGACGGCGGATTCGGTGCGGACTCTAACTATTTGGTTTTGCTTGTGAAAGAATGGATCATCACCATACCATGTTCCTGGGTGACTTTATGACGTAGTTTTCGGTTCCAGATGGAATGGAAGAATATAGGACGTGGTCTGACCACGACCAGAGAACGAATTGGAAGTCGAGGCATCGCTGGGTTGATTTTATACTGGCTCACAAAATCACCCAATTTTAAGCCAGCTTTTCTGCTCGCGGGCCGGCGGCCGAAACCCAGCCGAATGTCTCCACGCGAATTTTTGGTGGGTAGTCCATATGGAAATTCTGTTCTGTCCCTTTTCCGTGTTGAACGCTATTGTTTCATGATGTCGTGTTGATTTCTAGAAAATTACAGCGTGACAGGAATGATAATCATTGTGTCATTGTCACCTTGTAGCTTTCTCTGGTGACAAGTATCTACTCTTGATCCGTCAGAAAAGCGATATATTGAGTCTTCAAGCCTTGGGTATCACTCGGCTTAACCCGATATGCATATCGCTTCGTTTTAACTCATCATTTCCATGGTCCCGACGAACACCGAAGCCGCTTTGGAGGCTATGAGAACTCGGCTGGAACTCGGCTGGGGATTATGGAGACTGACCAAGTGAGCTGGCAGTCCACTTCTTTGAAATGTCTCGCAGCCCCACTGAGTGGGATATGAGTGTTCTGGCTTGATTTCGAGAGAGATTCACCTACAAAAGCCGAGTTCCAATAATAGTTATAGCTTCTTCTCGTGGTACTTGTTCTACTATTCTTGTTACTCGAATCCTTACCGGCGGTATTTATGTCAACTCACGTCCATGTCATGATGGCCTATAGTTTGTAGACCTTGCTGTTTGTTCCATGTTCTGCTTCTCTTTCGCATAGTTGCCATCTATGACCCAAGAATAGATAAAGGCTTGAGGGCAAAATTACATCATTCTCGCTAAACTGGTCGAACCTTGGGAATTGAACACGAACTGTGGCTTACTCAACAAGGTTAAGTCAGGACCTTCGGAGTCAATACAGCGAAGTCTATCCGAGTCCTTGGAAAATACGCAGTGTGCTCAGGATGGGCACGCAGTGTATTTTGATATCAGAAGACGTAGACTTTCGATAACAATGCTGTCGACCCTGATCAATCACAAGAGACGATAAAACTTTCGAACGAAAGCGTTTGACAGACCGTTATTTCTCCGGATTTCTTGAGCATAAGTTCAAGGCAAAAAAAGGATGGTTATGTCTTCAAGGACCTGCTCATTCTGCTAGAAATTCTGGTACCCTGTGAACTTGAAAATCAGAGTTGACCTTGCGTACCCTGACAGGTCTCTTCAAGATTCAGCTGGGCTACTCAAGAATGAATCATGAGGATAGAATAGACATGCCGTTGGGATTTCGACGAAGTGAATATCGTTGCCACCACCCGATTCTTTTTGATCCAATCCACTGCTTTGCTTTAGTTATCAACCGACGCTAAATCAAGCTGTTTATTTGCCCCTTCTATTATATAAGTCAGCAGGGATGTTCTTTTTAGTTTAGTAAGAAGATGTAAGGCCCGTGTGACGGCAAACATGGCAGAAGCATGCCAAAAGTAAATTAGAGGGGGCCAGAAATGTGGAAGGGTCTTTTTCTCCTTTACATAAGGCAGATCAGAATTGTCATGTCTTGTCTGGAGGTGCAAATCGGCGGCATGCCGTCCCAGTTTGTGGGCATCGCTCTATGACCATGAAAGCCACAAAGGACTTTTTGGAGTTGCAGCCAGCGCACAAGGCCTGGTCATGTGGTGTTCACAAAACGGATAGGGTTTGATGTCGGTCATCTTAAAAATAAAAAAAACATCATGTGTGCAATCTTAGTGATATGTCGCCAATCCTCTTCGCGTTGCTGCAGAAAAAACATATTGACATCAAACCCCAGCTGATCAGTTGACAGCTGTTTGATTGTTGCCTGCTTACAGTATGCAAGTCATACCAGCAATGACTTCCGTTCATAATCTGTCAGCAAGGATAAGACGGACTAATCCTCGTGTTCAGGTAGTAGCGCAGGAAGCAGTGAGCAGTGGAGAAACTTAAAATATAGGCGCCTCTTGATGTCCCCATTGACCGACCTACCCTGGGTTGATTATGTGACTTGCATTCAAGTTTTGGATGCCGAGTGATTCTGCAATCATAGTAACGCCTTGAATCCTTTCAAATCCCAAGCCACAAGTTCAGGAAGTTCAATGGAGGTCTGTCCCCGTGTCCCTCTTCCCAGGAATGGCTGAATGACACTTCTTGTCGAAACAAGATCCTTGCAAACTACAGGTATGGGCTCTATAGGACTGTTTTGGAACTTACAGAATATGTTCCTTTCTAGATTCTGCATCCAAGTATTATAATGTCCGACGCGGGATATCTAACGGAACAGAGTGTATTTGGAGAATGCTTACTTTGAGTCCCTAGTGGCAGGATCCATCCTAACTTTAGTACTAGAAGCTTTGAGGCCTATTAATACAGAGAAAGGACACAAGATAATATAGGGCGCATAGAAACCTATCTAGTTCTTAGTGTGGACCATTTGAGGAACTTATTGACTACAGTCATA
>Ga0157366_1000759_pt1 | contig 13728 bp, 14 predicted proteins | sample AttbisABBM1_FD_113149 | JGI IMG/M metagenome (GOLD analysis project Ga0157366, IMG submission 113149) | Fungus gardens microbial communities from leaf cutter ant in Botucatu, State of São Paulo, Brazil - Atta bisphaerica ABBM1 | ecosystem: Host-associated > Fungi > Mycelium > Unclassified ...
CACCCTGTGTATAAACTCAAATGCAATTATGAGTAAATGAGTATATACCCATACATTGGGCTCAGAAAGTGATTTTACGCAAACACTCAAAAACACAAATGAGCTTTTACTCATCAGTGTTGTATTGGAAACCAGCGGTGCGCATGTGCGGGTAACACTCATACAAGTGTTTACTCAAATGAGTATTGAAGCTTATGAGTTTTATAACCTAGAAAATTACACCATGAGGGTATAAACATATGAGTAAATACTCATAGATTCATTTACTCATAGAAATGCAGGAGGACTGGTATTCCGTGTTTTGGCTCTATGAGAACGACCTGGGGATTCTGGACCGGTGCAAACAGAGGGTTAAGACAGTACTTAAGCTTTTAAAAATATTGCCGATTGTCATGTTACCTCACCGCAACAACGGGAATTTATTTAAATGCGCAATTATCTGCCAGGTACGCTTGCTTCAATGATGATGTTATTTTTATCGGCATGCTCAGGTGTACGTGACGTTTCAGACCGGCATTATGAATATGAAAATGCACACAGCCTGGCGTGGAATATCAGCACCGCTGCAGGCATGACGTCATTCGAGGATGCAAAGTTAAACTCACCGCTCAGCACGCTATACAGCCGCAAAGATTACGATCTGTCTTATCCAGTTAAATCGGCTCAAACGTTAAATGAGTCTACCCTTTCACTGGCTCCGCTGTTACGTTTTACGCCTACGGGAATGGCTCCTGAAGACTGGTGGTTTAATCGCATACTGGCATGGATCCCCACAGAACTGGCTAAGACTCCTCAACAGGCATCTACGGTTCTGGCAAATACGATTCAGGAAGCCGTACTGACCACGCTGAAGGAAACAAAACGCCCGACTGGAGAGATAAAAAACGAAGCAGGGGACAATGGCTGGATAGACAAATATGCAATGCAGATTACTGTTCCGCGCTATGTTGTAATTCACTTTGCTGATTCAGCAGCGGGTTGTGAATTCCCGGATAAAAATGTGCCTTTTATGGTACGGATAAAACTTCCCAGCTGCGCTTTCTTCGCCGAGTTCCATGAGCCGGAAAAAATTGTCAGTACGCCGGCATTCATTACCCCAAACGCCACGGGTAAAAGCTACCTTATCCGTCCTGACGGCCTGAACTCGAGCTTCGTGGCCGACGCCTTCGATAAACCGTCTACTCTCTCTGATGATGAAAGGACACGAATGGCTTATGATTTCTTACAAAAGGTCAGTCAGCATCTTCCTTCGTGGGTAATTTTTTATATTTCACCGCACGAACGCGCAGGAATGCCTGCGATGGTCTTACAAAGTGGAAAAGTCTATTTCTTTGTAACTGACAGACCATCAAAACCCTAGATCTATAAAAAAACTTCTGTGACGCAGTGCCCTTGCAGTAGTGTTGCGTCATAAGCAGCTGCGGATCAGGGGATGCACAGTCCCCGTGTTTTCAGCTTACTATATGAATGTGCGATGAAAGTTTCAAAAAACCTTGAGGCATTATCGAAAACGCCCATACTATTTAACCCTGCACAGGGAGAAACAAAAGCGTTAGGATGAGTATTACTTCTTTTCGCTCTTCGCCAAGCAGGTTAGTTAAACCTTTCTCCGGGCACTAGGTAAGCTCCCTGTAAAACCGAACATCGCAGAACATGGTAGAATAGCCCTATCGTGTAAGCTAATGAAGGATAAGGGCAGCGTGGCGCGTGCAATAAAAGGGTTGATCACTTTCAGGGATTTAGGGCTTCCTGACCTGCGTGAACTGGAAAGCGAATTCAGGTTAGATCCTACCCCAGAAATTGAAGCAGGTGACACTCTTGAAGCCGCAGTTACTTTACTGGAGCTGCACATGGGTTTCACTGAACCGGAAATGGTGATCGTCCCCAAAGAAACAATCATCGGTACGCTCAGTATTCTCAGAGATAAGCTGGAACATATCGTTGAAAAGCGTCTTGATGCACGCGAACGCTACGTGCTGCTCGCTCTGGATACGCTGGCGAATCCTTATGAAGTGTGGGAAACCATGTATGACGACAATCAGGTACGCTTTCTTTTTATTGGCGCATACAGACAGAAACAGCAGATGCTGGTTGTTGTGGCACCGTGGGAAGGTAAAGTGCTCTGGAATTTCATGCACACTGACGCGAAAAGCCTCAATAAACATCGGCAGGGTACTTTGCTCTATAAAAGGCATTAAAAAAGCCGCCATTTTTCAATGGCGGCTTGTAAAAACTGGGCCTGTTTGTTTTACACCTTCAGGCGGGAGGTGAGAGGTTTCACCCTAGCACAGAATTCAGGGATTCTATGGGGTCCTTCCACCAACTGTTGCACCCTGATGCAGTTGGCTTCTCGCTCTGCAACCAGATTAGTCAAATTTGACGAATACGTCAACCCAATATGCTATGGGCAAGCCTTAATCCAGCCGACAGGCGAAGCTTCTGAATTTTCCTGCTGGATATGGCGTTACACGTCCGGCTGTATAGTTTCCGGCACCCGCGCCGTCCGATCCTTCCCGTGAATCCCGTGCGGGACGCACCTTAACTGGATTAGAATTTTACTCGACAGCCTTTTCTTCACAGCGTACCGAAACGACCGGGCAGAGGTGCACATCCTGAAACGCGGGGGTATTGGCTGTCAGGTTTTTTTAAGAATAGCCACTGCGTCGGTTCCGGGCATGTGAAACTGCACCCGGTGACGTGCCGCCACATCCAGCGCAAACACCTTCGTATAGACCTCCGTTGACTTCAGGCTCTTGTGTCCCATCAGGCTCTGCAGCGCCTTGAGCGGAATCCCCGCGTAAAGCATGTGCATGGCGTAGCTGTGCCGGAAAGTGTGCGGCGTCACCGGCACCAAGAAGGTCACGCCGTCGGCCTCAGCGGCCATCACGGCTTCGTTGATCCAGGTCCGCACGGTGCAGTCGGTTACCGACCACAGGCGCACCTTTTCCGTCCGACCGGTGTCAGGATTGCGCCGCTCAACCGGTATTCGCAGCGTGGCCACAATCATCTCCAACTGGGCGATATACTGCGGATCGGACAGCGGAACCAGCCGGTGTGGAACAACCCCGGACGGCGCGCGACCGGGGCCGCGTACAGCCTTTTCGCCGCGCTGCTTCAGGGTGGCCAGCTGCACAAACGGATGGGGTGGCGTCAGGGTGAAGTCTGCCCGCGTCAGGGCCAGCGCCTCGTTGATGCGTGCCCCGGTGTTCCACATCGTGGTCAGCAACATCTTCCGGTGCAGGTCAGGCACGTAATACAAAAGTGCGCTGACTTCCGGCGCCAGCAGATACTTCGGCTGGTCGTCGACAAGCGCTGCCATCCGACGCAGCGCCAGCGCCGCCGGATAGTCGATAGCCACCTGCAGCGGGGATGACGCCGGCGTGTAAGAAATCAATTCATTCATAGCAGATGTGAGTCCGGTTAAAAAAGGAAAGGATGTCGGGCCTCATAAAAAGCCATTTTCGTGTCCCAGCATCTCGTTCTCAAGGTCAAGGAGATACCGCAGTCAGTTATCGATAGCGTCAAGATCGTCAGAGGCTGCGGCCATCTGCTCCCCGAAACGGCGGGTGTTGATGTAGTGAATGCCTTCAAGACTACGGCCTCCCTCCCGGGTGCGGGCATAGCGGAAGGCAGTTGCCCTCAGATCCGCCTCGTTCAGAGCCTTCACGACGGCACTGACCCGCGTGAAATCAGAAGGGCTCAGCTCATCGTCGGCCAGCAGGATCACTTTCCGTGCCGTTTCCCACAACGAATTCAGGTTGTGCGTCACCTTATCACTGCCGCGGGAGTCATCATCCCGGAGCAGCTGACTTGCGAGTCCGGCGACCTGCTTAATCTGCAGTTCGATGTGATGCCGGTAGAGAAATACCACCGGATACACCAGAAAATCCTGGTCGCGTCCGGTTTCGTCAATGTGACGTATGAGGATGTTGGCGGCCCGCCGTTAGCCTTCGGTATAGGCGGTCCCGTGGTCGGACATGTAGTTGAGGCAGGCATTATTGTGCCAGTCGCTGTCGCTGGCCAGTAGCCCTGCCTCTGATGACTTTTCTTTTTCACTTCAGCTCCTGAATCTTTTCATGCCAGGACAATTTAGCTGTGCAGGAGTGAAAACCCGTCGCTTTCAGGGGTGTTCAGCTGCAGTTCTGGCGATCTCATCCACCGCTTCTCTGACTGAAAAGGACAATTTCTGTTCTAGTGAAAAATGAACCCAGTAGCAGAGATGAGACGCCCAAGACTGACCACTTTTGCGCGGTTCATAATCAACGCTGAACACGTAAATCACTCTGTTACTCAATTCCCACTCTGTGAGTTCACAATAGCGTTTATGGAGCTCTATGAGCTCCTCAAAGAACTCACCTTCACAGAGCAGTCCTGATTTCTTTACGGACTCACGCTGATCCATGAAATAGTCCACGGCGGCTTTTTTGGAAGCGAATTCCCTTCTTCCGATAATCACCCTGATGGCACGTCCCATTCGTCACTCCTGGCTTACTATGCTGCGTTATTGAAAAATCCCGCCTACCGTCAGCTTAAAGCGAACAGTAGCGAAAGGGACTCTTGACGGTTGCTCAGATTCAGTGGCCAGCATTCCTGTAAATCCGAATATGAAGAATGTGACAGAGGCCAGTCGCACATTGCCCATCCGCTGTGCCCTCCGGCCTCATGGAGATTCCTTGCTACCGTATCGCCATCTTCGCTGATTATGAAATGCACCTCCGTCGATCCGTCATCGGTGTTTTGACGGCCGGAATACAGCGTCACCTTTTGATGACCGTCCAGGATGAGAGTCTCTATCAGTTCTTTACAACGCATGACACTTCCTTCCGGATGAAACAGTCACAGTAAAATAATTTCACTGACAGCATCGTCATGGAACTAACTGTTACTTTCAGTGATTTTAAGAGGTCTCAATATCACCCTGCTTCACGTCATGCAGGTGTCTGTAAGCCTGCTTGTATTCCCGCACCGCAATTGCCGGAAGCGTGCAGTTGCCGGATCCGACTTTTTCCTTATCGGGCAGTAACCGGAAGGGTAGCACGGCGGCGGGGCGGGCGGAGCGGGGTTTTCAGGCGGCCTTTCGCCTGAAAGCATCTCCTATATTGTGCCACAGGCAGATGAATGAGACACAACATATGGGATATTGCGCAGAAAACCGCCGGTGGCGGGAGAAGATCCGGTTCTCCCTTTTTTCGGATCTGAGTGAGGTAACAGAAGCGGCGTGTGCAGCATGCAGTGAATAAAGGCAAAAAACAGCCTGTGACAGTTAATCACGATTACTGCAAGACAGTTCAGCATAAATACAAAAATCCTGCACGCAGAGGGTAAAAGGCGCTGTGTGCAGGATTTATGTCAGGAGAGGTTATTCCGTCATGAAAACGGACCGGTTGTGCGGGACAAAACGAATACGTTTGTATTTTTCATCCCATTTCAGCTTCCGGATGAAACCGTCGGCTTCAAGCAGGCAGGCCAGCTCCCAGAGACTGTCTGAATAGCCGATTCGCCGGTATTCCTTGTTGCTGATAAAGGCCAGAAGGTTTTCATCAGTGAAGGTGCGGAGAATCTGCACGATATCCTGATGATTCAGTTTTCCTGTTTCCAGCAGCAGATAAAAACGTAAGGCGCATGCCCTCATCAGCAACATGCGGAGCCAGCCGTGTCAGCCTTGCCAAAGACATAAACAAAAGATCGTCAGACAGCTTAAAGATTTTATTTAGTTTAAATACATTTGTACCAAGTAAAGACGTTTTTTTATTCTTACAGTTCAGTTTATTGCCTCTGACATATAAAGGAAGAGGAAGGCAGGCTTTCTTAGTAATCCTGACTGTCAGGCCAAGACAGCTATACCAGATCTGCGGGCGGTTCTGGGATTAGCTGGCTGGGACGTACTAGCCTGCTAAAAGGTTGTTCAGGTGAACAGATGGTGCTGAAATGTGCTGAACACCATGAAAATACCGAATGCCATCAGCGCCAGTGTCGAAAAAGTCCTGACAGTGAGGCCAGGAAGTCTGGTGCTGTTTCTACGCTTTATGAAGACGCCAAGTGTAATCCAGAATCCAGAAGCGGTAAGAACAACGACTGTGAAATGTAAAAAAATCTTGGCGTACCCTACCGGAGACGATAGGACATTTTCCGGAAAGATTACGGAAGCAAAAACCAGTGCTTTCGGATTCATAAAGGTCGTTAAAAATATGCTGCCGGGAGTAAAAATGCTTACGGTGGTGTTTATTTCTGAGAGCCATATTTTGACAGCGAGGAAAAAAAGATAACCCGCACATAACAGCCTGAATAGACCACCCCACGAATTTCCTGACGAAGATGATATAAATACCACAACTGACCAGGATGTGATGCTGAAAAGATAGCCCACCCATTCAGAGAATATCAGAAGATGGGCATTACTGAATCCCTGCCTGGCACCCGAATTAAGAAGAAGAATATTCGTCGGGCCGGGAACAAACAGGAGTGCAGCGCAGGAGAAGACAAGAGCAACATTCATTATCACCCCACTTTAAAAAATTCAAACCAGATAAAATCAAAAAAGCAAGAAAAAATCAAGAAAAAGAACACGCAGTGCTTCAGGATAATGCTACCTTGCCTGTTTGATATCTTTATTAATAATCAGATAAAAGGACAGTATTAAATGAAGACCACAACACAGCCATAACAGGCCATTAATACCCACATATCCCATAATATATCCTGATGCAACAAGACCAAATGGAGAAGCAACTTTGAATATTGTTCCCGTTATCCCCATAACCTTACCGAGGTGCTCCTTTTGCGTACTTTCCTGACGCCAGGTATACACACTGACACCAACTATGGTCTCAAAAAAGCCGCTAAGAAAAAAAGCCATATAAAATATTAACCCGCTTTTATCAACAAGCAGGATCAGATAAGAAAAAATCTGAAAAACCATACCTGAAATAAAAGCACACCCTAAACCAACTTTTTTTCGGATGAAACCAACAACAAGTGAACCGAGAACACCGCCAATACCACTGAGTGATACCATTATGCCAAGCCTTGCTGAGCTAAAAGAAAGCACTGCCTGAGTGAAATATAAAGACTGAATGACAAACATAAGCATACACATATTAAAGATACTGACAGAAAATGACATCTTTAAAAGCTTGCTGTTTACATATAAAATTTTAAGACCCGTCTTTATGTCATCCGCTAGCCGTGTTACTTTTTTTACATCCGTAGCATTCATTGAGAATTCGTTAAGTGCATACCATGATAAAAAAATCAATGAAGCTATTACCAGATAAATAATGCTGAAATCAGAGAAAAGAAGCAAGAAACCAGAAAGTGCTGGTCCCATTGCCTGGAAAATACTGACCAGTGAACTGAAAGCTGCAGAAGCGGTACCCTGTTGTGACAGGGGGACCGCCTCTCTGACCAGACCCATTCGTGCATTCAAATAACCGAAGTTCAATGCCATCATAGAAAAAGCACAAGGGAATAAAAACCATAAAGGTTGACTTGCGTACTTAACCGCTAACCAGCTGATAGTTAGACAAATTAATTGCCCACCCAGCATCCACTGACACCAGATTTTTCGGTCAACACGGTCTATCCAGACCCCCATAATCATAGCCAGTAAAACATAAGGTAAAAATTCAACAGCTCTCATCCACCCCATTATCTCGGGGGAATGAGTGAGCCTGTAGATCAGCAGGGGTAAAAATATTTCGTAAACTTTTCCGGCAAAGGTTGAGAATAAGGCTCCCAAAAAAAGCCATCTGAATTCCTTTATCAACCATACTGATTTTTCAGTATAATTACTTTTGACATCGATGTTTTCAGAGTTATTATTATCCATATTTCAATCATTTACCTTCAGTAATTTGCGAGGAAATTCTGGAGAAAAAATCAGACTGTCACGAATAAACTGTCCGTCCTGCTGACTGACACGGCGATGAAAATCTGAAGAAGGAGGATGACCAAAATACTTGTCTGGAAAATCAAGCCCTTTTGCACGCGTTAAATCATACCGGCTGTCGATATCAACAAAGCGCATCACAAATGCCGTCCTTGTCTCAATAGGTCCTTCCAGAAGAGGCTCGCTTACATGAATGACATTTTTATTGAAAATAAAGACATCTCCGGGCACAAAAGCATCTGTGCATTTAAAGTATTCAAGAAGAGTACTGATAGCCGATGAATTGAGAACGGAATGGCGCAGTTCTAGATAAGACTGAAGATCCAGGTTTTCAGGATCATTCTCAGCAATACTCTGCATCATTTTATCGATGGCGGGATCAATATCGCTGTACATAAAGCTTCCTGAAATTATGTTTTCAGGCACATAACTCATCCCTCCCCCTTGTCCTTGAGGATCAATATTGGTGAGAGGGACCCACATTGAGCAGCCAAAGTCGTCCCCACGCTGATAACCAAAGCTCTGAGTACCAATATGCCACGGAAAACCAGTATGCTTTTCTTTCTCGATCTGAAACCCTAAGCCCTGTGTATAAAAAAGACTTCGGTTTGCCAGAGTGGTCAGTGTATGAGAGAAAGTGTTATTTCTGATTAGATCTGAGAGCACAAGATCATTTTCAAATATGTCATATCCAACCCGTTTGAATCCTGTCTGATTTTCGGAAAGCAGTCGCATGTGATCATCTATACTTGTCTGAAGATGATTTATTGTGAAATCTGAGAGAAAGCGCCTTAATACAACAAATCCATTTTTTTTGAAGGAGGAAATATCATCGCCGGTTAAAACAAACTTATCGTTGACTGTAGAATCCATCATTTTTTCCTTGCTTTATCAGATAATGTTAATAAATTTATTTTTTTCCATACTCGTGAAGGTCATATTTGAGAACTGGAACACAAATTGTCTGAGCCTGAGTGTACTGTTTCAGACTCCATTGTCCTCCAACTTCGCCTATTCCACTTTCATTAAAGCCACCAAACGGACAACGTATGTCTCGTATGTAGGGTGTGTTGATACCGATATTTCCGGCATTCAGTTGATTGGAAAAGCGCAAAGCCTTACTTATATCTGAACTCCAGACAGAGCCGGCAAGTCCGAAACGTGTATCATTGGCTATCTGAAGGGCGTGTTTTTCATCATCAGCAGTGAGTACGCAAACCACAGGCCCGAATATTTCTTTTTGAGCCAGTTCGCTTTTTGAGTGAACACCGGTAAATACAGCAGGTTTAAAATAAAAGCCTTTCTCCTGCGCATCCGGAACGTATCCACCCACACGTAATAAGGCACCATCATTTTTTGCTCGGGCCACAGCCTGCAACACTTTATCCCGGTGTTCGCGGCTTATCATGGGCCCTATCTCCGTATCCGGAAGAGTCGGATCGCCGACTGTAATACAGTCCACGCGCTCCTCAAATTCCCTACAAAACTTCTGTGCCAGTGATTTGTGAACGATAATTCTTGAACCTGCCGTACAGACCTGGCCGTTGCTGCTGAATGCTGAAACCAGAGCTCCGTTAACCGCGTCCTCAAGACATGCATCTTCAAGTATCACGGTAGGGGATTTTCCTCCCAGCTCCAGCAGGGATCTTCTTATATTGATTTGCGATGCACTCAGCACTTGCCTTCCAACCTCAGTCCCTCCAATAAAGCAAAACATATTAATGTTCTTATTTTTTATCAGAGCCTGGCCGGTAGGTTCTCCCCCACCATGGATAATATTAACGACGCCGGGAGGGAGCCCTATTTTTTCAAAAACAGTTCCAAGCATTGATACTGTAACTGGCGCAAGTTCAGATGGTTTTAGAACGACTGTATTGCCGGTTATTAATGCTGCCGCCAGGTTAATGGATGAGATCGAAAGAGGGCCGTTCCAGGGTGTCATTATGGCAACAACCCCAAGGGGAGCATGACGCGTAAAGTTTATATAGGCGTTCCCAACAGGTACACTTTGCCCCGTAAACCTTTTACCTTCCTCTGCAAAAAAACGGAAGTGCTCCACTGCTCTTGGCAAATGACCGAACTCGCACATTTTCAGGAGAAATCCTGTATCTTCACATTCCCGTGAGGCAAAAAGTGAAAGATTTTCTTCAATTGCATCGGCGATTAGATGCAAGAATTCAGCACGTTCTTCTACCGTCATTCTGGGCCAGGGGCCTGATTCAAAAGCAGATTTAGCTGCATTAACTGCTTTCTCAACGTCAACAGCGGAGGAGATATTAACTGAAGCAATACGATTCTCCGTCGCCGGATTAACAGACCATAAATGCTGGTTTTCAGATGCCTGGACATGCTTACCATCAATGAAATTGATTATATCGGGCATATACGCCTCTGCCTTACGTTAAAGGAATTCCTGTTTCATTGTTTTTGCGTAGATACTTAAAAATGGCCTCAAACTTGTGACATGCTTCCTCAAGAACATCATCAGTGTGACTGTAACTCAGCCAGCCATGAGACTTATGCATATCGATGCCGTAATTCAGCATCAATTGCTGTAATTTCTGGTATGCGACATCATATTTATGGATTAAATAAAACGCATTTTCCGATGGGCAGACTTCGATATTTTCATTCTGAGAACCTATCATCAGATGGAAAATAGATGACTGATTAAAAAGACGGATATCAATGTTGTGTCTTTCAGCAAGATGATTCACAGCATTGACAAAATTTACCGCCTTTGCAGTTATTTCTTTTTGAATCAGCCCATCTGAAATGATGTTTAATGTCGTGAGGCCAGCGCTGGCAGAAAGAGGGTTACCATTAAAGGTTCCGCTGTGTACAACTTTACGGGGATGTGATGCATTGAAACAATTCATCACTTCGCCTGTACCAGCAACAGCCGCCCCCGGTAATCCCCCACATAGTACTTTTGATAGCGTTGTAATATCTGGCCGTACACCGGCCAAAGACTGCACTCCACCTGGAGCATAACGAAATCCACTCATTACCTCGTCAAAGATGAGTAAACTCCCATGCTTCTCAGTTTCTTCCCTGATTTGGCATAACCATTTCACGTCCATCGGGAGTGTCCCACTACTACCTCCCCCTGGCTCAAGTATGACCGCAGCAACATTATCCTCTGACAATACATACGTTAGCTGTTCAGTATCGTAAGGAGGAATAACATGCAGATGAGCAGCAGACAAAGGATGTCCGCCAACTGGCCAGCCGTCCATCACCCCTGAAAGTGATTCATCGTGCCAGCCGTGAAAGTGGCCGTCTATTCGGACTATATCGCTACGTCCCGTGTAGGCCCTGGCGATTCTCATTGCAAGAAGGGTTGCTTCTGTACCTGATGAGCAGAACCGTACGCTTTCTGCGGAGGGTAGCAGTTCAACAATTTTTTTACTCCACTGGATGAGGCCACTGTGGTTCCCGGAAATATGTGTTCCTCGTTTCAGTTGTTGAACAATAGCCTCTGTCACAGCAGCATGATTATGGCCAAGAATTAGAGCACCATGACCCATCCAAAAATCTGTATAACACTTTCCAGACTCGTCCCATTTGTACGCCTTTTCAGCACGACCGAAAACAAGCCCCGATCCGGCAGACCAGCTATCGTGGGTAGTTCCGCCCGCAATACTGTTTTCTGATGTTGGGTAGACAGTGCTCATAAAATTCATACCACGCTTTCAGGATTTAAAAAGTCATGCAGTTGGGGAGACCGTCTCGGTAAAGTTGCTTTACTGGAGTGGTAATACTGTGAAATGTACTCATAAAAGAGAATGAAGTGTCGGGTAAGCTGACGGAGGGTATAAAACACCCGCTCCACATCCTTTTCAGAAAAAACTGAGTCGTTATCGTAGAGATTTTCAAATACGGATGTCTGATGTCCGAGTCGGGCATCAATTGAGGCATGTTTCAGATACGCTGAGAACTGGCCTTTGGCAAAGGGATAGTTCGTGATCAACCCGTCGTAGTAGCTGTTGAGGGTCTCAATGTTGAAATCTTTGCCATCCGATTGCATCAATGCAAAAACCGACGCGTAAACCAGCGTGCTTTCCATTGCAGTTTCATTCAGAAAGTTGATCAGTGCTCGTGTGGAGGGGAGCGGCATGGCGTTTATAACCAAATCAGGTCTGAGACCGTCTTCTTCCAGACCGTCCAGAAAAATCTGGCCATGATCGGCTTCTTCAGCATACTGCGCTGAGAGTTTTTGTCGAATATCAATAGATTCGCGGCAATATGCAACTCCGTTTGCCATATATTCATTGGCCGACTCAACATAGTGATAAAATTCGATCCCCCATCCTTGGATCTCCTTCTTCGTGCAGCGTCCGGAATGAACCCGATTCCAGAATGGCTGGTTATTGATGTGTTTACGCCAGAAAGCTGACTCTTTTTTTACCAGCCGGACAAGTTCACTGCCACTGAGGGCCCCCTTGATTGCGACATCGATTAGCACCCCTTCCTCACAGAAATAATCGAGTAGTACAAGGATATCTTCAGCAGGTGCATTCGCCTCCTTAGAAATCTCTTCAACCCTTAATTCACCATTGAGGTATGGGTAGGTCTTTTTAATTAATTCAGCACTTTCGTTGCTGAAGGTGTATTCATTTCCATAGACCCGTAGTATTGCACCGGCACTGTCGGCAATCATTTCGGCACCAGGTAAAAGCAAAGGTAAAGAATTGGCATGGAGCTCATATTTTTTTTCAGCCTTCATGTTTTATCACCCCTTTCTATCGATAACGGCAAGCATTAGTAAGCTCTTCGAACGGAATATTTTCATAATGTACACTCATATCCCAAGTCCACATTTTTAGAGTTTCAACAAGCATTTGTGCAGCAGATAATGCTTCATCAGATCTTTCTTTATCAAGAACCGCAACGCAGGAACAGACTTTTTCTAGCCAGTCATTATGCCCATATTCTTCATCCAAAAAGGCATGGTCTACCAAGGGTTTGATAATCCCTTTCTGCTCTTTGTCATAATGTTTAGTTAATGCATCGTAAAAGAGCATCCCGTCTTTGCGATCCCCACCCGTTGACTCAAGAAATGCCGAGCACGCTGCATATGCAATAGTGTCAGTTCTTGCACTCTCACGCATATGATTGATAATCGCCTGAGTGCTGGGCAATGGCGTATGATTCAGAACCTGTGATTTAGAAAAACCTAGACGCTGTAAAGCTTTTAGAAAAAAAAGTTGATGGTTATATTCTTCTATAAAATGCTGTGAGAAAAGCTCTCTGATTTTTCTGTTTTTATTTGAGGTAGCCGTTACAAGTGAGAGTCTTTTCGTTGCGCCTTCTATGAAGTGGAAGTTTTCAAGCATCCAGCCCGCGAAAGAAGATATTGAGAGTTGGCCTGAGGTAAGGTGATGCCAGAAATCCATAGTAAAAACATCTTTTTTCCACTGAGGAAAAACCTGCCGGCAGATTTTTGCAAAATCCTGTGGCTCAACCGTTAACGTATCATTTTTATCTAAAATCTCTATTGCACCTACACTTTTCAACTGACTCAAAAGCGACTCAAAATCATTTTGAGAATATGAGTTTTCGGCGGCCAGTGTGTGAATGCTTTTCGTCCCGTCCATGCATAGCATAGTTTTTCTTAATTGCTCTGGCTCGTTCGTTTCAATAGTAACTTCCGAGTCATCTATAAATAGCTTCAGGAGGTTAGGCTCTTCTTCAATAGAAGATGAATACTTTAGATAAGGGTAGCTCATATCAATTACCTCATTAAAAAGGCTGTATTTCTACAGCCTTAAGACCCGAATTTATTTGACCAGAGCACCTAATGCGCGACGTTGGTCATTCGTGGTTTTCTTTTTCAC
>Ga0157366_1000760_pt1 | contig 13723 bp, 3 predicted proteins | sample AttbisABBM1_FD_113149 | JGI IMG/M metagenome (GOLD analysis project Ga0157366, IMG submission 113149) | Fungus gardens microbial communities from leaf cutter ant in Botucatu, State of São Paulo, Brazil - Atta bisphaerica ABBM1 | ecosystem: Host-associated > Fungi > Mycelium > Unclassified ...
CCCTTGTCGACATCCAACAACAACTGGTGAAGAAAGCAGAGTGGATATGTGGGGGCACAAGTACAATTGTTAACGAAGCATTTGATCAAGTCCTGAGTGATTATCCTGATTTGCATGATGTAGTCAATGCCTAAGGTAAGTGGTCTTGTATCAGTCGTTCAAGTAGTTCACGCTCAAGGATGGTAATAGCGTCGTCAGAGGTGTAAAGACAGAAGAGCTGTGATCTCTGTCTAAGTATAGTACAATACCATTATTGTGACACAACAAGTGACATGTGCTATCCTCAGCTTACTTTTGCCGCATCCTGCAATCCATACAAATTGTGAATAGTCTCTAGCAATAAGTGTGCATGAATGTAAAATACGCTGAAATGCTTAAATGAGGTCAAGAGAAACCAGAACAATTGACCCTCGAGCTCCATATTTGAATATGCGCTCATTCGGCGCATTATTAGTATGTCAGAGACATGTGGTCTTGCGAATCTACGATTCAAGTGGCTGCATTGGTTATTCATTTTACCATGACTGGAATCGTTGAGGTATGGACCACCGGGCCCAGCACATGCTTTATTAACCATAAACTCTATAGACTCCTTTTCTCAATTGTTCTATCAACTTGCTCACCCATCAGTGGTTGAAATTTAGTGTGAAAACGTTCCCGCTCTGGAGGGCATTCTTGATGTGATAAGAAATCTGCTTGTGAGTGACTGTTGACTTGGTACCTGTATATACACTCATTTTGTTCTGGTTCCCCCTTGGTTTTCCATTCTAGATGCAAGCAACACTCACCTCAGTCTGGGAAGACTACAAACATCTGGATATGTCCCATGTCCACATCTGACATCCCTTGTTCCACCCAAGCTCCAGTATCTACATCCAATGTACCTTCTACTCGAGCTTGAGCTTCTGCAGCTGATACAATTCTTCCTTCCATTATCACCAGTGGTTCAAGTGATGCAGCTGATGGATGGCAATGTGACCCATGGTTTCAAAGACAGGCAAAGGCCATCGCTGAGGTGTTTACTGTATAGAATGCGATAGACAAGCAGTATAGATAAGCTGACTTGGCTTCGATTTTGTTTAGTTTATGCTGCTTGTTCGATAATCGCTCTCTTTGCTAATAAAACAAATACATTTTCATTTTTCAAAGACTTTTGAAATGTGAGTGGGCAGCTCCCAGATCTGGGATAGATCATTATTAATGGTATGTTACAATGAAGACCATGACAGTGACATGAAGAGGGCGTGAAAATTAAGCATAGCTGATTTTGATTAAGTAGCATAGCAATAAGAAATAATCACTTTCAGTTTGACTTGAGTGGGCTCCATGTTCTCATCTGTGCAGTATGAATAATCTACAAAGGATCAGGAAATGGACTGTCCATCATGATGCCTATTCATGATTATCATGAAATCCAGGGATAACCTATTGGCAATTGATTTACTTGTCTAGATGGCTGACCAAAATGCATGACAGTATGGTATTTTTGTAACCTTCAGAGTTTTATTGACATGTTATACATAACATCATCATTCATTATGCTCATGACTTCAAGTAAGATCAAAATCATTTACTCCATTGAGTTTAATGTGAATAAGTCTGCCATAAAAGACAGACTATTTTTGGAGTTTGACAATAATAGAGCAAACTCTGTTACAGGGAATGAAGTTCACAGATTTTGAGTGCTATCTTCATGGAAAAAGGCACAACCCAGAATAGGGATAATAAAGGCTAAAATTTACAGAGAAGAAGGATATTATTTAAGATAGATGAATTACTGTTGGAAGAAATAGAATGCACAGCAGCATGGTGTAGTATGGACAACTGACAACTACTTACCTGTAGTAAATACTATAATGGGGAGCTAAGGAAGTACAAATGATGATAGAAAACAAGTCATAGTAGTAGTAATTAAACCTATACAAAAATTTACATTGACTATCTAATTAGTACCACTGATTACAGACTGAAAACTTAGTAAGTGAAATGTATATCACTTTGCAACATTCCCCCTTGCATAAGACATTAGTTGTTAAGTAATGGAAGCAGAAGTAAATAGACTTAGAGTATTCTCAAGCCAAGAGATAAATAGAAATAACTGGATAAGACTTGACTAAGGTTTTTAGTCAGAATATCACCAGGATTCTTTTTTCCATCAATATAATATGGTTTATCTTGTTTGTTCTCAATTAGGTCTCTTATATAGTAATAGCAGATATCAATATATTTGAAGTACTTCTCTTGTATAGAATTAAACCTTTATAAAAGTAAGCTAAGGTTATGACTATAGATATGAGGAGTTAGAACATTAAAACTGACCTTATTAAGGAGGTTTTTCATCCAGACAAGCTAACAGATGGCCATGTACTCAACCTTATTTGAAGACAGGACTACTATATTTTGTTAGTGACTTATCCAGGATGTTACTCCACAAGCTATAAGAGTAAAGTAATCAGTGATAGATTTATATGATTTTGGATCTTGTACCTAGTCTGAATCAGAGTGTGCTACAACAGACTCATTGCTAAGTCCATCATAGACTATTTGATATTTGTAAGTATTAAGCAAGTATCTATAAAAATACAATCTAGCTCAATAATGCTCATTCAAGAGATTTGCCATCTACTAGGCAAGCTTGAATACAGTAAATCCTATATTAGAACAAGAGCCAATTATTATATATATCAGAGATCCAACCAGTTGCTAGTATTTTTGATAGAAACTAGGATTGTATTGCTTATCGTTGGGTTTAAGCATATAGTTCAATAACAGTAAAGTACTTGTTGGATTGGTTGCTATATTGAAGTATGCTAGAACTTTGTTCAAGTACTCAGATTGGTTTACAAAGATCTTTTGATTCTTGTGATTATAACTTATATGCATTCTAAGAAACTCTTTGGTTTCTTCAGAGTTATAATATTGCTATTTTGTTATAGATTTTTACTTTAACTCTAAGAGAAGCAAGAAATTTTTTGAACCCACAAATTAAACATTATAAACATAAATAATTGCTATAACAAGCTTTCTGGTCTCTTTATAAATAAAGTAATATATACTAGCATCAGATTTATATTACTTAAATTCTAGGACTAATATTGACTTAGTTATAATTTGTCACTAAGATAAGCCAGCTTACTTAAGACTATATAATGCTTTGTGGAGTTAACAGACTTTCTTTTCCTTACCAGGTAGCCTAAAATCTTTAGGCTGCTCTATGTAGATTTTCTCATCCAGATTATTATATATATAGGCATTTTTTATATCAACACTATGAATATTCCAATCTTCAAGGGCAGCAATAGACAGAAATGGATATGCTATCTCACAATAGACAACTAGAGAGAACAATTTATCAAAGTTGATTTCTTTGACCTGAGAAAATTTTTTTACAACAAGTTAAGATCTGTAATAACTATTAGACTTAATATTGAATACCCAGTGATTCTTGATCACTTTCTATTTCTTAGAGAGATCCACAACTTTATAGATGTTTTTGTCTTTGAGTGATTTCAGCTTCTCAAGATAAGACTCAAGCCACTTCTTTTGAATGTTAGCTAGCAATTTTGTAACATCTTCAAGATTTTTAGAAATTGGGAAAAACTCTGCTGTATGTTGTGCTAAGAAAAAGTAAATTTGCTCTACTTGTTATGATCAATATCTCATAGTCTACAGGTGGTTACTTCATAGACAACAGATGTTAGGGTTAATTCTTTATGACTCAATTATTGGCTATACTGTGTATTAACAATATATAGAATCAGTCAGTACCTTATGTACTAGTAGAGGTATCCTCATGTTTCCTAACTGATTTCCTCATTGTTAACATATATATTTCTCATGGTCTTTAGGTATATATAGCTAGAGATACTATCCTGTATCTTTATGCTTTACCAATTGATCATTTTTCTCTTCTCTACTTAATTCTTGTCTAATTTTATCACAAAATAAGCTACTCACTAGTTGTGATACTTGAACTTAATAGTGTTTTAGAGGTTCAGTATAAGGAGATAATGATAGTAGGTGATGAGTAATATCAACAGAAATAATTGATGTTGTTAAGTCTAAGGTTTAATCCTCAGACACAGAAGTATATATACAAAAGAGTGATGGTCCATATGCAAGCTGTTGCCATTACATGATCAAAACTTGTATCTGATGGGAGCTGTTATCTGTCATAGCAGCTGTTAGGCTAATTTTAGAAGATAACTAATTATATCACTACATTAATATACTTGTATCTCTATCAATACTTACTACTATATAATATACCATATATCATTGGAAATAAATTGAGGAGTACTTTCCAATGCAAGTTTGATTATGTGAATCTGTCTAGTCATTCATGAGATATTAGCAAAAAAAGATTTTATAGTTACTGATGACCTAATATCTCAGTTGTTTGTTGTCACTTTTGTACATTCTACATATGTACAGATATGTTATAGACTTAAGTCTTAAGGGTTGGACAAAGAATAACTCTTGTATAGAAGTGACACAAGAGAACTTGATGGAGATCCTTTCACAATCTAGTCTACCTTATATACTACTACCGATGGCCTGTGCTTACTACTGTGCATCCTATCCTAAATGACCATGTATAGAACATGAGGTCAACATATGGTATCTATGTTGTATGATGTTATTTGTTCTAGAACCTTCTACCTCGTTCCATGCATTTTGTGACTCATGACTATCACTAACCCTAACCCTATGTTCTAAAAATAGAAAAGTAAGAAAATAAATCAAAAAGAAAATAAAGATGAGAATAAAATAAAGAAAAACTAAGTTCACCGTTTGTGACCTTGACAAGATATTCCTCACTCAGGGCTTTCTAGCACAGCTTAATTTGTGAAAATCAGTTCACTGGTTGTGGAAATACAAACTGAATAAAGTTTGTGATACAACAATCTAGATATCTAGTCTTCTATGATAGAAATACTCTTATCTGACTTAGTCTTCCATAGCAGAGTTCTCCTTACTCCTGTTAGTGTCTTATCACTGAAATCTCTACTTAGGGCAGACAGACAATGTAACACATAAGTATTACAATTTAATAACCTTAGAGTTGATCAAAGAAAAGAACCTTGTATTAGAGGTAATACAAGAGAACTCAATGGAGTTCTTAATACAATGTATCTACATTTATATACTAACTACTAATAGCCTATGCTCAACTATTTCTAGTCTGCCCTAAAGACCACATATTACCCATAAGGTCAATATGTATTATATATATTGTATAATATTATTGTTCTTAAACCTTCTACTATGTTTTATGTGACTATTACTGTGATCATGTTATGTGACAGTGTAATCATGACATCACTCTAACCCTAACCCTAGATTCAAGAATAAAGAAAAGAAAAGAAAGAGAAAAAGAAAAAGAAAATTAAATAAAAAGCTAGAGTCCAAGCTTTATATATCTGACATTTTGCAAGAAAAGAGGAAGTAAAGTAAATTCACTTTCTCTTAACACAACATGTAGCAGAGTCTCACCCAATCCTTAGAAATGTTGCTAAATTACTAGCTGATATTCAAAAGAAGTAGCTTGAGTTCTGTCTTGAGAAGCTACAATTTCTCAAAAACAGAAATGTTTATAAAGTTGTAGATCTTTCTCAGGAATAGAAAGTAATCAATGATTACTGGATATTCAACATCAAGTTTGATGGTTGTTACAAATCTTGACTTGCTGTAAAAAGGTCAAAGAAATTAACTTTTATAAATTATTCTCTTCAGTTATCCACTATGAGATAGTAAAAACAAATAGCCAAAAATCACTTCAATCTCTAGTTAGCACTTCTTTAGCCTCCTTTGTACTGATAATTAAGATATATATAGTATTGATATAAAAAACTACCTATTTAGCAATTTGAATAAGAAAATCTAGAATTATGTTAGGATAAAAAACTCATACTAAAGACTTACTTAAGTAAACACAGTTTTTGGAGAAACTATGTTAGTATATATTTATCCAAAAGTATAATTATAACAGATATGTTTTTGTATTGGAAAATAAATTTTTTTCATATCTTCAACATTGTCAAGAACATAATATATGATTTTATCAGAGATATGCATAAAACAACAATCCAAAGTTTCAAAGTCTAGGTATTTAATTGTAAAACTCACAAGATTAAAGACATTTTACTTGAGAATGTAAGTTCCTACAATCTGAATATTGCCCCAAAGATTAGTAGTAGCTAATAAGACAGTATCATTAAACTTGTCATGAAAATTAGAACTCTCTTTATTGTCTTCTACTCTCAATCTATACTGAAAATTTTGCTTAGTAGAGAGGAGGTATATTTGTACATCAGAAATATAATATACTGGCCATAGTTTTGATATAGTAATTTTAGTAGTCTCTTTGTTAGGGACAAATATTTTATATTCAATCAGAACAGTGCCATAAGCAATTATAAATAGTATGTTTTTGAGTTTTCAGTCTTAACTCAACCATAATAATCCAGTGTCATATCAACAAAGTCAAACTCAAATAATGTAAAGTGAGTGGAAGTACTAGTATTCAAAAATCATATTTTCATATTATAACCATTATATTAGTGCATAATATTACATTGTCATATTTAAGAACAGTTTATATAGATTGGGAAAACTGAGTCAAAAATTTTAATGAATTATCAATTTATAATAAAAGAGGGATATTATCTCATCAAATCTCATATAAGAGAAATCAGGCTTAGCAATCTAAAAAGCAAAGTTCTGATCACTGGAAATTTGAAACATAACTGTTTTCTAATAGTCATTAAAGACTAACATTAGACCAGATGTTCCTATAAAAGTCTATAAATAAGTCTAAATAGTCTTAGTATCAGACTGGCCATACATTGTTAAGTTTTCTGGTAAAGTGGAATTAAGAACAGACAGAGCTTGAGAGCCTACAAAGTTTCTTCTAGTAGCCTTATCTATATTAGTGGTCTGAGGGAGTGCCAAAGCATTCAGCATATCTTTAGTAGTAAAGATAGCCTTAGGATATGTGATGAGAGCAAGAGCTGATTTAACACAGATCTCTTAGAAGAGGTAGTCAGTAGGACTAGTAAGCTTAGAAAGAGTAGCAACAAAGATGGATATTGCTGTGGTGAAGATAATCAGCATAAATTAGGGAGCAAATGTGGCTGTCTAGAGCACAAATGTTCAATCTAACCAGTAATAAGCCATTAGCATATGTAAGATATAAGAGGATTCTATAAATATGAAGTAATTCAGAATCAGCTCAATCAATAATAGGCCTAAGAGTAACAAGGTATTAGCTCACTAGTAGAGTTGGTCAAGTCTTTCTCATTGATATAAGATAGCCTAAAAAAGCACTAACTAGAGATCAAGGTAACTGAGACTCATAATTTGTTGGAAGGAATAGAATGCACAGCAGCATAGTGCAGTATGGACAACTAGCAACCAATTAATTATGGTATATGCTTTAATAGAGAGCTGAGAAAGAGTAAGCAATTATAGAGGATAAGTAGTATTAGTAGTGGTTCCATCTATATAAAAATTTTACATTTACTACTTAATTAGGACTACTGATTGTGGACCATACACTTACTAAGCAGAATGCTTTTCAACAATATGCACTGATATTCTAACTTTTCCAAACAGTTCTTGCTAGCTACAAGAGTCTTTTATACTAGACAGAGTTCTTTATAAACTATAGTATGTCCTTTGTTATCAGCATCACATATATATTGATGTTCTAACTTTTTTAAACAGTTATTGTTAGCTACAAAAGCCATCTATAGCTAGTACAGCCCACTGTGAGCCATAGTGCATTTTCTCTACTAGTCTGTTATATATGATGATATTCTGACATTTTTAAAAGTTCTCAGTGGCTGTAAGAGCTGTCTACAGTCAGAGCACCTCACTATAAGCTATATTATGTTTTACTTTATCATCAACACACATGCACTGATGTTATGATTTTTTAGACATTTCTTGCTAGTTATAAAAGCTGTCTACATTCAGTGTAGCCCTTTATAAGTTATAGTATATTTTCCTCCATTATACATGCTAATATTCTATATTTTTTTAAACAGTTCTTGTTGGCTATAAGAGCCATTCACAGTTAGCACAGCTTTCTGAGCCACAGTGCATTTTTCTTTATCAGCTTCCTATATATACTGATATTCTAACTTTTTTAAACAGTTCTCATTAGCTGTAAGAGCCCTCTATAGTTAGTACAGCCTTCTATGAGCTTATCTTAACAACATCAACATAAATTCATATTATACATTGACTTGACTACTCTTAATAGCCAATATACTATGTTTGTATTCATTAGTATAAGAATTTTTTAAATCTTTATATGATTTAAAAATGAAAAATTTATCATTCTATAAGTAAATAAATAAAAACATCATGTCACATTTAAATCTGTTGAATGGTATGAAATTCATCAAAATATCATCTTTTTCTTCTACTATAAAAGCAAATAGACTGGTTTATAGTTTTATATTCTCTATCTTCCAACATCTTCCTCTTCAGTGTTATAAACTATTTCTAATTCTTACTTATCAACTATATATTTTAATGGACTCAATATTAAAATCTCTTACAATAAAGATATATGGCTGATTTGCAAATGTAGTTGGTCTATATGTAAAAAGTTGTATACAACTTTGAAGATAATCAAGCAGTATGCAGAAATCAAATTGAGTACTTGGAATGATTATAATGATGTAAGTTACTTTTTTCATTCAATGAATAATGCTACAAGTATTTGGTCAGTTGTCATATACAAGTCCACCTGTCTGGAAAACTACATCCCCACGGTGATACCACCTCTGAACCATACAAGCCCACCTTTCTCACAACATGTCTCATGGCAGTGCTGCAACCCTCTGGGTATTCCATCTTCCATGATAGAGATACTCCTATTCAACTCGGTCTTCCATGATGGAGTTACTCTTGTCAGTGTCTCAACACTGAAACCCTGAGCATCTCCTATAATATCAGTTTGTATATAAGACTAGTAGTTACACTATAATTCGCTAGTCTGATAATCGACGAAGATAACCTCTTATTGAACTCGATCTCTGATGTTCAACGGCGACACACCAATCAGTACTCACTTCCACTTGGACTTTCCCTCCTTCATCTAAAGTTGCGACCACATGGCAGACAGATGGCGCAGCACATAAGCTGAAGCCAAGGTCGTTCCACAAGTCTGCTTATCTCCAAGTCCATTCTGCAGACTTCTACCCCAGTGTAAACTGTGCCTGACATCAGTCAAAATTAAACATTCTTGAATTACCTAACTCTAGTCAATAGGTTGGACAAGAGAATTATACAAACCATAATACTATTCTGCAATATAAATGTTGTGAGATGCTCTGGACACTAACAATTTTTATTTTCTTTTTTTGATTTTTCTGATTTTATATTGATTTTGTTTTTCTTTTATTTTATTTTTCTTTTGGATGATGAAGATGGCATGTGACACTGCAGTCACATGACACATCACATGATGTAACATTATAGGCCTAGAACATAGTAAAAGGATCTGGAAGATGATGTCAGAGCACATGTATACAACATAGCAGCCTTGAGTAGGAAATGAGGCAGACATGAGATTGTAGTATGGACAATAAAGCAGGCTTAATTATTAGTAGCACAGACTAAGCATGTTTTATATATATAGGACCTTAATTTAGCAGAGACTTCTTGTCGAGTTCTCTTGTGAACTTCCCACATTATATTCTACTAAGAGATTTACTTGCTTGTGTTATCATTTGTTATTGTGATAAGTGGTTGCCACAACAATAAATTGATTTTCTTAATAGGAGAAACTAAAATATTGGAGCCCAGTGGAAATGATCAATACAAAGACATAATTGAACTGAGAAAGATGAGCTAATTTTTGGTTGGAATAAGATAAACAACTAACTTGATACACTCAGAATGTTAATAAATATTACTCACTAATATAGTTTATATTGCAGTCAGACTTGGTTTCTGACCCTTGTCTTTAAGAATTCATACTCCAATATCAGATCCAAATACAAATGTTATGCTGTGCTGAGTACTATATTTTGCTTTGTTCAAAAACAGCTATCTTCCATATTTGAGTTTGCTATAGCACTTTACAAGTTAAAATATACAAATCAAAATTCAATAATCTATGCTTTAAGCTAGGTATCTATGACAACTATTCTTTACTTGAGGAGCTACATGGTATTAATGCTCTTAGTAGCTTGTATCTTTACATGATAGCTCTTGTATATCAATATAATGGATGTTTTATGATATATGCATCTGGAGGAGCAATATATAAACACTAAAATATTGTATATAAAGGGAGAAGAGTATATACCTACAAAATAGGCAGTCACATCTGTCCAAAGACTCAATAATAATTATCATTGGAGATACTTTCCAGTTAATTCACTATCTTCCAAACTAAAATGAGCAATAAATAATAATTGGATTGGCAATCTGGAATCTAATCTTGAAGAAGTTCATAGTTATATCACTCTGAATTCTACCAGCTTATAGAACATGAATCCATTGTTAAAACATACTTGATGGCCTGTTATATTCCAAACTCCAAAACATGTCTAACTTCAATACAATATCAAATCCCCATGGTTACTTGGCTTTATTTGAGTCAAAATCCATGGTCACCTTTATCTTTTTCTGTTGCCTAATTATCTTCTTCAAAATTTGCAAATTTACTCAGACTTTATACAGAGTTTTTTCCTTTCCAATCTGAACTCTTATTTAGTGTTTTAATACTAAAACACTCACTTAGAGATCTGTTTTAATTACTTCTTTTGCTACTTTATGTATTTAAGATTGGTGATTACTTTGTAATAGCTAGCCTGATAATTGACTAAAGTTGACACTAAATCTCTGATGTCAATGGTAACATACTTTACTTCTTTTCTTATAACTTCTTATAAGACCATTCTATGAAATTGTAACTACATGACTTATAAGAGGTACAATACATAGATTGGGACCAAGGTTATTCCAACAAGTCTATATTACCAAGTTCATGACATGGAGTTTCTATACTCTGTGCATGTCCAAGGCAATACTGCAGACTTTCACTTCCAAGTATGAACTATATCTAACATAGTCTGAACATGTTATTGGATTTAAACCAAAGGAAATTCAATTATTTGCAAGCTTACCTAATAACAATGAGTTTCCTATATTAAGAGAAACTATTAGATGGATTGTCTGTGTTACAATCATTGCTGTAGATCTTACTCTCAAAGTTATCTTGTATTCATCAAATATAAAAAATAAGCAAATATGAGTTTTTATTTTATGTTTTTATATAATAATAACTTAGTTTTGTAGGCTATAGTAGACTATTACATAAACCTTTCCATCTACTACAAACAACCCAGGCACTGGAAAGCTATATTAATATATTGTTTTACTTAGTAGCTCTTTTACTTTGTAATAAGGACAGTTATTTTCTTTTACTTCCAGCAAATATTGCTACTCTTGTATCCAATATTCAACAGCTAATGATTTCTGAACAACTACCATCTCTTGTTATCTAAGAAAATTTTAATAAATATACCCTCAGAATTGTTGATCTTTTGATAGGTATCTGAACTTGTATCTGGAATCTATCACTTGGAAATCTAATTGGAGATCTTACAATATGCTTTTTAGCATTATCTTCTATTAAGGTAGACAGCAGATGAGCTCTTATAATGGAAATTATACCAGTTATTGTCAAGCTTATATTCTATATTTGATTTGTATTTTTATTTTATGTTTATATAGATCAAGAGAAGACTGGAACCTTATGTGAATATTATCAAGCATTAGAACACTACCACCCTAAAGGAGAAGAATTTACCTTTTATGAATTATATATGCTTTAATATTTTGTTTTCTCTATCACATATACAACTCTATTACTTCTTGCATTTATCTGGTATAATAAACAACATACCAAGTTTATTTGGCATGGATTCAAAATCACCTTGTTTATACTTAGAAAAATAGGTCAAACACTTCTACTGTCAAGAACAAAAGAATTGGACTTAACATTTTTCTATTTTCTTTTCTCATTTTTATTTTCTTTTCAATTTATTTTCTTTTATTCTATTTTTAGAACTAGGGTTAGGGTTAGAGTGACAAGATCACGCTGTCACACAGTAGGTCACACCGGATAACATGGTCACAAGTCACATGATGCATGGAAGAATGTAGAAGATTCTGGAAGGGTGACATTATACAATGTGTGATACATATGGTCATTTAGGGTAGGCTAGAAATAGCTCGCATGGACCATAAGGTAGACAATCCTGTACATAGTTCTCTATTGAGTTCTCTTGTGTTAACCCAATACAAGGTTCTTTTCATTGACCCACTCTAAGGTCTTTGATTTGTAACATCTATAGTATATGTACAATAAATTTATACAAGAGATTCTTCTTGGCAATCTATAAAAAATAACAGGTTATATTGCTGATAATCTATCAAACACAAAACCGGAATATAGCTTTGTCAGTAATCCTCAGAATTATAAATTTTACAACCAGAAATTATTTCTTACTCTTATTATAGACAGTTCCAGATTATAAGATGAATTTGTTATTGCAATTACAGAAGATAGTATTCCACTGACGAATTTAGGACAAGTGAGGAGATAGTTAAATGACTATGTAGATGGTTTGCTGTTTCTTATGGCTGCTATTAAGGTGTTAGTAGGATCACCAAGTCAGGATATAGAACTTACTTGCATTCAGCTTAGAAACACATTTTGCTAGATATGGGATTTATATAACATTGGCTGTTGTATAGTCATTGTTGTTCAATACTCTAAAACAAGGACTAGAAATAGTCATGATACCCTTATATCCCATGTTTTGGATGCATTTTGTCAAGATGTTATAAAAACAGTTGCATTCATGACTCACCCTTTTGCAGAACAAATGTCTTGAATTCTTTATCTAGATTGCAATGATATTACAGTACTATGGCATAATTAGTTGTTTGTCAAAAATGACTGTCCATTTGCAATTGAAGACATCTCATCAATATTGCAATGTGCCAGTCTCAAGGCAATGCAAGTACAACTGAGAATGAGAGATTACCATCAGTTGTTTATTTATGTTCAATATGCTTCCTATCCTATCTTAGAAAAACTAATTGGAATGAGAGAAAATACTAATATTACAGCACAGTAGGCTGGTCACTCTAGTATGACTAAAGAGCAAATATATAACATTTCCACTGGTTACTTGGGTAAACTTCCCAAAAACTTGGTTGAGCCTTATGCAAATGCAAGTAGTGAATAGCAGATCTTGATAAATGTTCTTGAGGGAGGAAAAGACATTTACTTATATTAGTATCCAGACAAGAAGATATAGACATCTCTTTTATCACCTGACAAATCTCTTATTCTTTGTTAGTATGCAAAATTAAAAAAACTTTTAAAGGAACTATTTTGTCAATCTTGTCATAATACATCAAAAAATCACTCATAGAGTCATGATTATCCTTTATTCTCAAGTACTAATTTACAAGATCTATCCTCTATTTCACCATCTTCTATGACACATTTACAAGCAAATGTTCCTAAAGAAGCAGTAGTTTTATATCAGTCGAACACATTAATTGAAGAGACAAACCTTATGTTACGATTGATGCCTCCTCAGGTATGCATGGACATGGGCAAAGGGTATGACGACGATGATCGGCTGCGCCGAAGTAGTCTCAGTCAGCGCCTCATGTGGTA
>Ga0157366_1000762_pt1 | contig 13707 bp, 11 predicted proteins | sample AttbisABBM1_FD_113149 | JGI IMG/M metagenome (GOLD analysis project Ga0157366, IMG submission 113149) | Fungus gardens microbial communities from leaf cutter ant in Botucatu, State of São Paulo, Brazil - Atta bisphaerica ABBM1 | ecosystem: Host-associated > Fungi > Mycelium > Unclassified ...
ACAATGGAAAATTTGAGGCTGAATACCTGAAGAAGTTGGAAAGAAATTGGAGGAGGTGGAAACCAGTTTCTCTGAAGGAAAAACCTTGAAGGGGGAGTAATATCAAGATTGCAGGAAGTGGACTTAGTTTCTTTTTATTTCTTTTCCTTTCTTTTCCTTTTTCTATTTTCTTTTCAATTTTCTTTTCTATTTATTTTCCCTTTGTTCTATTTTTAGCATGTAGGACTAGAATTAGAGACGGCATAGTTCACATGACCAAAGAGGATTCTAAAAGGATGACATCATACCATATAGGAACCTCATGGCTAACACATAGTTGTTTAGGATAGGAATAGCTAGCACAGACCATGAGGATTCAGTATAAAAGGGTAGACTATTCTGTATAGAGTTCTCTATTGAGTTCTCTTGTGTAAACTTTATACAAGGTTACTTCACTGTCCAACCCTAAGGACTTTGATTTATAACACTTATGTTGTTTCTATTTTTACTTATAGTTTTTTGTTTTAGTTTTTTACTGGAGTACCTACTAAAGCTCAAATGTTGCTTTTAACAGCTATACAATGCAAGGCTGCTCTTTTAATCTCATCCACTGGTGGAATTGAGGCCCTGAAAAGCCTTATTCTAATTCATCTTCATCTCAAGAAGCTAGTTGGGCAGTTTTGTCTCAGGACTGCTACTCTTCCTTCATAATATATACTAATGCTCTTATTTAGTGCTAGAAACTCAAAGGATGCTAGCTCTCACCCACAATCACTTGCTCTCTTAAATGACACCTAGTGTGCTCATTTAAAGGACTGTTATGGGATGCTTGGGACATGAACAATTTTTATTTTCTTTTTCTTTTATTTTCTGACTTTATAGGGATTTTGTTTTCTTTTGTTTTCTTTTCTTTTTGGACAATGAAGAGGCACGTGACATCGCAGTCACATGATGTGACGTCATAAGGCCTAGAAGGTGGTAGAAGGATCTGGAAGATGATGCTAGGGCACATATATACAACATGGTGGCCTTGAGACAAGCATGAGAATGAAGCATGGACTATAGGGCAGGTTTAATTATTAGTAGCACGGACCATGAACCATTTGTATAAATAGGACCTTAATTAAGAAGAGGCTTCTTGTCGAGTTCTCTTGTGAAATCCCCACTAGATATCCGCCTTAAGAGATTTACTCGTTGTGTGATCGTTGGACTTTGTGTCTAGTGGTTGCCACAACAAGGACCTCTTTTTGAATACTTAAGTACCATTACTCAATCTCACTGAATACTTTGATACTAAGGATATTCTAGATTGTAGACAGCTAGAAGGCTTCTCTGATTGTATTTCTTTTTATCCCTGCAATTTTACAAATCTCAATGATTGCACAGCCCATCTAAAGTCTCTAGACTGCCTTTGTTTTGAGATCTCTTTCTCTACTCTCATTTTTGTTACTGATATAAGTATTATACTTCCCAAGTATACAAGTAATCTCTGCTGTGTATTTTGGAAGACTAAGCCACCAGATGTCATCTTCAAAGGCCCCAGCTGCTTCTAATACTGAGCTATTTGTTATAAGACTGAAAGTCTCCAAGGCTACCAGTATGAACATTGAATATACTATCCTCATTACTAAATTTCTAGGCTCAGCTAAAAGAGCAGTAGACCCCTCAGTGCACTAAAGTTCTTAAAAATAAAGTCTGTATCACATTCTGTCCTGGCCATCTGTATTAGGATATACAGTTTTAGTATTTCAATCCTTATATGATTATTTCTTGATCTGACTTATATGTCATTATTTATATTTGGACTGAGACTGTTATACTCCTATCATAGTATATAATATATCTTATTTTGTAGGGAGTTCACATCTTCTATTGTGAACTCCAGGTATATTTGTATTTATCATATCATAGTATATTCTAATCACATCCTCTATTATAAACTCCAGACCTATTCTGTATATCATTTGTCACTGCTCTGCTATCCTTTGTTAATCTGTTCCAAACCATGAATAATACTTACTCCTTCATACATCCTTTTCTGATACAAATCATCTCTTTCCATTCTCTCTCAAATATTCTTACTAGTTCTTTGCCAAACTTTATGGACTTCTATCTCCAACACTCAAGAATCACTAGTAAACCAGAGTAACTTACTTAATAGTTTCTATTCTAGATAACTATCTTAGGTAGTATACCTAATATATAAACTGGTATTTTATACTGTATTAGCTTTATTCTGAAAATCAACCAAAACTAATGTTCTTTTCCAATGTTAGTGATAACATATCTTGCCACCTTCTAGTGACCCCAATCCACTAGAGTTTACCAAGTCTCCTTCCAAAATATATAACCAGTGCAACTTATAAAGGTACAGTATATAAGTTGAAGTCAAAGATTGTTCTGACTCTGTCTTTCACATTCTCAGATAACACTCAACTAACTTATTTAAACTTCTAAGATGCCTTATTAGATCTTGTATAACAAGATGTAAACTATGTCTAACAGCCTAGAATTCTATGAAAATCATAAGAAAACTATGTGATCAATTATAGAGTAATTCAAACATGAAATGAAACTAGATAAATCCATATTAGAAAAATATAATAGACTGGAAATCTTTCCACAAATATTTTGAGCAGACTAAATACTAATTAAATATTATCTGTAATAAAGTTGGATAAATCAAATATGTTTGGATAAGTATATAACATACTATCTCAATACTTGCAAGCTCTCAAAGTCCATATCTGTGTATAATATAGATTGTCAGAGTTAAAGACAATAGACTTTAATTATTTTTATTTCTTTTCTCATTTTTATTTTCTTTTCTATTTAAATTTCTTATTTTTGGGCTTAGGATTAGGGGTTAGCATGATGTTACATGTGACTGTCACACATCTGTCACAAGTTATAGTCACATGATCATACATCACAGAAGTGTAGGAAAATACAAGCATATACTAAGCCATTATACTATGCTATTATACTATGTACTTGCTTTATATTATCTTATAGTATTCTGAACAATTACCTACTTTATATGTATATTGTTCAGCTCATAGTATAAATATTGGACTTTTATATACATTCACTTCAGTTCTCATCTATATTATAAGTGACTGAGATAAGCCAGTTGATTATACTTTAGGATTGATTCAGACTCATACCTCTGTAGTCTTCTAATTACTACAAGAAGAATATAGAAGGTTTCAGAACAATAATATTATACTACATGTCAATGGTATAAAATATATGTATTCTTTAGAGTAGACTAGGTTTAGTTTAGCATAGACCATTAGCCAAGTGTATATAAGATAGATATTGTCAGAGTTAAAGATGGTAGACTTTATTTATTTTTAATTTCTTTCTCACTTCTATTTTTATTTTGGAAGCTAGGATTAGAATTTGGTATGACTCAGTGTCATACATCAGTCACAGTCACATGATGCTGTCATGGTCACACTGTCATACAATCACATATCATAATGGAAGATAGTAGAAGGTTCTAGAAAAATGATGTCATACAACATATTATATATATTAACCTTAAGGCAAATACATAGTCATTTAGGGTAGGCTAATGTAGTAGAGCATGAACCATTAGTTTTGGGTATATAAGGTAGATAATCATATACAGAGCTCTTTATCAAGTTCTCTTGTATTAATCCCAATACAAGATTTTATTCATTGATCCACTCTAAGGTCTTTGAGTTGTAACAGATATTTTGTACTTGGAACTCTATTGAGTTCTCTTGTGTAATCCCTATACAAGATTCTTTTCTTATCTTAATACTTTAGGGTTTGAATTATAATATAGATAGTATTCTGAACAAAGCTGGCTGTTGTTACAACCAACACTATAATAGTAAAGGTACACACAAACTTCACAGAAGTAAATAATATAACTAACAACAATGAGTGAAGAAGATACCAAAATATGAAGAAGATACCAAAATAGCAGTACCACCATTTTTCACTGTTAGAAGTGATCTTCTCACTCTTATCATAGTTGCTGTATATAAGAGAACCCAATTCTTCATTGATATCAAACTCTAAACTCTGCAAACTTTCCTATGGACTTTCTTGCCTTACTCTATTGCCAGAGAACACTTAGCCCCTACTGCTGAACCTCACACTTGTACACTACCTCTTCAGATAACCTCCAAGATTGTTGTTAGTCACCTTCTGTTAATATCAAGTATACCTTATCTTTTTGGGTAATGTCCTAAACAATTCTGTCCATGTTCCTGACCATCTGTACACTATCATTCTGATGGTTAGCTTACCATCTGTTCCACTAGATTGCAATGGATAGTAGAGTATTTAGAATAGTAATCACCTTCAGAAAATCTCATCCTGTTCTCTTAGGTTTTCCTGAAGATGAGTTGTACTTGATTAGCATATCCTATAATACATACTTCGGTTTTTCTGAAGACACAAACTCCACTAAAACCCCATAGACTTTGTTTAGTCATCCTGACTTGGTTTTAGGATTGTGTTTCACTTAGTATATCACATGATCACATGTGCTACTCCCTGTGGACATGTTTCATGACTCTCAGTCATTTACAGTTGTCCACAGTTCACTGGGTGGCTCTTGAGTTATCTGATTGATTCCTAAGACTACTAGGACCTCTTATTTATCACCTGCACTCAATTCTAACAAGGAGGTCACAGGCTTCTGAGATCATATATAGGAGGAGCATCTGAGGTGAATAAGGTGGCATAGGTTTTAGGATATGTGTAGGAAGGATCAGCAGAAATTTGGAAGGACAATGTAATCAAGAAATTGACCAAAATACATTGATTGTCATATGTACTATACTACATGCAAGAATGTCTCAAAAAAAGGGTCATTACAGTATTGATGCAAGATTGAAGCAGCCAGACACTATACCACATACGAATGTGAAGAGTCGCTTTGGTAAGAAGCAGACAGTGACAGTGAAACGTAATTTACTGACATCCAAGTCGACTGAAGGAGCCAACTCTGAACCACTCATCGGCTGAGCATACTCAACTCGAAATACGTAAACTGCAGCACCGACTACCAGAATGACACAAAAAACTCATAGCTCCATATGTGCCATTTGGACACCTCTAAAAGAACCCAGAACCCGGGAAATATTGTGAGGATTCTTGTCCTCTCTCACTCCCGCTCTTACTCCCGCTAGCGATGCCAAATCCCAGCTTTTCCCTCCTCAAGCTATCGCTCCCTCTGTGACTTTCCTCATGTAGTTCAGTCACAACTTCCCCGCTCTTGTATTTCGCCTTCTTCGTGAACGAATCTGCCATATACTTCTTATACAGTCCGACCTCTTCCTCATCCGAAGACCTGTCATTATGATCCCAGATGTTACTCTTCATGTTCAACTCTGCACTTGTCTTCTTTCTTAGCTGAGGCTGGACTTCTTGCTGTTGATATGGCACTGTACACAGCTGTTGTGACTTGGGCTGTAGTTCGAGCTGTAGTGAGGGTGTAGGCGAAGGCGATCGAGACCGACTAGCTACGGGCTCATGTCGAGCAACTGAAGCTGCCTGCCCAGACTCCTCAACATAGCTGAGTTGAAATGGATCAAGGTCTTCTGAATCTGCAGGCATAGGTGCTGAAGGTAGCAGTGACACAGATTGTGATGAGGGAACAAGTGCAGGTAAAAGGGGAGAGACAGGCTCGGAGGGAGTTAAGTGTTGTTTCGGAACTCGCTCTATAGTCAGCCGAGAAGGTGTCCGTCGATGCTGTCGCTGTGAAGGCAACTGTGTTGTCCTATGTAGTGGAGAGCGTGGCGATAACGGTAAAATCTCTTCAGGTTGCGATGAAAGAGGTTGTTCAGGGCGACCAGACTGACACGTGCGAGACGAGGGAATTTGATTCCAAACCTCATACTCAAACTGTGGAAAGGATCATGGAGACCAGGCTCAAATAAAGGAGAAACTCATAGACCTACCACGATGAAAACTTCTTCTCGCTTCATCTCACCAATATTCTTGTCGATACAGTAACACACGTACAATGTGTCAACCGCGTCCTTCACTAATCCGAAACAGAACAATCCGACAAGGGCAGTTACAGTGCCAGCTAATACCGACGCCCCTAAGGCAGAGTCTGGTGAGCCCAAAGTGTGCGCGACGAAAAGATACGTAAGAAGTGCAAATGGGAATGATAATGTGAGCGGAGCAACAGTCAACAATGTAAGAGGTACTGCATTCAGGCCCTATGAGAATGAACCCCAGGGGCACAGAAGAACTCATAACTCACCTTCGGCACTGTACTTCCTTCTGCTTTGTGTCACCTTAGTCTCCACGTTTGCGGTTAAAGCCTTCGCACGGCGAGCACTTGACATGAAAGCATCACCAGTTAATCCCGAATACACAAGAGCATACTTGCTTAATGCCATAGTGACACCATCTAGATATCCGGCAGCCAACCGGATTCCGTTGACAAGGAAAAATGCTCTTGGTGGGATATACGCAGGTAGCCGGTCAAGGAAGAGTGTTAGAAGGGTTAGAACACGAATAATCGTGAGAATCAAAGCAGACAAGCAGATTGTTCCCAGAGATGGACCAGTTGAACGAACTACAGCAGCATGAATGGTGTGTGTTGACATTGGAGGTAGAGGCAAGACATCTTGGCTGTAAATTATCAACTTAGATTACAGGAGAAATCGTTTGACTGGCTCACTTAGCGAAGTACCACGCTCCAATAACACTTGCGCAGCTCATTCTCAATATCCCTCTTGCAACACCCCAACTCCATAGCCAGATGGAAACAGCACCAAATATGGCCCAATTAGCCCATGCATGAAGATGGCCTTCGATACGAGAGCTTCCCGGTGAGACTTTCCCAGCATAACCATACAAGAGGAGCCGGAAAACCAAAGTTAAAAAGGGAACTGAACCAATTAGAGAGATGAGAAGGATTGCTGGAGACAATGCCAGAAGAAAAGGATTTGCAATGAGAAGGTGTGTCGTGAGTGTCAGAGTCGACGAAGTTACTTGTATATCGCGGGGAAGATGTATGAGTCGTCGAGCAGTAAGGATTGATAGCCCAAGGGGGATTAAGGCAAATATGCGAAGTCTAATCGACCAGTAGTCAGTCAGTCGTCGATCCGGCAATGGTGATAAAGAAAAATTGGAGGAAATAAAATCCAAGCAGCATTAAACTGGGTCTTGATCCAGAAGGTGATATTTTTGTGCCCGACTACAAGGTCAGAAACTCACCCAACAGTTTCACCCCAGGTTGGTGGCTCTTCTACTTCCGCGTCCCATATGAAACTTCCTGCAAAAGCCCATACCGCAGATATGAAAAGAGTCGCTGGGACGAAAACAGAGGTTCCGATCATGACTGGCTTCACAAAAATACGCAACAGAAAGATGTGTACGTATGCAACTATGGCACTCAAAAATGTGAGAATAGTCAAAAGCGGAACGGTGTGCAGAAGGGTCGTGTAAGGAAGGTGCTTGTTTAAATATCGATGATTGAAAGGCAGGAAGAGGAGAAGGATCGAAAAGAAAATACATAGCGATACACCTGTCAACCACAATGCAGTCCAGGTAGAATCATTGTATTTTCGTCGACTTCGGGACGTGTGCCGCGGATCTGGAAGGTTGAACACATCAATAGGTCTTGTTCGTCCATCCCTCGGGAGAAGAGATTCTGTCAGAGAAAGCGACGCAATTTTTTTGGTGGTCAAAGGAGGTGGACGCTGTACACCAGCCCGAGAAATCGAAGTAAACATATCTGGGGGTGGTCCGGAATCTGATGAGGCTGAAGACCGTGAGGAGGACCGCGACCGCGACCATCGAAACTGAGATGAAGCTAGGTGAGCAAGCCATCCACCGCGGTGTGAACTCGATGCAGAATGTGTATCGTTGGACCGAATGAGGCGACGGCGTTGGGCATTGTGCTTCGAAGTGAAGCTACTTGTAGCAGTATCTTCGTCTTCGTCTAGCCGAAGATATGGGTCCTCATCCTCATCATGAGGATACTGAGTAGCGTTGTTGACCTCGCTTTCTCGTATGTGGGGATCGCCGAGGTCGTCGAGATCTGTGTCATGCCCAGCACGAGATTCATTGTCGGTGGTAAACGAGAAAAACATGGGCTGGGATGAGGAGAGTGCAGACTCATCCTGAGAATTCCTATTGAGATATTGTGAGGCATACGCTGCGAACGACGTCGCCATAATCGCAGACACAAGGTTTCCGGCGAACTGCGACTCCGTCACTGTGTTGCTCGGTGTCACAGTCACACCGCCACGTAACGAGAGCAAACTATACTGAAGGCTACGCCACACTGGCTTGACTCTAGGCGAAATCAGCCTGAATTTACCTCCAATCTGGCATCTTGCCGACTGGCCTGGCATTTTACATCCATGGACCATATCACAATCGTTTTGGCAAATGGGCTCATCGCGCCTTCTGGCTCTTATTCTCTCACGACTACTAAAGATTACTCTCCGGTCAATTTTTACTAGTGTCCACTATCGACAAAAACCCGAAAACAATCACACCAGCAGCAGCTTATCTCGACTGATGAACAGAAGGGCGAGATTCTTGGAGATTCTTGGCTGAGTGGTAGCTCCGTCTGTTTCAGATGTTGTGACGACTTCTTTCCAACGTACCAATTGGTTTTTCACACTAAAGTCGAAATCCAAGACGCATCCTCTGTGATGTCTTACCTTGCTGTGTGTAAAAGGACTCGCCTCAAGGAGCTGCGCGGGGCATGCCCTATCGTTCATTGAGGCTTATGCTGACATACAAATCCCTGTCTGCAACAATAGCCATTTGTCTAAAACGCCTGGTTGATGTCAGAAATTTTCTCATCAGGAAGCGCTTCGTGTTCTCCATTCATCCGTGAAAAATCATATAAAGGTGCCGCGAGACATCAGCTGTGCATCAATTTTTTTGTTCTTGTTCTTCAAGCTTTAGCCGCGAACGGTAACATTGGACAAGCAGTTTACCAGTTCTTCAAACTGATTCGTGATCAAGGGAGTCTTATCACCTGCACCACTCTATCAGCCGACACGTGAGTCCCGTGTAGCGTCGCAGCCACAGTTGTGCTCGCAGCAAACCAACTAACACCGATCTGGAGGGTTTCCCTGGCCTAAAATTCTTGACTGACAGTTGAACCTCCCACACAAAGAAATCTAGTAAGAAATAGGGCACATGAGACAAACTAGTAACCTGACCTCTTGTGAGAATTACTCCAAGGGTTCAATACTTCACTACTTCGATCTTCGATTCCGTAATAGATAAAAACATGCACTCACCACGTTCACTGCTAACGTATCTTCGTTATACTGTTGGATTCTGTCGCCGCCTGGGTATTCATCGATAGTTATTAATGTATCATGATCTGTCAGGTCCCAGTAAGCTGATAGGGGAGTCAGAGTGATCGATTCTATTCTGATTCTGATGTTGTTTCAGTTATCGCCTCAGAATACTGGCGCCAGTTCTGCAACTTAACCACTTTTTAACAGCCGTCTCGAGCACTGCAATATACGTGAAAAACCCCAGAGGTTGGAGTCAAGAAATTAAGAAGCAATCTATCCTGTTTCGACTACAGTTGGGATAATGTTGGACTCAATCAGGTACCCCTTGGCGTGACCAACAAATTGCCTGGAGCAAAGCGGATGAGAGGGATAAGAATCAAATTTGATTCAGAATCGAAATCAACCGAGAATACTGATGCTTTTTGCAATCCCGACATTGACTGACTAGTGTCAGACAGACACCACACGACGTGTACGCATATTCTTTCATCACCACTACCTACGCTCATATCACACACTCTATAAGGCAAAAGAGAACTGAAGCCGTATTACCTTGCATTAATTGCTGAAATAATACTAGGCGCCGGGGATGCCGAGACACTGGAAACACCATACGCATGCCATTTTGCAGCTGACTTGATCATTATGATCATATGACGGTTCTGGTTGATTACCGATGACCAATTCTTCCTTGGATCTCGGTTCTCCTCGGCATTGGAACCACAACTGCTAAAATAAATCCGCGTAAACGTTTTATAAAACCCTGGGTTGGTTCGTAGATTCAATATGATGCAAAACGATTGACAGGCACGAACTGTCCTAACGTCGATAGCGCGCTGGCAGTGGCAGTGACAGTGTTTCCTGTGACTCGAATAACTCCTACTGGTTCACCTTGGTATTCGATTATCAGCTCTATCCTCAGCGGTCAACACACGGCCTCGAGTATTGCATGTGGAGAAAGATACTTGGAGCAAGATGGGTTACGCACGAGGTACGAGCAGAAGCTAACTACCAGCACATAAAGGGTCCCAATCAGAATGAAACAGGGACTCTATCCTAGGTTACGAAGGCCTAGTTGCTCGTGGTTTACAGGGTCTTTGTTAATTATCAAATCATTGATCGTCTTGGAATCACTTCTAAGAAATAAGCCGGTGGCGGCCATACCTCATCTAAACTAATGGACGGTTCTTGCAGCTCGGAATAATATCTCAATATTCGACCATTCAGCGTTCAACTCTTGAGTACATCAAAGTTAAAACTACTGGGAAATCCGTCTCAGTTCATCTTTCAAGACTAGCTCTTATACCTTGGAAAGTCACTGATCTGTATGTGGCGTAAAAGGCAGCAATTACATATCCTATCCTGTTTTTGATGCCCGCCACCAAAAAATACTTATCAGATTATCTGCTTCTCGGAGTGCAGACTGGATCAACAGACTACTCTTGCCCTGAGCTGTGTAAGTTTTGCTACATAATGTTATATCCTACCGCCCGAAGCCGATGCACGTTCATGACCAAGATCGTCCAATGCCTAAGCTCCGCTGAAAGGAAGTCCGAGCCCAAGACCAGTAGGAGATGATAAACGAAATGTCCCCGTGCCGTCACTGTTACCAAGACATGAATGGTAAACTCTGATATCTCTCTGGTAAGGTTGTAACTTCAGAAGTCAGTTTGGGATTTCTAGCTCGACAAAAATGGGAGGAAGAAAAGGTTGTCCAGTTACGTCCGGGACCGGGAACTGAACTAAAGTGATAATCAACATGTGATCCATGTGATCACTCAATATAGATCAATTGTTACCACATACTCTTTCAGCCTGTCTCCTTCATACATCATACCAATTACTGGAGCATGAAACAGAGACATTAGACCCTACAGGAACCTTGTCCTGACTGGGGGCCAACCATCTGTGTCATCATTCAGGGTGATTCTTTTAAGCTATAGATTTGCCGTAGAAGACTTCAACGATTCCAACCCATTGGACAGAGGTCAAGAATGAAGATGATACATTGAAATAACTCCCCGAATTGAGGCTTTTTTACAGAAATGGATCTGAGGATGGCATAGAGGACTCTAGTAGAGTCAAAATCTGAAAATATATACTGTTGGTTCTAACATTCGGACTCAGAGAAGTGTACTTTTTGATTCATGAAAGATACGCTTTAAGATATCTTCATCAGCAAGAAATTATTAACAATACCGGTCTTGCAAGTCTTACAAGCTAGTCCGAGGTGCAATTAGCCGCGGTGAATGTTAAGCTTACCTGTAAAATCTGAGGCTATCAAAGTCCTGGAATTCAAGATGGCCTCAATGAGGAAGACTCGATATTTCTGAGTGCGTTTAATTCACGACGACATGACCTTGTAAGATGTTTATCAGGCATTAGATTTATATAATATGACCAATTTCATTTACAAGTGGGTTCAGGAAGCTGAAAGAGGCGGTTTCATTGAAAATTCCTGAGGAAAGAAACTAGGTACTTCAAATTTCGGGAGCCAAATTAGTGTCAAGATGCTCAGCCCCACTCTGTTTAAAGCCATTCACAGAAAGTATAGGGTGAGAAACATAAAACCAAACGCGTTTGACGGACACTCAAAGCGACCGACATAAGTTGCTATTTTGGCCACATTTGGAAGTATATTGACTTCAAACACCACGCTCCATTAGGAACCGCGGTAATACATTTTTTGTAAAGCCTCAGCGTGGGTACGGGTTGACTCAGCTCAAATAAATAATTTTTCTAACAGCTTTAAAATAAGGAGGGTGTAAGAAGCTATGTCTTCTGCCTTGAAACCATGTCCTATGAAATGACTAATGAACTTCCCTTCTGGGAAAGACCGCAGATGCTGCGGCATCGGAAGATCATGCTCCTAGCATATCCGATGAAGTACCCAGACTACAGTTGGAGGGAGAACATAAATTTGTGACTCACAACAAACCTGAGCAGAAGCCCTATTTGTAACCTTGCTGTGCATTTTGCTCTTTATGATTAACTTCAGGAACACCGATTCCATCCCCATTTTGTCACGCAAAAATGTGTGACACTCGGACCAGCTCGCGAGACACCGCGAAACACGGATGAACGAACGGACCTCGGTCAAAGCTGGGTCAAAGCTGCTGACGTCCTCACCCGGACAATCAACTTCCAAACACGATCAAGTGACTGACTGAATTCCTACATTCTCTTATTAATCTGTGCTGACTAAATTCTCTGGCAAATGTCTTGAGTTCTCCACTTGGGCTCCGGGCGACTCAAAAACAAGTAAATAACACATGCGAGGCTCAATTTTTTTTCTATGTCAATTTCAGGCCCTTCCTGTCTTGACGCCTTAACCTTACGTCTCGAGCAGTCTAATGGCAGACAAAGGATGAGGTCAGATGCTACAACGTTGCCAAACTTAGATCTTCAACGTATCAAGTTGACCTTTTTCGGATATTAAGTTATTGTCGCCAGTTCCCAGTGGCCGTGTGGCAACTATGGCGATCCTGATCTTTTTTAAACCGGCTGAACTGTCAACTATTACTGGTATCGATCAGGTTAACCAGATGACTGTCGATAATTACAGCTCGATTTAGAGCTCTCATCTCCGTAATCATGTCTCAATTATCAGGAGTACTTACTTTTCTCTAAAATCTCTTAATTTCCTATATTATAGTATAAAATCGTGCCTTCATGTAATTAGGAGATCACTTTTGCGTATCATTAAACTCAAGCCTGCAGCTCACTCGTTCTGACTACTGCGCCACTTTAATTTCTCGGAACTCCTCTATTTGTTAGTGACCCGCCAACATAGTAGAAATTTTAGACTCTATTATCATGTAATTAGGTGCCTTACGTTAATATATTCTCAGCACTGTGCAGTCGTTTAATTGTGGTAGTGAAAATGATTTTTGGAGAATATCAATATACAGTACTTCGGGTTTTCACTCGCTATGTCCTTCTCTACCTGATAGTTGAGACGTTGGAAAACGCCTGAGGTCGTAGAATAGATGATTATATAGCTATAGCCTTAGTCGCACTCTAAGTCCTGGATATAGAGGCCTACAGCGGACAAATTACATCAAAGCTCTCCGTTGTATTGAGAGTGAATAGATGTTACCAACTGGAGTACCCTCACCGCCAACCAGAGGTCCAGCGGTTACTGGTTACTCTGAGTAATTAATCTTTATTTTCATTTCTTCTATTCCCTATTAATGTGTTATAGCTCTCTTCCTCTCAGCGCTATTTATCCGATCTCTCGCTCCAGTTCACCTGGCCTACTTCCATGAAAATACATAGATAGTGCAATACATAGATAGTGCTTCTGAGAGAAATGTCAATAACCCTTCTCTCAGCCTCTATATTTCTGAAAAAATGGGTTCTCTGAGTATAACCGACTGATTCAATTATGAGGGTCACTTTGGTGGTAGCATTAAATTCCCCGCAAATCCGGGGCTAATGACCTCCTTCTTCTCGTTGG
>Ga0157366_1000765_pt1 | contig 13667 bp, 12 predicted proteins | sample AttbisABBM1_FD_113149 | JGI IMG/M metagenome (GOLD analysis project Ga0157366, IMG submission 113149) | Fungus gardens microbial communities from leaf cutter ant in Botucatu, State of São Paulo, Brazil - Atta bisphaerica ABBM1 | ecosystem: Host-associated > Fungi > Mycelium > Unclassified ...
CACTGGTAATGCAAACTTCTTCTACGCTTCGACACTGGTGTTCGCATGTGCAAACGGGGCTGGACTCATTGACGCTGTGTGGGCAGGTCTACGTATTGCCATTGGAAAAGAGTCTGACGGCTACGTAGTCGTACAGGAATGAGGGGTCGCAAACAACCATCAACCATTTCGATGCAATTTGAAAAGTGTCTAGGGTCTGTGGAATATATGTCGAAATTGCGTTCAATGATACTTCAAGTGTCGTCCACAGTGAAAGCCGGCATTTATGAACTGCCAGGAGGACATTCCAGTAATCTCTTGACCAAGCCGAGGTTGATTTCGATGTCTGCGTTACGCAGATAGTCATCATTCCTGGGCTGAAGTCAGCAGCTGTACAGGTCCAGTGAACAGTATCTCACCAAAACTGAAAGGAGTTGAATGCAACCAAATCAATCAAATATCAGTATGCACTTACCTTGGAATAGTGCCTGTTACCAGAGTCACACCTGTAGCGGGTCTTAGAGGGACTTTGACCTCGATATTTCTAGAATACTCACAAGATTGTTACCACATATTGACCCTCTTTCCATCCAAATTTCTTCACGAGTTTTACGCAGGCTATGAGATTACATGCACTACTTGAGCCTAAGAATAATCCATCGTTTTTGACAAGGTATCGAGACATCGCAACAGCCTCCTCGTCCGTAATGCTGAGGTGAAATCAGAGCCAATTGCGAATGCTGGGGGTCTGATCGTACCGGAATGCATCATCTATGACTGGAAGAGCAAGCTCAATGTTGCTTGTTAAGCGATTGATACCACTAAAACAAGATGAGTTGGTGCACTGGGAAGAAGCTGAAACCGACACTTACATGCCCTCTACAACGGTGTCAACTTGATGCCTCCTTCTTGTACCCTCAGCTTCTCGCCTATCGTACATAACACCATATTTGACCTAAAAGATTGATGAACTTCTGGGATAAGACACGTTCGTTGCATACGGACCTTGTTATACAGACCACTGCCGTCTGGATCTGAAATAGCGACTATTACGTCCGGATTGACAGACTTCAGGTAATGTCCCGTCCCAGCGACTGTTCCACCTGTTCCTGCACCCGAAACGAATGCATGGACTCGTCCACTTGTCTGTTTCCAGATTTCTGGGCCCGTCCCTTTGAAGTGTGCATTGAAGTTGGCTTTGTTCTACTTGCAAGAGTTCAGCGCTGTTGTATTGATAATTTTCTTGAGACTTGCCTCAAACTGATCCGCAAAGTAGCCTCGAGGCTTCGTCAAGAAGTTTTTGTTGTTCTGCGTGCCGTTATGGTCGAGATCAATATTTGTGGTAGTGGTCACCACAACTGAGTGGGGCGTGGAATGAGAGTAAGAGCCAACTGAAGAATCAGACTTTTGTGTGAATGTGCTTGCTCTTTGGCGAGCGAGATTCTGTGGAGATGTCACCCTCGGGAGCACTGCATGGCATTGTTTGGGCTTACAACATACTGGTAGAAAAAGCTGTAGACTTTCTCGTTGAGTGATCATAGCTGCACACACCTGTTTCTTGTCAACGATACTCGCAGGACGAACTCTCTCTACTTCCGCCCCAAGTGCCAGTAATGCCCTAACCTTTTCCTCTGCCACATCGTCTGGCATGATAATCGCTAAAGGAGAGGCATTGAGTATTCGGAGGTATAAGAGATGGATACGGAAGGCATACTTGCGTCATAACCTCTGCGTGTCAAAACTTCAGCCATGCAGGGGTCGATAAAAGTGAAAACGCACCGCGCCCGCGCAATTGTCGCAATGGATATCCCGGTCGACCCAACGGTTCCTTCAAAAATACGCGAGCCTGTATAGGGTCGCAATAGTCCATTCTTTTCGGCATCTTCAATCACTTCAAGAGACACTGCGTTAAAAGGATCTCGTCCTGTTCTTTATGAACTCACTCTGCAGTGCCACACGGTCCTTGACACTTCCACCCGGATTGAGGAACTGTACATAAGATGGCAGCACAAACAGAAATCAAATGATAACAAACTTCTGCTTTTCCCAAAATCTCCACCCCAAGCGCATCGCTCAAAGAGTTTATCCTAACCAAAGGAGTGTTCCCTTCTCCAGGTCATATTCCAAAAAAGTTGTATCATTATTATACACATACCAATGAGTCCCGTCGCTCCAGAAACAATTTCGTCGCTTCTCAGCTCAATAGGTCGTGCCTCGAATATCTCGACTTGTCTTCTTTGCCTGCGCAATTTCAGATAACGTGTGAACGAGAATGTCGTATATGACAGAGATATTCCAATTATTGCACCGTAGAAAGTGTGCCTTATTCTCGGCTGCGAAAGCCAATCGTCATAAATCAGTAACCAGCCCATAGTTGTTTGGGAGAAAACAAACTGTTGATACGTAACATAATAATTGTAGCAGACCCAGACCTTCGCGAGACAACTTTCTCCTGAGAAGCAAAATATTAGTTCGGGTAGCCAATCTTCACCAAATGCGTTCACATGCCGCATTGCATCCATCTGATTATGGCACGACAAATGCTCAGATATCAAGGGCCATTCTCATCCCAATCACCCCCTGTCTTTCAACGAACTCATATGGCTACTATGCAAATTAAGAAGGAATTCCTGTCTTCTCCGAACTTCGCCATTGTTGGAGCATCGAAAGACCAGTCCAAGTTTGGTACAAAGGTCTCGGCTTCTCTGGCTGCCCTTCCGATCGGTACCGACTCAATATGTAGATTCTCAAGTGGTACCAGACCCAGAAGCTCAACGTAATCCCTGTTCATCCTGTGAGTAACCACATCATGACACAGTATTTTTCTCTTGGTGAACTTGCCAGAGAGAGGCAGAGCTTGAGGGTATTGCGACCGTCCCAGCTCTAAAGGAACTTCCCTCCCCTTCAACAACCTCTGTGAGCATTGTCACTCCCGCGAAGGCAAGCTAGTTCTGGATACCACTGATCGTGTCCTACTCATAAATGGCTATTAGGTGTCCCTCGATCTTCTGAAAGAAGCCAAGGAGCTTGATATTCCAGCTTTGTGGCTCCAACCTGGTGCCGAGGATGAAGCTGTTACTTCTTTCATAAAGGAGAATGGGTTGGAAGACCGAGTCATCTATGGTGGGTCATGCCTCCTAGTGGAGGGCGAGGGAATTCGAAGAAGTCTTCTCTGAATGGTGTCTCATTCTTCTGAATTTTTGGAAAAAGGTTTGCAAGGAGGTACAAATTCACGAATCTACCCTATCAATCGTGGAAATGGCACGTTGCAACACCAAAGTGTGTTACGCTCGATTTTAAATAGTCCGTCTACATCATCCACATCGGCTTGGTCGGAGACAACCACAAGGTTCATCGCGTCTGCCTGGTATACAGGTTTCTCTCAAGAGGACGTTAAGTATGCTTATAAGGCTTACGCGTTTCCGCATTTTTGCTGTCATCATCAACAGAGTGTACCTCGAATCTATGTTTCAGGGTTACTTTTCCAGAGCCCAGCCTCATTCCTTTGGAATCACCCAGTCAACATTTATTACCGAAGTTCGTAGTCCCTAAACACGTAAAGATTCCTCTCCATTCAAAAACTAGTCTCCAGTGGAGGTAGTCGCTTGATTCTTCTCCTAATTTCCGTGAGCCGACAACCTGAACTGCATTCGTCAATACTTGGATGAATTCCGACATATTCTCCTGTAACTTGCTCCCAATCGGCTATAGTACCCAGCATGCGGGGGTCATGCCGTAACGTGGTTAATTGCAACGACACCTCAAAATTTCTTGCAAGGATTGTGATCAGCCCCCATAAGGCAAAACTTGATCATTTCTGCCGCCGTCTATACACAACTGGCTTGGCTGTCCACAGTCCAAATCACATTGTCATCATGAATCATGATGATACCGAACGGATATCGTGTGCTGGGCCTGGATGAACACGCGTTCAGCTGAAGACGACTTCCATGCGATCTTCTGTCAGCGCTTGTTCCGATTGCTCTTTCGCGTCCAGGCATATGGTCCACTTTCAGTTGGACTATCTGACCAAGGTAATGACTCCACTATGTTACGCTTAGTGCGAAAAGCTATTGGAAAGACTGATGGAATGATACTATGAAACCTGAAGGTATCTCCTCTACTGGGGTTTGATCCCAGGCGGCTTCTTGAGTTCTGCTGTACCGTACATCATCGCTGCAATGACTGTAGCAAAATAGCGAGCTGAATCTTCGAGTCGTTATTGTTCCCAGCTGCCCATCCGCTTTGTCATCTTTTGTTGTAGGCACACTATTAATTTCACTGGACTTGCTAGTACTATGTGGGAAGCTGGAGGAGATACAAGGATCGCTTGAAACGGTGAATATGCTCTTTCTTCTAACCACTAGTGCCCGTCTTGATAGTTGATTTCCAGCCTTCTCAATGACGATCTATTACATCTCCCAACACGACAATCTAGCACCGAAAGTTACATTAGCCGCTTCGAACATGGTATCCTGGTTGTTCTCCTCTCTTTCTACGCTACTACCGCATCTCCATCAGAGACTCTGGTATAACTTGATCATTCCCATCGCAACTCCTATGAACCGTCCTCAGACTACTGCTGCCCGAATTGGACGACTTCTTGTCCAAAGGTCAGAGTTCTAGATATCTGGGGGCACTTAGAATTTAGGACTAGAGGTATTTTCAGTCTTCAGTTGCTGAGCTGCCTGAAAAGAAGGCTATGACGACTCATGTTATTGTAAATGGAAATTGCGGATTTAGAGGATATACACCCCTGCACCTGCTTCCCAAGTGCTCAGGTCATGAGCCATCTACTATGTCCAGTGTCACAGTGGCTTTGTTGTCGAGAGAAATGCAACTTGTTGTCCTTTTGGATATATTTAGAGTGACTCGAGCGGTTTAGCATATCAGAAAACTTTTCTGTAAAATTGATATTGACTGTCTAAACTATGTCCTATCATGCACAAAGGGACCTTTCGACATTTATCCAACGGTGTCAAAAGGATGCAACGTAGTCTATGCTTTCTCGGACGTCGATCAAATTAATGTTTGACAAATGAGTGTATATGTGAACGAGTAACTATATTTCTTGCCCTGCAGTGTAGTACTTACTCTCGCGTGTGGTCATATCATGTTCTTCGACTCACAACATTGTCTCATGGCTGTTAGATTCAAAGGGCTTTTTTCAATTTCAAGGAATTCCACACGACGCACGAATCGTTGAGATTGGTGTCAAATCAGCGACAACCTTTCATCAATATTCTATGGGTCACAAGCTGTGGGTTGATTGCTATTCAGCGCACTGTTACCTACAGATTATGATCAATACTGTCAAATCCAGGAAAATTATTCTTTCATGCTGATTTGCCATTTACTCAGCATGCGACGACGACTTGACCTTGCTGGTCTGATCCACTCAATTCATTGCTCAATCACCGAAGCATATGCATGTACTTGGACCAACATCGGGGCGACTGGCAGCCTCTGTCCCGGCGGAATTGAACAGCTCATAAGTTTCCGCGCCACATATGGCGAAGGATTCTAACAGAATCATACATAGCTCCAGTAGAATTACAGTAGAGCCTCCGTGTTTATCGAGCGACAAACAGGGCTTGTTGGAAGCTTCGGATGAATCTCCATAAAGTTGCTGGACACTCTATTGTTTATTGAGTGGTCATGTCCATTCAAGTTTCGCGACATGGTATCGATGTGACGCGTCCGAAGAAACCGGCGCCAACGTTCCATACATGAATTGGTGTTTTCTGGCCCAGAAAGGTCCAGTAGTCATCAATAATCTCGCGTCAAGATGAATGGGTTTTCGTCCTTTCTTCCAAGGTAAATCTAGCACAGGCATAGATCCATTATTGACCCTTTGTAAGCATGCTCCATTAGCCATATCCCTGGTGAACACGACAATATGCCGGTGACCACCAGAATTATGTGGTGGAGGATGTATGCTACATATGCACACGCGTGTACACTCAAAAATCATGGTGATACTATGTCATGGTTTAGAGTGCTCACACCTATCCGCCAGCTGCGGCACTGTTTATAAAAAGAGATTGATATCTAGTATGTGGTGCAGTACTCCCCAGTCCAGATTCGGTCCAGATTCAAACACATGGCATAGATAACGGGTCACCCGAATAGCCCATCACACTAGCGCACCAGTGTGATCTCATAGCCTCTATTGGGATACAATCACCAACTGGATGTCTATGACATTCTCTCAAGATCACAGAAACGCTTTTCCCTTCACGGACATTCATTTTAGCACAATCGTGATCCGGTGACTATCATCATTCAATCAAATCGCATTGAAAGCAGCCTGAGCACCTTACGCGCCACGCTGAAAACGCATTTATGCCTGAGTCTTATGACGATCAAAATTCCAGACACCGGAAAATGAACCATCAGGTGCGTCAGACGCGTTGATTGCAGCACTTCCCTTATAAATTGACTCCTGTCACCGAGTCCCAATCCTAATATTCTCTCCCTACCTCTTCTGCATCGTACACTTCCTTCCCTCTTTGCCTCATTGCCCGCACTTGTCACACAAAACCCTAAAGTCTTGACCCAAAACGGCATGTTCCGATCGCGTCCGTCGAGTGCGTCCTTTCAACTTTCCCAATTTAGGTCACCCTTTGTTCTGACTATTCAGCGGTGAGAATAGCGGGTCCTTGGGTTTGTCCGTCTGTTCATGCTCCAGTACTGGTTCAAGCGCCTCAGCTCCCCTTCTGGAATTAAAATATGACGTTAATATAAATGTGTACAGCCCGTTCTTCCCTCCACCACATACGATATCCCAAGTTATGTACGCCACCCTGACTATATCTTCGTTTTCTCTCAACGCATGCTTCATCTAACGGTCAGATGGCCTCAAGTCCACCCGCACCACAGAATTCCCGAAAGAGTGCCACTCGAACACCACACAAATCACCGGCGCAGGCGATAGCAGATGCGTGGAAGCGGGAGTCCCCAGATAGCCAGGAAATATGGCGCAAATGGGATGCAGAGACGAAAAGGCAATTCGAGGAAGCTCAAAGAAAGAGGAAAATCCAATCCAAGATGTAAATCGGGACCATACAAAAATGGTGAGCTCTTTAATCCTCTACGTACATCAGGACCAACACATGGATTATAGGGCCACTTTTGTCTCATTGGTGTCACCGTAGACACAGTGAGATCTTGGAGGCAGCTTGACTGCGTTATCTATTCAACATTAACAACTGCTGTATTCTAAAATTAGAACTTCATACCTTGTGACAGACAGAATGCAACGTCTCGTAGTAGCCCTCATGTCATTACTCCTGGATCACCGGTATCATTGCTACTCGCTTCATCCGAGGAGTCTCCCTCCTCCTCTTCCTCCTCCTCCTCCTCCAGTGCCGCCTCGGCCTCTGCCTGAGCCTGAGCAGCAGATGCAGCATTTGCTATGGCAATCTCCAGCATCTTGGCTTGTTCGTCTGACAATCCATATAGGGACAGTGAAGGCATGATAGAAATATCCTGAACCGTGGTGCTTAGAGATGTCATTGCAACATCTTGAAGTTCTATGTTCTCTGTTGGAGCTGTGGAAGGCAGGGCACTTGGATCCGATGCTGTAGCAGTTCCGTCTGTGGAATTAGGACCGGATGCTTGTTTCATAGGGAGGGCCTGCGTTTGAGCACGAGCAATAACGCTAGCGAGTGTTGCCTGGCTATTGGTAGGATCACTACTTGCAGGCATCGGTTGTCCTTGAGGCATGCCAAGTGCATTTCCCACATGTGACTGTAATAGCCCCTGTAGACTCAAAACAATGGCTTGTGTATTGGTGATGATAGTAAGAGGAAGTTCGCCCTCTTCCAGAACACCAGATTCACGGTAAGGTGCTTGCTGGGCATTGATGCCTTGAGCTGCAATACTAGTCCACAGTTTTGCTCGTCTCTCTTCCCGTAGTGAATCCTCACCATTTTCTTCATCTAGATCTACCTCCAATACCTCTGCGCTTACACATATCTCACTCTTTGGGCCTCGTGTTTTGCTTCCGTTTTTATGCCGTTTGATGGCATCTCGACGAGAGAAAAACTTCTGGCAACCTCCGCATTTCCAAGCCTTCTTGTCATGTAGTCTGACATGCCGCTTTAGGTCGTGGTTTCGGGCAAAAGAGGCGGGACATATGATACAGCAGAAGGGCCGATGGATGGAATGACTACGCTGATGAGCACGGAGGCTGTAAAGACGGGCAAAAATCTTGCCGCAACCGACGATCAGGCAAGGATAGACAGCCGTCTCGATGTCAGTAAATGAACCGGATTGATTCATCCATGGATGGGTTGAATTTGTGTAAGGTGGGTGAATGGGAAGAGTCTCAGGAAGCTGGCCTATTTGTATCCCACTCAAAACTCCGATAACTTGTATTAACCCACTGATCTCTTGTAGAGCGTGCATATCTTGCCCGCCACGTGCCGATGACGTGACAGCAAATAGGAAAACTTGATGTAGCTGGAGACGAATTGAAGCGACCAGGGTAGAGTCCAAAGCCTGGGGAGGAGCAGCAATTAGGGCTTGAGTTATTACACGAACTGCTTCGGAGACTTGTGCATACAAGTCCCTAGTAGGGAGGAAAGATCTTTTCAGAGGTCGTTGATCGCTCGGAGCCAGGTTCTGGTCGTCCTCCTCGCGTCGGCGCTTCCCTTTGTCAAGCTCTAGAGATGGAATGTTCGAGTGGCGTAAGCCACCAAAAAGGGTCTCCGATTTTGCCAAGGAGACAAGGGTATGGCTCAGAGGCATACACAGATGGCTAAACACATTATTAGCAGAGACACACCGTCGAAATATCTCAAGCACGTTTCCGTTTCCAGCGCTGGCAGGTACCAGAGCTGTCTTAAGGGCGTTTTCAGCAGCTGGGTCTTGATCAATAAGGGACAAGATAGATTTCATGGTCAAGATAACAGCGCCTTCCTTGCGTGATTGTTTCTGTGCTGGAGGTGGAGTGTGAGAGATACCAGGCGCAACTCGTGCAGCCTGTAATTTGTTAAAGTCCTCCCATAACTGCTGACCAAGTCTACGGGCGATTTCCTGGGCCTCGGCGTCAATATCGTCGTCGTCGTCGTCGTCTTCTTCTTCTTCTTCCACCATATCTACTGCTTGATCTTCTTCCTCTTCCATAACCGGCTCGACACTCGCAGTTAATTGTGCAGCCACCAATGCCTGTGCAATTCTATCAGTCGTTAAGAGGAATGCCAAGAGAGCTTTTATGATTTGGTCCCTTTAGGGAAACAATTTGTACTTATTTGTAGTATTTTTCTTTCCCAATGGCGTCCAATATGCGGACTATAAATTCCAGCTGCTCTTTTGTCAACCATGGACGAAACTATAAAAGATCTGACTGCTGGGACTGCTGGTGGTGTTTGCCAGGTAATAATTAAATTATGCTTGGCAGAAGCACCAATTCAAAGAGTTATCTAGGTATTCGTCGGACAGCCCTTTGATATTGTCAAGGTCGTGCGTTCAGCCTTTCTTTCCCGAATATTGTATATTCACAAGAAATCTTGCATAGCGAATGCAAACATCAGCCCCGGGCACTTATTCAGGGATGTTGGATTGTGCTGGCAGGATTCTCAAGAATGAGGGACCTCTCGCTTTCTACAAGGTTCGTGCTTGACAATTCTTGAGATTCATTATCTTTGATGAAGCTACCATCAGGGAACTTTGACTCCGTTAGCAGGCATTGGACTCTGCGTATCTATCCAATTTGGTGCTCTGGAATATACAAAACGGCTCTTTGCTGCACGTAACGTTACTCGGGGAACTGGCGGTGAGGGAGGCAAGACATTGACCGGATCTCAATTATTTTCCGCTGGTGTGGTTGCAGGCCTCGCCAATGGCTTTGTTTCTGGGCCAGTTGAGCACATCCGTATTCGTGAGTGAATATCGCTGTAAACCATTGACAGTGGCTCTCTATTAATCTCTAATAATAGGTCTGCAAACTCAGTCAAATACTAACCCCACATGGAACGGTCCTTGGGATGCCATACATAAGATTTATTCTGCTCATGGTATAAAGGGGCTTTACAAGGGTCAAGCAGTGACTTTCCTACGTGAAGCTACTGGCTACGGTGTTTATTTCTTGGTGTATGAGAAGCTGGTACAGAGAGAGATGGCACAAAAGGGCATCAGGCGTGATCAGATTAGTCCTGCGCACGCAATACTATATGGAGCAGCCGCTGGTTACGCTGTTCGTCGATTTTTTCTTTTCGCATACCCTGGCCTAATAGTTATCTGGATAGCTCTGGGCCATTATATATCCTATCGATATGATCAAGTCGAGGATGCAGACGGATGGATTTACTTCCACCACGGGTCAGAACTATAAGTCCACTTTACACTGTGTCAAAGTGGTTTGGAGGACCGAGGGCCTTCGTGCCTTCACTAGAGGTTTAGGTCCAACTTTAATCCGGTAAGTGCATTGATAAATCGGTAGAACTTGGGTGTTCATGGTTTTTAAGCTCTCCCTTCGCCAATGGAGCCACATTCTTCGGTTATGAGGTAGTGGCTAAATTACTCGACCGGATATGACCCGGACCGGGTCGAGGACTGTCATTTGATTGTGAAAAATAGATACCTAGACATGGGCTTACATTTTGGTGGAATTGGCTTAGACCACATAGAGTAATCTCTTGATGAGCTAGATATTCATATAGCTGATCTTACTGGAACTACCCCTGCTGTCTCTTGATAAACACGTACGGGATAGGATTTCATAGACAATCCTGCCCAGAAGATAATACCAAGCTCTAACTCGGACTTCATGAATGAACAGCTGTGATGAGCGATGGAGTGGATGGTTCCGATTCGTTCATCAATCGAAACCTACAACTGGATCCTGGAAAATCTTTCGTATTCAACCCCGCATCGACCGGATCGGTATACATCCAAAGCACACCTTCTCCATCCAATAAATTAATTCCTTCATCTCCAAACTTCTCCACCCACCATATAAAAACATCCTTTATGAGTCGATCCATTTCCGCATCGACAAGGTACCCAATTGTACGGACTTCCTGCAAACGAGGATATAATTTGGCTGTGATGCCCTCCAGGTGAGTTTTCACAATGGATAATCTTCTGGGATAAAGGTGCTCGGCTCTTCTAATACCTCGTAGACCAATCCGTTTGAGATTAGGATGAATCTGAGGTAAGAGCGGTTTGGAGGTAACGGGATACACGAGCGAAATGAGGTTTGGGCAAGCATTTGGTTCCAGAAACACGTCAGGTTTGACATGTTCTATGATATAACGTGAATCTGAACTATCTGGTTCTGGTTCGAGGTAAGGGGCAGGAGTTTGAAGATCGACGGAGATTAAAGAATAACCGTGTTTCTCAATGAAAAGACGGATATCATTATAGGGTACTCGCGGGTTGAAGAAGTGACACCCAGGAAGGGTTACACACAAAGTAAGATTGCGAAGTTGAGGTAACTCAAGAAAGCTGGCCGTCTGTAAACTTTCTGAACGAGTTGATAGTAGGAGGTCAGTTACATTGGGAAGTATGGGCTGCGACGGAGGCGAACGCAATAATTGCTCAAAACTACAGCCGACGAAGTGGCGAAGATCAAGAACACGGAGCTCTTGAAAACTGCAAAGAAAACGAGGTGAGGAAGAAGTGAATGCCGCTGCAATATTCACTTCATTCCAGTAGAGCCCCTGTAAAGTGGGTCCATAGAGTTTCGCTATTGCATCCAGGAACTCGACGGGCAATGGATGCATCCATGATCCACTGAAGTGCCTCACGTTCGGACAACATTGGAATATATGGAATAAGGTATGAAGGAAACGCATGTCGTTAGCTCCTCGGCAATGTGTGAAGATTTCAATGTGAGACGGCCAGCGTCCATAGCCTATATCGATATTGCCGTTCTCAAGCTGAACTCGGGCAGCCAGAAGTGCTTCAAGGACCGCGTTTGCCCGAGCAGGACTCCGAATAACCAGGTGTTCATACAGAAATCTATCTGCAATCATCTTCCACGGTTTGCACACCAGGACGAGTGCCAACTTCGTCCGAACAGCTGAAATCTGCATATTGGTGGCCATAATGTTGTTGATTATTCTTCTGGGCGTAAAAGGATTTAGAAGTCTGATTGATGTAGATCGATGAACATAAGTGGCGAACTGAAAAATCTCTAGCCAAAGCTCCAAGGGAAGTTCAGGCAAAGGTTTCGCTACTTTCCGAACTGGAGAGGAGAATTCGCTAGCAAAGATGCTACGGCTGCATTAAACAGTCGAATCATGAAAGAAAATTGATTTAGATTACCATGTAAATGGAAATAGGATACGTTTAATCCCGCGCACAAGCTGGAGGCTTGAGCCGAGCTGTGAATCACAATTGGAGGTGAACATCAAACGCTTAAGGGATAGAGAAGTTCAAGATGATATATAGCGAAAAACGCATTGAAGAGCTTGATACCAAGAGGTAAATTGCAGAAAGAACCGTTGCAAGAGTAAAACTCACTTATGTACCGCACTCGTCGTTAATTAGAACGAGGCTCTAGGCAAATACGCACAAATAAGGCTAGTGATCAAACAAACACAAGTATATGAGCAGCAAACTGTCAGCGAGCTACAACTCTCTGTTCAGGATGCCTGGTGGAATACACTCAGTATTGACTTTGTAGTGGTGTTAGGGTATGGAACATGCTCGGAAGGGAAAAATACCTGTGGGAAAATTACAGAAGACATTAGATGAAGTGTGGGAACTTATCCAAGATGTGTGAATGCAAATTGGGGATGACCTTGGCTTCAGTGGATGTGTTGTGCCTCTGCATGTTGTGATGAATCTATTTAAGAAGAGAGTACTAAGAAGCAGTGGAACATGAGGGAAGTCAAGAGTTCAAGCATGGGCACCAAGATTGGTGCACAACTCTGGTTGATTTTGAAGATGAGAAACTACAGAGTATTTATGTATCTTGAATACTAATACTTAGTAACTAAGTGTCAGAGTTCAAGACAGTGGACTCTAAAATATTTTATTTTCATTTTTCATTTTCATTTCTTTTATTTTTATTTTTGGGGACTTAGGGTTAGGGTTAATGTCACTGGCACACTGTCACAAACTGTCACACAATGTGACCAGGAGTCACACAATCACATATCACATGGAAAAGCATAGAAGGTTCTGAAAGGATGATGTTATACAATATATTTAACACATGTTGACCTTGAGGCAAACATATGGCTGTTTAGGGTAGGCTAGAAACTACAGTAGTTAGCACAGACCATGGAGTTTTAGTATATAAGGTAGACAATCTTGTACAGAGTTTTCTATTGAGTTCTCTTGTATTCAACCCTAATACAAGGTTCTTTTACTTGACCCACTCTAAGGGTCTTGTAATCATAACATTAGAACTCAATTCTCTTTCTTGAGACTGTCCAACACAGGACCCTCTCTTACTCACTCTCTTACTATCCTCAACCAAAAGACAACACTGCCTTTTAGTCAAGAAGATATAGCCAGACCCTAGGCTCAAGAGGTATACTGTTATGACTTAAAGCTCAAAGGGTTAAGCGATAAGACAACTCTTGTATTGAGTAACACAAGAGAACTCCATAAAGTTCCTAGTATAGAGTAGTCTACCTTATATACTAGTACCCATGGTCCGTGCTAACTACTGTGCACCCTACCCTAAATGACCATGAGTATAACATGAGGCCAGCATGTGTTGTCCA
>Ga0157366_1000769_pt1 | contig 13656 bp, 16 predicted proteins | sample AttbisABBM1_FD_113149 | JGI IMG/M metagenome (GOLD analysis project Ga0157366, IMG submission 113149) | Fungus gardens microbial communities from leaf cutter ant in Botucatu, State of São Paulo, Brazil - Atta bisphaerica ABBM1 | ecosystem: Host-associated > Fungi > Mycelium > Unclassified ...
AATTCAGAGGTTCAGTATAAGAAGATAGTGATAATAGGTGATGAGTAGTATTGTTTTGATGTTTTAACTCCTTATCTCTATAATAACAATCTTAGTTCACTTTTCCAGTGATCTAACCCTCTACAAGAGAAGTATTTCAAACATGTTGATATTTGTTAGAGATTTAATTAAGGACAAACAAATCAAACCTGTTATATCAACAGGAAAAAGAATCCTACCAATATCTTGACTAAGAATCTTGGTCAAACCTTATTCAACCATTTCCATCCATCTCTTGGCTTGGAAATACTCTAAGTCTATCTACTTATGCTTTTGTTGCTTAATATAAAATTTCACTTCAAGCTAAATACAATACTACTACTTGTCCTATCTTGCTCATACTACTGCTCTTTACTATAGAACTTACTATTGGTAAGTAGTTGTTAGTTGTCCACACTGCACCATGCTGCTATGCATTCTGTTCCTCCACTCCAACAATACAGGTGTTCCCCCATTACCCATCAAGTTGGTGAACTCTGAACTGTAAGGTGAATATATTGGGAGAGTGAGTTGAATTCCTGGGAACCTCCACCAGTGCTTCTCATAGGACAAGAAATGCTACAGTGGGAAGAAGAACCTGATAACCTCCCACTGGTCCCCAAATTGAGGTCATTACATTGGAAGGCGGGTCGGCAGATGTACAAGTGGCTAAAGTGCTAAAGTGCTATCAAAGACATTCTTAAGAAGCAAATTAGAAGCACTGCTATTATTAGATTGACATATGGACCTGGGAGCACCAGGGGTGCCACCATCATGTCGTGATTCTGGATCTGTTCATCATTCGTATCCAAGCTCTTTCGGGTCCTAACATGTCGCAGATCTCGAAGATACCCGAAGGCAAGCCCATCTGGGATGCCACCCAATTGCTGAGAGTATGAATACAGATCGGACCCAGATCGACAAGGCTGGTGGATAGAACTCATGATTCCAGGGGAGTATCATGACTCAAATGACAGGAAAATCTTCATGGTCCTTTTGTGCGGGATTCGTTCAATTCCAACCACTGATTACTTTCGGCAAAGCGGCCATCAGTAGTTCTGGGACTGTTTCTTGATACCTGTGTCAAGCTCATAAACGATGTTGTCATCCAGACTTTTAGGGAATCTTATGTGTGAGTGTGTCGAGCTTGCTAGTAGGCACGAGGATACAGAGTGGTTTGTCTATATATATTGAGTCCAGTGGTTTAGACATTTTCGAGTGCCGGATTTTTGCCTGACCAAGTTGTTGTTGGTGCACATCCACCCTCAGTTTCACGGAGAGCGGCCACCGTACACTATGGAACCTCCTCCATTGAATAACCACTTTATCATTCCTCTACCTGACTTGGAAGCCGATTCAAACACGCCTCAACTACCCTTAGTGGAAGTGACAGATGTTTGGCAAACACCTGTCGAGAGTCTGCTTTTCCATTCTTTTGGAGATACACAACCGAAGGCGGTTGGAACTATTAGTAAGTCTTGTTGCGTGTATGAAATTGTTTTTCTTGCCAGTGACTTTCCATCGTGCATCTAGCACCAGCAAGTGAATCAGACATTTATTTGATTAAAGAGGGTTGCTACATAGGTGTTTTGGATCGTCAAACTTCAATTCAATTCTGAAGTAGTGTAGTGGAAATCATTACAGTACGGAAATCATTACAATATTTACTTAATCAGCAGTTCTGTATTCCTACCTAGTGTACAAAAACCGACTTGTGGAACGTCCGTCTTCATTCCACAGTCGGTCCCCTTGTCTGGCGCCTACCAAGGCAAATTGCGGTCTAGTCGCTTTGTGCCGAGCCTTTTATATCCGTAGTTGTACCTCCTCCCACGTTCAATTGATCGGATGCAGGGAAGACCATTGCTGTCAACTCCGGGGACCCCAAGACTCTAGCCAGATCTTGAATCGAGGTAATTTTCTGAGTCATTGACGAACCATCCTGCGCCACCGCCCTGAGTGGTTTTGGTGTCATACATTATTTGCTACACCTCATCCTTTCTTCGTTCTGCACATCGGGAAAGCAGCCTGGAACCATCCATATCAAACAATGGACAAGGCCATGATGCAAAGATCTATCGGGGCGGCTAAGGCGCTAGAGTAAGCTTAGTGAAACCACGGTACCCACGGTACCAGTTGACAAGTAATGACACAGCCCCAAATAATCGTGGCATATGAAACCTAAACCTACTCTGCTGTTCGACGAACATAAATTGGAAGGCGGGAGATTTTGGTTTGCCAAGACGGGTACTGAAGCCGATTCTGATTATCTGGATAGATCCGACTTAGAAAGATCCCTCAGCCAGAACTAGGTTCCTATTAACAGATCAGCGTGAAACCGCTATAATTGCAACGCTCACTGCTCGCCCAACTTTGTCTCTTATTGACACAAGTTAACCATATGTCCCAGCATTGCAGTCAGTCAGAAGGCACGGTCAATGCGCATCAAGTTTTGAGAGTAATCTCTTTTGACGAGATGACCCGGTGACGGCACCAAATAGGTCCGTATTGATCTTCGGGAAGCATCGTTTCTCCGAGAGTAATAGGTTAGGAAGCGTACCTAGGGCTGTGTCTGGATCTACAAATCCGATCCGTATAAAGGCGGAACAAAAAATCAGTGTCTCCGCAAATTGACAAATCATACCATCATCTGTATTTTCCGGTCACTCGAAATGTTCAGGTGGTTGCTTTCCGCGTTAGGAACAATTTTACCATTGTTCAGCTTCCCCTCCGGTGTTATTCGAAAGGGAGAATGTAGCTTGATGAGACTACATAATTCTAACATCCTCACTATACACTGGCAGTACTTTCAAAGTAGGGATCGGCACAATATATAATTTGATACAACCTTTCACATTCCTGAGATCAAACATTCTAGCTGGAAGAGATGCATAGAAATCGATTTCTCCTTGTGTTGTTACCAACAAAAATGGCCCTGGCTACGCGTCAGTGTTACTCGAATACGTTACCCGAATACGTTACGTCGTAACAATTGTCACTTGCTCACCGGACAACAGCTATGAGCAGCGGGGAATCTAGCAGTACGACTGTGCCCTCAGCACCGAGTCCATCTACTCCTCTGACTGAATCCTATACTTATCATTCACCTTTGCCAATGGCCACAGGTCCTTATATCCTTGGTGTCGATGAAGCCGGTCGCGGACCTGTGCTAGGTCCATTGGTATATGGCGTCGCATACTGTCCAGTGGGATACAAAGAAAATTTAGATAAACTCGGCTTCGCAGGTAATACCAGAATCTACTGTCAAGTCATCATCTGATCTCGATGTGATGATTAGACTCCAAAACCCTCAGTGCTGCCACAAGGTCATCACTACTTGAAACACTCAGCTCGGATCCCTCAAATCTTGGCTGGTCAGTCCGTGTTATCAGGCAGGTGTTATCAAACCTGTGATAGATAGTCTCTCACATGACAGACTAGTCCGCAAGCAATATCTAGTGGAATGATTCGAAAGCCGCCAATCAATTTAAACCAGCAATCTCAGGAAGCAACTATCCTCCTCATCCGAGAAGTCCTTGACCATGGAATAGAGCTGACGGAGGTATATCACTGTGGACACGTCCGTTGGATAGAAGAACTACCCAATGTGTCGCGTAGGTTTATGTCGATGCGCTGGGAACGACAACCACGTATGAAAAATATCTGTCCGGGTTATTCCCAGGCATCGCGTTCACAGTCACAACCAAAGCAGATGCTAAATTCAAAATTGTTGGAGCTGCCAGCGTGGCAGCCAAGGTTACCAGAGACGCCTGCATCGAGGGATGGTACTTTGAGGAGAGCTCCGGGAATGGCAAACTCGAGTGGAGAACAGACTTTGGATCAGGATATCCATCTGGCAAATATTTTCGTCAATGAATTGAGTCTAGTTCTAAAGACCATATTCGACAGATCCGAATACACAAACATGGCTAAAGGGGAACATCGAACCAACATTCGGCTTCCCCAAGCTTGTCCGGTTCTCATGGACAACAGTTAAAGTAATTTTGGAAAGTAAAGCACATCAGGTCAAATGGTGTGTTTTTACGATGATTGATTACTACGAGCGCTAACCTGACCGCGAGGACTGATGAGGGTCAAACATCTCTAGTTAAGGCCTTTGAGACTAGCAAGGGACTAGACAAAGATCGTTGTCTAGTAGTGAAAGATCTTCAGTTAAGCAGTGTGAACACATTGTAAACATCAGAGTCAACCCATGATACCATGAAAAAAAATATATCTAACACTATCGTCTTTTTGGATCTGGTGGGTTCTGGGGTTCTTCGGTGGCTTTACGTTTGGACCCGAAACCGATTGTAAGCCTGCTCCTCTCCCCGGGAACAGGTGTACCGCCTTGGGATGGTGTCTCAATCGCAGACGAGATCCGTGAAAACCCTGGCTTGGGCACTGGGGACCCAGGTGCACTTTGTGCGAGGTTGGAAGGACCAGGACTGCCACCATTGAGTAATGGTTGGATTTGAGGAGCAGGAACAGTCATGAAACCAGGTTCTGGTTTTACTTGAGCGTTCTTTCCCTCCTTTTTCTTCTTTGTTTTCTCGGTCTTGCCTTTTGCGAGTGGCTGGGCATCAAAAAACTCAGCAGCTTGAGGAACAGCACTGATATCATTGTCAACGGGAGATCGATAGTGATACTGATTTTACTCACCCCCTATTACCCACTGATAGGACGAAGTGCGCCTGCCCTGTTTTCTCCTGCCGCTGCTGGAATGCCTTGTTCATGCTCAAAGGTGTATCTCCACTCGCCATCGCTTCCTTCTTCTTCTCCTCTGCGATCTTCTTTAGTCGTTTCTCAGTCTTCATCTTACCTGATCCTTTTCCGTGGAATTTGTGTGATAATGCCTTCCAGGCTTCCTTGGGTGTCAGTTGCCGTCCAAATTCATCGTAGTAGACGATATTAACATCAGGCTTGTAATCCTTGAACATATCGAGGTTCTCACGTGCTTCCTGCTGTTCCCGCATGCGATTCTCGTACTCTCGTTGAGCTTGATCCTTGTTTCCGCCGCGGGACTGAAGACGTTCCAAGTCTCTCTGAGCAAGTCGTTGGCGCATACTCGCAAGCCAAAGATCTCGCTGCAATTGAACCTTTTCGCGCTCTTGCTGATCCGCTGAGGCTTGAGCTAGTATACCTTGTTGTCGAAGGATGTTGAGGGTAGATGCCATGCCCGCACTGAATGTCTGTTCAGTTGATGTTCCAATGAAGTCCCCGTTGTTTGCTTCTTCGGCTTCTGTTCGCTGAATAGCATCCTCTATTTCGTTCAGCATATCCATGTCAAAATCCTCATCTTCCTCGTCCTTCATTTGAATCTCGCCATTTTCAAGTTCATCCAGGATCACATCCCTGGGTACCATGGACACATCTCTGGAGGGTTGCTGGCTGGCATCACCACGTGCAAGCGGTAACGACTGTTCCTCAAGCTCAGGCTTTGGTTTTATCGTGGGCTCCAAAACAACGGAGCGAACAAACTCCGATGTGTCGTCAAATGTCAAACCCCTACTATGACCTTCAGCCTCTTCGGCCTTAATGCCGTTTGACATTGTCAAAGCTGCTTCTTCTTGAGCACGCTGATCAGCAACTATTGTAATTATAACTAAGATATCAGATTGTACCCAGAGTGACCATTAACATACCTTTCTTGGCAAATTCTTCGGGTGAAAGCTTCTTGGATTTGCTAAGCTTCGCACGACGAGAACGAGCCAGTGCAGCCTGCAGATCGTCATCATCGACGAAATTGGCGTTCAGGTCGCGCTCACGCTGAACGGGTATGATAAGCTTTTCGTCGATGTCCATCTGAGTGTCATTGATTAGATCTGAGATACCTAGTGCTCGTCGCGATGAGTGTTTCTTCTTGTTCTGCGACTGAAAATTAACTTCGAATCGTACAGCAAGTGTACATCAGACCTGCCTTTGGCTTTTTGAAACCAATCTCGCCCGCTTGCTTGTAGTCCGAAATATCAATATTTTCTGAAGGATCCCAATCAGCAAACAATATAAACAACTGAAGAAGCAACGAACTTGTGTAATCTATACTGAGGAGCGATTTGTTGACAGCCACAGATTGCTTCTCTTCCTCGCACCTGACTTTTCTCGATACTACTGCCGATCCTAGACGGAAACCCTGTAAATAAAAAGGCATAAGGATGTGCTTGACAAGAGAGAATGATGGTGTACAGATTCTTTCGGGCCCTCCAGCTCCTCGTCATATTTAGAAAGAATGGTTCGCTTCACGCCTTGACTACCATCGTGGAATTCCTCATCATCATAACCTGTGTAATCACGCCGTTTAATTTTGATTTCTTGATTTTTTTGTCGCACTTCCTCCTCCGCCATCTCAACATTCTGTAATTCATCCTCTGAAATGTATGTCAACTCTTGTATCATAGTTCGACAGAGATGATCCCACCTTGATTATCAAGGATGCGGCTGTCTTTGAGCGTAAGTATACGCGCTTCGCCCTCATCCAGCGTATTGAAGTCATGGCTGACCTTGAGGCCCTCGAGGTCACCTACAAAAATGTCAAAAGTAGAAGGCAAGATGAAGCCTTTGTATCGCACGCTCGGTATACTCTTCTTGGAAAACTTTGTCCATTTGTTCCAACTCTGCTTGTCTCTTCTTTGCAAGTTTTTTCTCGCTCTTCTTGCTTCTTTTGATCCATTTTAATGTGTCGTCATCACCATCTGCATCGCCGAGGGTTGCACCCTTGAGTGAAGCATGTAATTCCCGGCGGTTTCGTACCCTAATGAGTTTGTATAAGAACTCTGTCCTTCGACGGTGTCATAGCCTATGAGGCCCATAGAGGAACGTAGAAGTGACTGTGCAACGAAGAAAGAGCGGGTACTCACTTGGCTATTCCCTCTGCGATCCTCCTAGAACAAACAACAACACATATTAACACTTGCTAAGGAGAGAGAGCTCAACATACTTGGTTTCTTGCTCTTTCTTCTCCCTCTCGCGCTGGTTCTTGTAATTTTCTTCTGCCTCTTGCTCCTTGTCATTTGCTGGTGCCTTGTCCTCAGTCAACGGCTTGAGGCCAAGCGATATACGAATCTTATTGGTCTCTTCCAAGCTGATACTGTCCTCCATAGACATAGTGTAAGATTACGCTTGTTAGGTATAGACCTGGGTTGGGATTTGCTTACATCAGCCATCAAGTTGGTGTCCTCCCGCTTCCTACGACTCACCGCACTCATGACCTCATTGCTGTTACCGTTCCGCCAAACCTATCGTTACCTCGTACATATTCATGTTTCCCTCTGCATAATTTATCTAACAACTTCACAGCAACGCCAGGCTCATGAGAGCCCAGTCATTTTCTACTCGGTGATCCTCGGGACAATTGGACCAATAATGGCCATCACCATCCCTCCAATCCGGGAGCACTTCGGCTACAGGCCCGCTGAAATGATTCCCACTTCATATCCTCGTGTGTTTCACGAAATTTTTCCATGGACATTTGCTCAGACTTTTCCTAGTTCCTAACCGATCGCGGAGACCCGTACAAGGATATGAAGACGAGTAGTGCCTCTTCTGCGTGCGATTTTAGTCTCAATCCAATCATGGAGCTCAAAGTGTAGAAATTGAATCCGAACATCGTTCCCTTTGGCAACCTAGATCTGATGGTTCTCCCCTTCGACTCTCGCCTCTTGATAATACAGATAATGGGCTTCCTTACCTCCCTGGAATTACTTTGAGTCCATTCCGACATTTTTCTCTGAAACAGATCCAACAAACCTGCAAACCAGACTTAGGATGTTTCTCAAAATTCAGTGACCTGATATCAGCAAGACAAATTTTCTACAAACAGGAAGTCATGGTAGACCCTACGTCTTCAGCTGAATAGCGGACGAAGGCGAACCTATCACAGCTGATCAGCCGTCTGGAAAGTCTACTAGCCTGTCCGCGACTCATCACACCTATAGCCTAGTGCGTGTTGAAAATGCACTGGTAATAGCCTAGACTTTGTGTATGGAAAATATGTACACCCGATACTCTCCCGGTCGCTTGTTACGAGTGTTGATGCTCTTGGCACAACAATACCCACCATCTCTTCAGGAGTTCTACCATGCCGTCTCTCAGCGAACTTAATCACCCTTTGAGGGGAAACATTTATACTTGATACCACTGATTCCAAAACCTGGTCAGAGGACGCTCCCAGGGCTTGTTTTCCGCGACCATGCGGTCCATAGATTCACAGAGAGGTCTGCTTTCCTGACTAAGCACAGAGCTTTCAAGCCTAAAACTCATGCGGCAAATTTGCAAATTTCTGGACCTAATTTCGCTATTTGAATTCGAATTTTCTACCCTCCTGGTTTCTGTCTGAACCTGCGTAATAGAATTTTTTCTGCATTGCAGTTAACTGGCATGATTTTTCTAAGGTCTGAGAAGATCCAAGAGTCATCCACATTCTGTTTGCCTCTTTGACTCTGGAGACTGGGCTATAGCTTATCAACTACTATACAACGTGACTGCAGACCTCTCTCTATTCCTGTCCTGTACCCCTCATCACAACTTTACTTTCCACTGCATTCACCAACACTTAGACATAAACCTTACTACATTTACACCTAATTCGGAACACCCAAAGAGGTCCATCACCACTATGTATTCCGCCCACTCACCGCATCGCTTTGTCGCAGTGCGGCATATCGATACAGAATAAATATAGAATGCTTCTTCATACCTTCGGCAAATAAGGATCCTGAGCACTTGACCCCAGAGCACATGGCACAAACAAGCCGTCATGCGGTCATATTGTCGCAGAATCCCCGGTTATTAACCTTCTGGCTATACAGACGCCCAAGTGATACGGTTCTGACACGAAGCAAACCAATCAATACTCTACATCTTATGAAAAGCACCTCAAACTCATTGGTTTTGCGTGCTACTCTTCATTCCCCTCTCAGGTTGTTACTTTCCCCTAGCCTCGGGTTTCATATCGAAATTAGATTTTCAGGTCATGAGGTGAATGTATCAGATCTATATGCAACCATAACATCCGTGTCTGAATGGATTTTCCGTAGTTGGAAATATCATTTGGTGACTTAGGCACAGACCCAAGTCTACCAGATCATGGGACATGTTGTCTTCTATTTTCACTGTCGTTTATAAATCATTGGTCGAGGAACGGTCTTTTCAGCCTCTCTCCTTCTTTCTGAGGTTCATTCCCGCTCTCACTTCACGATATCATGAATCAGACCCATTACCTATATCTCGGTGACCTACATAAGCGACTTGGTGTCCTGAGGCAGTGGGAAAGGCAGCGTAATCGCAAACAAGTTCATTGGCTTATCGAGTGCTTCGCGGAGTCAGTTAGTGACTACTCAGTCATATCCCTTAACGATCTGTGACGGTCTGTATAGCTTGGAGTTTTCCTCTACTGTTTTCCTGGCAAGTATCTACAAGTTTGAAGGCAACGCTCGGTCATTCATTGTAACAGGTATTGGCTCAAACCTCGGTTATATCCTCGGAGGCATCACAAAGCAACAAGGTATTTCCTGTGAGTAGCGAGAATTGTTCTCCAAATTCGCACAATCTGCTAACAGTGGTGATTTTACAGCAATATTCCAGATCGGATTCGCCTACGCACTTGGTATCCTGTTCGCCCTCGGAATTGCTGCGGGCACTTCTGGGGGTCATTTCAATCCGGCTGTGACAATCGTTCATGTCATTTTCAGAGGATTTCCCATTATGAAAGCCCTCAGGTTAGAGATCCTCCTCCGAGTCTATGTCAGTCAGTTGACTCGTTAATCTCAGGTACATGATTGCCCAAATTTTTGGCGCTTACGTCGCTTGCATGTTGACGTATTACCAATGGCGACCAGTCATTCATGAGATGGTTGATAGGCTGGCTGCTGCTGGCGAAGAGGCGGTCATGTTCACACCAAACGGACCTGCTGGTGCATTCGCTCTCTACACTCTTCCCGGAGCGAGTCTCGGATCTGTCTTCCTCAATGAGTTTGTTTGTGTGCGTTCCTTCATTCATCGAGGGCATAGAAGCTCATCTTGATTGCAGTCATTCATTGTCGCGCTCGTGATTTGGGCTACTGGTGATCCAACCAACGTGATTATTACTCCAGCGCTAGGTGCACCCTGCATCGCTCTTGCCTAGTACGCGAATCTTTGTGTCATTATTATTTTCTCTGACTCCGAAACTGCTAGTGCTGCTGCTATCTGGGGGTTCGCGACTGTCGGGGTCGTCATGAATACTGCTCGTGATGTCGGTGGACGACTTTGGGCATTGACAATCTGGGGGCTACAAGGTCCAAGGCCTTCCTTTCTTGTCGTCGAGATGTTAGCTGAAATTGTTACTAGCCGGTGGAGGTAAATATGCTGCTATTGCAGCCCTCACGAACATTCCCGCTACCATCTTCGCAGTCATCCTCTACGAAGTATTTCTAGTTGACTCGGATAGGCTTGTCACCCCGCAGGCCTTGGAATTCACACACCTTGTCCACGGCAACAGACGTTTTACTCATGAGAATGCTCGACCCACTCCCGATGCTCATACCATTGGGCAGGGATATGATTCTAATCACGATTCTGGAAAAGCGAGCATTGAAATACTCGAAATTGCTTCTCAGATCCGGTGAGATGTTTGTTGGTAACATAGTATTGTGATGATAGTCATAAATCCTTGGACCTTCTTTCGTAATCGAGACCATGTATTACTAATACAACGACCGACCGACCGACACGTATGTATATGTAAAAGGGAGATTGGCGTTTTGATTTGTTCACTGTTGAACCATGACATTGTAACGAACTTCTGGTCTGCAGAGAAATGGAGACACTATACTCAGCGGTCATCATTGGAGGCTTCACTCGGGGGACTCAGTGCTTTGTTCCAGGCACTCGTATTAGCCAACCATGAAATGTTTTCATAGAAACAATTTTCCGGTGTTCCTTTGTCTCCAGTTCATACTGAACCATGTGAAATTCGGTAGGTAGTGAGGAAAAGTGAAGTGACAATTGGGTGGGAGTAGTCAGTGAGCCGGGACCGGTAGTCAAATATCCGGGATTTAAAGCCCTCAACTGTTTCCCCTTACTTCGCTCCTACGCACTTTTTGCATTTCAGAAGCGCTTCAAGTAATTGCAATGACGCCGCAGACCTATAAACGCATTGTACTCAATTCACGACCTACGGGGGACTTCGAACCAGACACCTTCCGAACGGAGGTTTTACCCTTCACGTCACTCGGAGAGCCTGGGAAGCAACAAGTACTCGTGCAATGTACTTGGATTTCTCTAGATCCGGCGATGAGGGGTTATGTTCGGGATGCACGAAGTTATCTGCCGCCAGTGCAGATAGGAGAGGTAGTTATACTCACGACATCACTCGTTGCGATAGAATTGAACTTCTGGAGGATAGACTATGCGAGCTGTAGGACTGGGTGTCGTCATTTTCACCGGAAAGGATAGTAATTTCAAGGTTGGGGACCATGTAACAGGCACATGGGGTATTAGGGCTTGCTTTGTTCAACGAATCTGGGGCTAACGCTTTGTTACGTACCTCAGGCATGACTGAATATGCTATTGTCCCAGACAAGTATCTCAATAAGCTTGAGTGAGTAATAGCGCTTCTGAGATTCAATATTTCATTCAAAGAGATGTAGACTTTATCCAGGCGTTCAACCTCTCGATTATCTCAATACACTTGGCAGTTCCGGTCTCACAGCATACTTCGGACTCAAGAGGATCGGAGAAGTTAAGCCAGGGGAAACACTTGTTGTTTCAGGTGCAGCTGGGTCCGTCGGTTACATTGCGTGTCAGCTCGGTAAAGCAGTTGGGGCAAAGGTCTATGGTATTGCCGGTTCACAAGATAAGTGCAATTGTCTGGAGAAAGAGATCGGCGTAGAGAAAGCCTTTAACTACAAGAGTCCCACCTTCCTGCAAGACTTCAAGAAGACCGTGGGGTATTTGGATGTCTACTTCGATAATGTTGGAGGTGATATTTTGGACTTCATGTTGACGAGATTGAACAAAAATGCCCGCATTGTTCTCTGTGGTATGTCATCTTCAAGTCCTCTCACCGGAAAATTTGGTCTGAAAAGTGATCAGGTGCCATTTCTGCGTACAGTATGCCTCGAAGGTTTCTCCTGTTGGATCTTGTGTTCAACTATGTTTTCAGATTCAACAAGGCCCAAGGGACTTGAAAGCTATCTCAACCTCATTTCTCAGCGTGCCAAGATTCAAGGATTTATCGTGTATGTTCCAACGGATTCCTCGCCCATTGGTGTTCATAGTTTCTCGTAGTTTCGATTATGTGGAGGATTACCCGGTAGCACTGGCAGAAATGAGAAGAGACCTGGCCAGCGGCAAAATTAAACGGCGTTTCCACATGGTTGAGGGAGGTATCGGAGAAGCTCCCAGGGCTCTACCACTGTTGTTTTCAGGCGCAAATGTTGGGAAGCTGTATGTCTGCTAAGAAATGGATTCAGCTAGAGATACTGACTTTACCTTAGAGTTGTCAAAGTTTCCGAGGAGCCGGGCGTTGACCCGAAACTTTGAGGATGTGTTATGTGTATCTAAGATGTGAATGCAACACTGGAGGCGCCTGCCAACCAGATTAGTACCTTGATCCCAATCAATGACGATGAGTCAAATGACCCTCAGGGAATATCTCAGAGGCTTCCAGAGTATGGAACACAACTCTATTTACCTAAAGAGCAGTGAATATCTACAACACAATTGTAAGTATGAGTGAGATAGAATGAAGTACAAAAGGTTCACCTCAGAGGCTTCCAAAGTATTAAACGCAACTGAGGTGAACATTGGCCAGTAGTCCAAATATATACTGTTGGTTGAGACGTGACACACTGGCTTACAGTATGATGGACTGTCAAAACACTTGAGCCACTGCTATACAGTTTTTATAAATGTTTGGACCCCAAATATATAGTTTATATTCCCACTTATAAAAGGACCTTAGAGTAGGACAACAAACCTCAGCTGTTCACATACCTTCATTATCAGAATCAAAGATGATGGACTCTATTTATTTTCACTTCTTTTCACTTTTTTATTCTATTTTCATTTTATTTTCTTATTTGGAACTTAGGGTTGGGGTTAGTGTGATGTCACATGTCACATGTCACAGTCATTAAGGACAGTTTGCATAGATTGAGTAGACTGAGTCAAAGTTAGTGAGTTATTAATTTGTAAGAAAAGGGGAATATTGCAATTATGTCAGATGTAGTTCACACCAGAGGTAAAAGTCTACAAGATTGGCTCAGAAATGTATGGACTTGTTGAATGACCTTGGCTTCAGCTTATATGCTGTGCTGTCTGTCTGCCATATGTGTTACAAACTTAAGACCTTAGAGTTGGTCAAAAGAATGAACCTTGTATTGGGTTAACACAAGAGAACTTAATAAAGAACTCTGTACAGGATTGTCTACCTTACATACAAATACCTAATGGTCTGTGTGAGCTATTTCTAGCCTACCCTAAACAACCATGTATATGCCTTAAGGTCAACATGTATTTCACATGTTGTATGACATCATCCGTCCAGAACCTTCTACGTCCTTCTATGTATCATGTGACTTGTGACCATGTCATCTGATGTGACCTGCTGTGTGCCAGTGTGATCTTGTCACTCTAACCCTAACCCTAGTTCCAAAAATA
>Ga0157366_1000772_pt1 | contig 13632 bp, 13 predicted proteins | sample AttbisABBM1_FD_113149 | JGI IMG/M metagenome (GOLD analysis project Ga0157366, IMG submission 113149) | Fungus gardens microbial communities from leaf cutter ant in Botucatu, State of São Paulo, Brazil - Atta bisphaerica ABBM1 | ecosystem: Host-associated > Fungi > Mycelium > Unclassified ...
CATTGCAGTCACATGACATGTCACATGATGGTGACGTCATAAGCCTAGAATACAGTGGAAAGATCTAGAAGATGACATCAGGGCACATGTATACAACATGGTGGCCTTGAGTAGGAAATGAGGTGGACATGAGGTTGTAGCATGGAGCAGATGTATTTAGTATATATAGGATGCTAATTTAGCAGAGACTCCTTGTCGAGTTCTCTTGTGAAATTCCCATATTATATCCCAACTCTGAGATTTACTCGTTAGTAAGATCATTGGACATTGTGTCTGGTGGTTGCCACAACAATGTACTAGTTAGATAGGAGAAGCCTAGTTATTTAGATTGCATTAAAGCCCACTGACCCCTTTTAGATGTATAACCTTGTGTGAATATGTTAAATAGTACTTTCATAGTAGAAGCTTTGTGTTGTAGTGTCTCCTTGTAACCTGTCTATATGGAAGAATAACAGTGGTCTTTTAGACACTGTTTAGAGTAGAACATTCTTCTTAGAACAAAATTGTATATAATTTTATTAAGGTAGTAGTAAGTAGTAGTCAGTAGATAGTATAAGATAGACAAGAAGAGTGCTACTAGTATTTACAGAGATAGCATTAAGTTCAGAGTATGATTCTGAGAGTGAGGCTAGTACTAGCTCCTCTTTCTTACTATTATATACATCTTCTCCTCCTACACCACCACCACTTTTATTATCACCAACATCTATTGATTCCCTATCTCTTTATTACAATATGAGTCAACACAACTTACAACAAATAATCTGACAGCAGCAGAAATAGCTTATAGCAATACAGATATAAATTCAAGTACTATTGGTAGCAGAAGGAGTAGCAGTAGTACCTCTTTGACCCAATACTGGGTCAAACATAAAAGTGGCTAAGCCATAAATATTCAATGAGGAGGCAGGAAAGATATTTGGGTTTCTGACAGCATGTAAGTTATTCATTAGGATGAAAATGAGGGAGGCAGCAGTAGAAGAACAGATCCAATGGATGTTATCATATATACAGAGAGGATTAGCTGATATTTGAAAAGAAAACATTTTGGAGAATTTAGAAGCAGGAGTACTGAAATATGCAATGATAGGGAAGTTTTTGGCAGATTTGAAGAAAGAAATAAAAGTAACAGAGTTGAAGAAGGTAGAGTAAGGGAGTAGGACAATGGAGGAATTTTTTCAAGAGTTTAGAAGAGTAGCAAGAGGAAGTGGATATGAGAAAAAATCATTAGCAGAAGAGTTCAAGCAAGAAATGAATGGTATAATCAGAAGAAAATTGATGGAGATAAAAAGACCTCTTAGAATTATAAAGCAGTGGTATAAGAAAGTAGTGAATTTGGATAGGCATTGGAGGAAAAATAGATAAGAAGAAAGATTAAGGGGAAAGAGAGAGATAGAAGTTCTAGCTTAAAGGGTAAATATACTAACAACTGCTAGTAGAGTATAAGAGTAACAAATGCCTCAGCTCTAGATGTGGCCTAAGAGACAGGAGATGTTAGAGCAACTGGGTGGAAAGGCCTAGCACTCGAAACCTCCAGGAAATTCTAGGTCTATTATTTCAGAAATACTAAACTACATACTTATTTCCAGAAAATTCCAAGAGAATAGAATAAGGATTCCTGAAGGTGAAAACTACTCTATATATCAATAGATATATTTTAATGTATCAGAATTCCAATTACATAAGCAAGGAATGATAATACTTAAGTAATCAGAAATAGTTTAGAATGGAGTAACTGAAATAGAAGAGAGTTAGAGTGCTTAGCAAGTACTTCCAGAGCACAGAAAAGTGGATGTGCAGATATGTAGATGATATTAGAAGATGTTGAAAGACCAAAGAGTGTTGCAGAAGAGCAAGAAAGTATGAAAAAGTAAGTTTAATGATATATCCAGATAGTTAGGAGTATTGGTGTGTAGCCTAAAGGGGTCTGGAGTGTGGGAAATTGAATGAACAAATAAGTGTGGATATGAGAATGGATCATGGATTATGGATCAGCTAAAAAACATGGAAGAGAAAAAGCTTGGAAGAGCCAGTCCCCTTATAAGAGATTCAGTAGTGAATGCTAGCAAGGCCTACTCCAATGGAAGAAGTAGAGATAATAAATACAGTAGTAGTCCAGAACCCCTTGCAAGGGCAAGGAGAAAGATAAGGGAGAATGAGGAGGGACTCTCATGTGATAGATGTGGATAGGAGGAAGAACTGTTATAGCTGTAGGAGATTTGGCCACTCAATAAAGAATTGCAGAAATCAGGGGATAATTGAACAAGAAAGAAAGATTGAATATAGGGACAATGTAAACAATAGAGACAATCATAATTTAAATGAGAAGGAGAATCTAATAGTTCTCAACTAGGTTCTAATACAAATAGGTTTGCAATGCTCAGTAAAGTAATAGAAAATACATCTTACTGCAACTTAGATAATGGGGACATGTTGAGAGAAGTAATGGTGAAGATTGGGCTAGAAAGAATTAATACACAGAAAGGAGTAACAGTAGAGGCATTATTGGATAGTGGGGTGACAGGACTGGTTATGAGTTAAGAATTTTCAAGGAAGCAGAGGTTTAAACTGAAGAAAATAGAAAGACCAATTTATGTGAGGAATGTGAATGGTTTTCTTCAACAAGGAGGGATCTATTGAGTATATGGTAGAAGTGAACATTTATTATTGAGGGCATAGGGAAAAGACTGAGATTGATACAATTGGTGGGCAGAAGTAGAGTATAATCTTGGAAATTCTATGGCTTGCATACCATAATTCTGAGATTGATTGGAGAATAGGAAAAGTAAATATGACAAGATGCCCAGAGGAGTGTAGTAAGCAGTGAAGGCCAAAGCAAGGGAAATCAAGGTGGCAGAAACAAAAATAAGATAAGGAAAGAGAAGAGAAGGAGCAGAAGAAGGAAGAAAAAACAAAAAAGGAGAGAATGATGGAAGTGAAGAAAGTAACAGAAAATTGGGAGATCTGGGATGAGGAAGAAGAAGCAGCAAAGTCAGAGGAGGAGGCAAAGAAGTTGGTGACAGAAAGGTTTTATAAGTGGATTCATGTATTTGGAAAGAAGGTGAGTAAGAGAATGCTAAAAAGAAAGGTATAAGATCATACAATAGAGACAAAGAAAGAATTTGTACTGAGAAAGGGGAAAGTATATCTGCTATCAAGAGAGGAGGGAGGTGCAAGAGTTTATCAAAGAACAATTGAGGAAAGAGTATATTAGACCCTTGAAGTTACCTTAAACAGCACCTGTGTTTTTTGTAGAGAAGAAGGATGGTAAGAAGAGGATGATTCAGGATTATTGGTATTTAAATGAATGGACAATTAAAAATAATTATCCCTTACCATTAATCTTGAATATTATAGAAAACATAGATATAAAGAAGATGTTTACTAAGTTAGACCTAAGATGGGGGTATAATAATGTATGGATCAAAAAGGGAGACAAATAGAAGATAGTGTTCATGACTCTAGAAGGGTCATTTGAACCAACTGTAATTTGGACTTACAAACTTTTCAGTGACATTTCAAATGATAATGAATGAGATTCTTTGGGATTTGATCAATACTGGAAAAGTGATGAATTTCATTGATAATAAAGGAAGGACATAATGTGATAGTAGAAGAAGTAGTTTGGCAGAAAATGATCTATATGTAAAACCAGAAAAATACAAGTGAAAGGTTAGAGAAGTAAAATTCTTAGATGTGGTGATTGGACCAGAGGGGATCAAGATAGAAGAGGAGAAGATGAAGAGAGTGTTGGATTGGCTGACTCCAAAAAGAGTTAAGGATATACAGAAGTTCTTGGAATTAGCCAATTATCATCAGCAGTTCATTAAAGTTTCATAGCAATAGCCAGACCATTGCATGACCTGGTGAAAAAGGATCAGAAGTGGAGTTGGACAGAGAGACAAGAGAAGGTATTTTAGGAGTTGAAAGAGAGGTTTACAAAAGAACCAGTACTAGTACCACCAGATTTAGACAAAAAATGAGAATAGAAGTTGATGTATTAGACTATATAAAAGGGGGTGTGTTATCCATGGAATGCAAAGATGGGAGGTGAAGACTAATAGCATATCTTTCCAAGTTATTGAATGAAATAGAGTAAAACTATGAAATTCACAATAAGAAAATTTTGGCAGTTATAAAGGGGTTGGAAAACTAAAGACATCTATTGGAGGGTGTAAAATTCAAGTTTGAGGTCTGGACAGATCATAAGAATTTGGAGTATTTTATGAAGGTGCAGAAACTAAACCAAAGACAAGCTCATTAAGTATTATATCTGTCAAAGTTTGATTTCACTCTGAAACATATGCCAGGCACAAAATAGGAAAAGTATATGAACTAAGTAAGAGACCAGACTAGAAAGTAGGTGTAGAAAAGAACAATGAAAACCAGACATTAATTAAGGAACAATGGGCTTATAGTTTAGTAGAAGTAGTAATAAAAGGATCTGAAGTAGAAATAGTAGAAAAAATAAAAAAAGCTAGAGATAAAGATAAAGAGATAGTCAAAGTAGTAAAGAAGATAAAAAAAGCAGGGGTTAAGGTGTTAAGAGGAGATAAATAGAAAATAGAGGGAGATTTGGTGTTGAAGAAGAGGAAGGTTTATGTGCCAAAGGATAAAGCATTGAGAGTAGAGATAATCTGGTTATACTATGAGGTGCTGGTAACAGGACATAGAGGTAGATAGAAAATGATAGATTTGGTGACAAGGAATTACTGGTGGTCTGGAGTAATAAGAGATGTGGGAAAATATATAGATAGGTGTAATATGTGTTAGGGGATAAAGAATAGAACAGAGACACCAGCAGAGAAGTTGAAGTTGAGTGAAATACCAGAGAAACTATGGACACATCTAACAGTTAAATTTATCACTAAGTTACTGTTGGTTGCTAGAAAGGATGCATCTGTGACAGGTTGTTAAAAATCATTCATTTTGTGATAATAACAGAAGGATTGGGATGGTTGTTTAGAGATAATATGTGGAAGTTACATAGGTTTCTGGAGAGTATAGTATCAGACAGAGGACTATAGTTTGTAGCAAAATTAATGAAGAAGCTGAACAAAATGTTGGGAATTGAAACAAAGTTGTTTATATTATTCCATCCACAAACAGATGGTCAGACAGAGAGAATGAACCAGAAATTAGAACAGTATTTATGGTTTTTCATCAATCATAGACAAAAGGATTGGTCTGAATGGTTAGTAATGATAGAGTTTACAGTAAACAACAAGATGCATCCAGCAACTAAAGTATCTCCATTTATAGCAAATTATGGTAGGAAGCTAAGAATAGGAGCAGATATTAGAAGGAAAGAAAAGGTAGAAAAAGCAATAAAGTTTTCTGAGAGAATGAAGAAGGTATAGGAGGAAGCTAGAGTAGTATTAAGAAAGACACAAGAAGAGATGAAATAGCAAGTAGACAGATAAAGGAAAAAATGGATCCTTTGTAAGGAACATGCAATATTTTTTGCATCACCAGCTAAGAACTTATCAATGCTAAATAAGGAAATTGGAGCAAAATTACCATCTCATAGTTGTAGGTCTGCAAGTTGGTTTGCCTGGTATGGCATGACCAAAGATTCCAAATTAGAGGAAGCCAATATTTTGTTCACATTGTTAGTATTTTTACCATAAAGTACATGCACAGGGATTTCTGCATATTCCAAAAGCATATTAGCTTGAAAGAGATCCACTTGTTTCTCTCTCTCCACTTGTTCAGCCCATGTTAATTTTTTGAACTAAGCTTCAATGCATTTTGCATAATTCATCAAGGACATAAAAGAGCTAACAGACATGTCTCTTTGGCTATTGATACTAGGAGATGAGAATCATTCTTTGGGTGGAATGATTTCAAGATCCATTGAGGAATACTTATAATAACTTGGTTGATTGTTATAAGGTTGAGAAGTGGAGGAATTCAGTGTATTTGCTAATTCTCTTTTGGGCACTATCATACAAGATGGTGGTATGAGAGAAAGAAGTGATGACAGTCATATGTGATGCTATGTCTTTTTTTTTAAAATTACCAATTTATTATATGGGGCACAAAGCCAGACCATGGCAGTTACAATGTAACTATGTACAGGACAGCCAAAACTACATGGAAGATAAAAGAAAGGAAAGAAGAAAAGAGAATTGCAATGAAAAGAAATATAAAAGAAAAATATCCTAACAAAGTATAGCAATGAGATCTACACAATGCTGATTAAGAAATGGAGTTAGTGAATGCAAATGCATTAGGATTGAATTCAAGGAACATGATGAAGTGACTTATTGAATCTCTTCTTAGATTCCAATATTCATTAAACCTTCTATACTCATGAAGAATATGTCTTCTTGACTTGATAGGATATAACCTACACAGACAACTAAAGTCCTTCCTAGAGAAGAACCTAAGCCTATATTCACCAATTGGAGCATGATTCGTGATCACTCTAGAAGCTCTTGCACACAAAGAGTTAGAGTGGCCAAAGTATTTGAGCTATGAACCTTCTTTGATATAAATCGGTTCGATAGTCTTGTTATCACTATCAACAAGGTCAAGGAAAATTTTTCCTTTCATTTCAGATGCCTGAAAGATCATCTTTCATCTGTTAGCAAGCTCATCACATTCTTTCTTTTTACTGAAATCCCAAGATAATTTGCTGGGACAGAATGAGATAGGATTGAACAATTTAGTCTCAATGTCAACCACTTTATGGAGAGACCAATTGCAATGACTAGGACATTCCCAGAATTTGATCGAGTTCTCCTGATGGCAAGAGAAAAAAACTCAAAGTTTCTTAAAAATAGAAGATGAGTAACTCTAGTAAGGATGGGAAGACAAGTCAAAATTTTTTTCTGCAGTGTGAATTGAGTCAGTGACGACAATGATTTTTGAAATGCTAGAAGAAGAAGTGGTCTGATTGATATCACACCTAATGGCGAATAATTCGGCTTCTGTACTTGTAACATTAACCATGTAGTGAAGTGTTTTAGTAATAGGCTTGTTATGAATGTAAATGTGTGATATCAATGTAGCGATGTTGTTCTTGATACTAGCATCCATAATGACCAAAGCATGGGAGGGATTATTTGAAGATTCAATAGCCAATTTGTCAAGTCTATGAATATGGGATTTGAAGTTGTTCTTGTTGCACTTGCTAAATAAATGAAAAGAAAAACAACTAGAAAAAGTGTCAATAATTCTGCATCCAGGGGAAAGTTCTGAATTAAGAGGGTCAAATGAAGAGAAAACTTTATTAAAATGGTTGTCCATGTCAACAATTGGGCCTTTGATTAGTTGACATTGACATTTTGAAAGAAACCCAAGAGATAGTAAATGTAATTTGGTTGAGTCATTTGCTTTAGGTTCCATGATGGATCAAAGGATATGATCGATGGGAAGGGAATATACATGTAGTTGCAACCTCCCACTGAGTTTTTGAAGATGGAGATTAATAGGGATAAGACTCATAATAGCTTTAATACTAAATGATGGAGATATTTTGAATGCCCCCAAAATTCAAATGGCTGCTCTTCTTTGCATCTTGCCCAGCATTTTCAGAGGATATGATAAAGGGACCTTGTTGTAATACCACAATTGAAAGCCATATAGAGCCATAGGGAGAACATAACTCCTGTAGACAAGTCATTTTTGATAAGGGTTTAAATCTCTTACTGAATTTCCTAGAATCTTCATACATTTGACCATAGAGATTGCTTTGTTAGAATAGAAATTGATATGTTGCCAGAAAGAGAGTTTCTTATCAAAGATAAATCCTAGATATTTCCAGAATTCTTTGGGGTAAAGAATAGAACTGCCAAGAGGAGAAAGGTCAAGAGGAGGGGGGTTAAACTGACCATACGACCTTGAAAAGTGAAATACTTCAGTTTTTGAATGTTCTACTAGAAAATCAAATCTCAGAAGAAGATCAGAAACAATATTATAACTATAGAAAAGTAAAGAGTTGGAAAAAGAAATGAACTTGTTCTGAGCAACAAGGAGACCATCATCTACAAAAGAAAGCATAGAAACCGAAATTTTTATATTTTTTAAGTGATTTTCTAAAATGTGAAGAAAAAGAGCAAGATATAAAGCTGAAAGAATAGGAGATAGAGCCAAGCCTTGACCTACTCCAATATCAATATTAAAAAATGGTGAAGAAAAACTATTCCAAACATATTGAGTTCTCCTACCAACAAGATAATTTGAAAAGAATTTGACAACTTTTGGATTGAAACTAGTTTTTCCCAATATGAGGGTAAGTAAGTGGTGGTTGAGTGATGGGAAGAATTGGGAAATGTTGAATACAAGGGTACTTATAGGGATATTTCTAATCCACCCATGTAAATGAAATGGATGAGAGCGATGCTAGCATCAGTGGTTGATTTGAACTTAAGCCTCCCAAGTTGACTCTGGTGGATGAAGTTGTTAGATATCACTTGAAATTGAAGCCTATCACCAATAACTTTTTCAATAAGTTTTCCCAACATATTTAGAAGGACTATTGGTTTAAACAATTTAGAGGATTCTCCTTCACAGTTATTTGAGCTAGGAAAGGAATGAATAGTGGACTAAGATGGTTCTTGAATGAAAACAACATTAAAATCTGCCTTGAGTTCAAGAATAGTGTTCATGATGAGATTTTTTTTCTAACATTCTGTGAAAAAACTTTTAGATTGCTAAAAATCATGAGTTGTTAGTGTTCACAACTGAGTGAGTTGATTGTTTTTGATTTTCTCAAATTTTTGCATATTCTTTGGTGTGCCATTCTTTATTAAACCTGTGCTTTTAGAAAGGACAGTCAATTGAATTAGCTTGATGATCACCCTTGTAATTTGAACATTTAAATGAGTGAGGGCATAGCTTGCCCTTCTTAGTTTCTAACCTAGGAGGGTTAATTTTATCATTAGCTTTACAACACCATGTAAATTGGCAGTGAATTGATGGATTAATGGGAACCATTACACTTGATGCATTTTGTGCCCTGGATTCTACACACTCCTTGCATATGACACTATTTCCAACAGTTCTTATACTGTAGAACACCAGGGTTCATATTGGCACCATAAATTGTGGCAATAAAGCTGCCAACATTGAACCTTCTGTTGATGAAGGTCTTTGCTTTTGCACCACTTTGGGTATATCAAATATCAATCCATACAATGGCCATATCAGATTTTGGGGATACTTTGATAATTCTTGATTTTGAAGCCAAGACAACGTCATTGAAGATGTGCATATTTTTGAGAGTTTTTTCTATGTTTTCAGAAGTGACTCAAATATTAGTTTGTTCCAAGAGATAAGGGATACCAATGATTTTGAGGTAGGACTTTGATTGAGGAAGTCTAAGGGACTCTACATGATCCGCCTCAATACATTGAGAGTTCTTGATGTATTTTTCAATAGTTTGAAGGTCCAGAGTACTCACTACCTTGTTGATGGCAATAACTACTCTCTTGTTTTCGATACAAATAAGATCAGCCATTACATCTGACTTGATATTCTTGAAATTCCTATTAATGTTAATAATATGAGTGCCAGAATCCTTGACAAAATTGATAGCATTTTTCTCATTCATAAAGATTATTACCTATCTACATGAGGGCCTTTTTGTGATCATATTGAATTGTGGTTTTGGTTTACCTTCACCACTAATTATTTTTTGAACTTGTTCAATTTTCTTGTTTTGAAGACTAGGGAAGACTTCCTTGATCTTCAAAGTTTCTCTGGCTATGTTATTATCTTTAGATAAAGCTTGAGCATAAGATTTATTTTGAGAAAAAAGAGGATTCTTCTTAAAGTATTTGGAAATTTCATTAACCTCCTTGGGTGATTTGGCTGGAATAGGAGGTAGGAGAGAAGAGATATAAGGAGGTTTTACCACATTTTTTTCTTTGTTATTGTTTAGTTTGCTGAATACTTGCAGACTGAATTTTAATTTGACCTTGTTTCTTAATGATGTATTCTTATCTTCTATAACAAGATTGTCTCAGTGGGCCTCATAGAGGGATAACATAAATTCCCAAGCTACCTTACTAATGCTTTTGATGTCTTTAATGTCATTTGCCTTGTTGTCTTTGATTGACTTGCTCTGAATGTATTTTTTCATTCTTACCAGAGATTCTTTAATACTTCTGATATCCAAGACCAGGTGTTCCATAGCCCCATAAAGTGAAATAGCCCTGAAGTCTTTATCCTAGGAATCTTGGTCTAGAGCTTGATTGATGTCATAATTTAATTGGATATTGATTATATCACTGTTGCTGAGGTCCATGTTGTTGATGTTATTATTGAGGGCAGGTACCTTATAATCAGCACACTGCTGCCCCATGTTGGGAGTATGGTCAGTCACCTTACTGATATGATTACTTTGAGTCTTTGGGGTAGTATGTTCCAGTTAGGAACTATCCAATGCAATGACATGAACATCTTCCACCATTCTGTCACTTTCTCTCTGGACTCTTGCTGAGTATTCCTCATCGCATTCGCTTGAGAACATAGACAGAGTTCTAGTACCTTGTTTGTCAGAAATCATTGACTGACCTCTCACCTCATCATAATTATCACAAAAGTTGTTGAATAAGGCATTGTCAATGTCAGCAGCCATATCCACATCATTAGAAAGAGTCATGTTTGAAGCTTTAGAGTGAGTAGTTGAAGCAGAAAAGAATTTATTCCCTAGGTCTCTAATAAGTGCTACCATGCAAGATGGTAGTTAAAGAGAAAGAAGGGACATGTGATGTGATGTTATGTTATCATCCCTTAACTAAGTCTGAATAAATAAAAATAAAAATAAAAGGAAAATATAAAATAAATCAAAACAAAAAGAAAACAAGTCCACCTTCTTGAAGTCTGATAATATAATGTAGTGAAAAGTTAAGCTAGAAATCAAATAGTTCACTGATTGGCTTGTGATAAGACACTGTGCAAAGATTGAACATGATTGAACAAGACTTGAGCTTTGAAATGTAACTAGAGTGTTGTAATAGGAACTGAGAGAATTGTGGCTGGAGGCCCATAACCTGATAAAATTGGAGTGTAGATGACAAATAAGAGGTTCTAGCAACCTTAGGAATTACTCAGGAGTCACCAAGTGAACAGCAAATGACTTGATTGAAAGAAATAAGATAATGATCCACCTGTGGATGACTAGAAGTCAAAATATCCACAGGGAGTTATACTGACTAAGCGAGATGCAGTCCTGAAAATTAAATGCACACCAACTATGATAGGACTGAGATCACCTATAACACTTTTAGTGTGAGTATGTTGTGTTATTAAGTTATAAAACCTCATAGCCTGGTGTTAAGAAAGTGAAGGTCTATTGGAAACCAGACTAGACTGGGGAACACCTTATATCTATCATGGACTGCAACAACTACAGATGACTACGGAAACCTACGGACCGATCCAAAAGTTGGAATACTATGTCCTCCTACATGTTAGGAGATCAGTCACATATGTGACAAGTCGTGTTGCTGTCACGACCATTCGGACCATTGTCTGACCAGCTTGGACTCGTCGATATTCTATTGAACTTCTATAATTCAAACGCCCGAACCCAAGAAAGGTGCAATGCGGTTTGGTGTACCCAGGACAGCCTCTCCATCACCAATTAGGTTGTTAGCCTTTGCTTATGTCAGCTCACATCCATGGCTAAAGTGATTCCAGGCAGCCCCGGCCAACTTACGATCTTCGTTCAACATATGGCTCAGATTCTGATGCCTTTGATTCCGACTCAGATGAGTCTTTGTCATTCAGTATATCAGAAGATGGCCTCTCGTCAAGCTCTGAGGATGAATTGAGGCCCAAGTTCGTTCTGCTTATTTCTTGGGCAATTATCTATTCATATTAACTCACAGAACAAATCCAAATCTTTCCCAATCTATGCGTTCTCCTGAAGAAATAAGACAGCTTGAGGAGACATTAGCGTCAATTCGTCTTCATACCCGACATCACGATCCTTATGAAGAATGGGAGAAACGGACTCGGAAAGCGGCCTTCGTGAGTCACTGGGCTATGAACTACATGCAACAGGCTCATTGTGTCGAAAATACTAGATGACAGCTCGCAAGGAGCAATCCGCGAATCTATCTAACTTCCATGAGGTACAAGAACGACGGCGTTTAGAAGAGACCCAAAAACTATGTGCTCAACGTGATAAGGAAATGGCAGACGTTAAGGCTAAATTACAGCAATTTCGCCTCAAGCAACAGGAAGATGACCAACAACTGCGCGACGAATGGGAACTCCGTCAAAAATCGTTTTGGACTCGAATAGAGACGACTATCAAACAAGAAGAAGATAAAGTAGCCCAACGTTCGGCAGAGGAACAACGGAAACGAGAAGAAGAGGAGAAGAAGCGGAAAGATGAGGATTCGAAAAAACGGATATCAGAGGAGAAACGCAGGGCGGAAGAGGAACGAACACTGAAGGAAGAGGAAGAGAAGAAGCATTCTGAGGAAGAGAAGAAGAGGAAAGAGGAAGAAGAGGCGAGGTTGCAGAAAGAAGAGGAACAGCAAAAGAAACAGCGACTGGAAATTGAGCTGGAGCAACGCAAGCAGGTAGGCCTATCAACGGCTGACGACGACTGGCAAGCAGCCCGCAACAATCTCAAGGTAGATCATTTCTCTGAGTCAGGAGGGTGTTTTATACCTTTTGCAGAAGCTGAAGTCGCAGATGGCGATCGTGAAAGGAGATAAATTACTGAAGTCGGAATGGGGTAAACGGCGGCGACAGATCAAACCAAAAATCGGGCAATTGACCAACGACCAAACTGCGATCGATCGTATCGTGAGTACTCCTATCTACTCTCGTAGTTTCATTACCGAAAAATTGCTACAAAGTCCCAGGAAATTCTGGCAATCATCAATCCTTCAACCGACTCCCATAAACCCCTAATCTACCTTGCTATCCTCTCGTCCCTTGCCAAGGACATCCTTCTCCAAGCTGAAATTGAAACCACAGCTGAAAAGCTGTCTGCAGGGCCGCTCGCCCGTGTTGCCTTCAATATCCTCTCCATCGTACCGGATTTTTCACAAGTCTTCTTTGCAAAGCTCGTTCAGCGCGTGGGTGGCTGGCCAATTCCTTTTTCAATACCAAACCATGATCACGATGGGCGTAAATGGGCTAATGTAGACGAGCAAAAGAAAATCAACGGATTTAGGAAGAATAAAGAAACTGATAGCTACGAAGCAGAAGCAGACCTTATACCGCGCGTAACTGGAATCATGAGGGTTTACTTCTCAATTCTCCGAATAGTGCCAACGAAAGGACCACTACAGACGCAGTATCAGCTCCCGAGATATTGGATCTGGTTTGCCAGAATGCTTGGAGAACGTGCGTTGCTGGAGAAGACTATTACTGCGCAATTGATGTATAGTTTGTATCTGTGTTTTCTCTTAACTTTACATTCACTGAGTGCTCATCTGTTTAGCCGCATTGGATGTCATGGGTGTGGACGCATTGCATATTTGGGGGGCGCAATGGGTCAAAATGTTGGCACTTATCTACGAAGGTGTCACCGTTGGCATTGGCGCAGACAAGTACATTGGCGGAACAACACCCGAGGGTAAAGCCGCTCGTGTGCGAGTGCAGTTAAAGATCGAAGAGATCACGGCAAAAGCCTAGTGGGGTTCCATCATGTAGTAG
>Ga0157366_1000773_pt1 | contig 13630 bp, 8 predicted proteins | sample AttbisABBM1_FD_113149 | JGI IMG/M metagenome (GOLD analysis project Ga0157366, IMG submission 113149) | Fungus gardens microbial communities from leaf cutter ant in Botucatu, State of São Paulo, Brazil - Atta bisphaerica ABBM1 | ecosystem: Host-associated > Fungi > Mycelium > Unclassified ...
ATGGACCACATATAATTTATTTAAATAGAGGAGCAATGCAGCAAGGGCTCCTTGTCGAGTTCTCTTGTAATCCCCACTACTAGATAGCCTATTGAGAGCTTTGCTGAAGTAAGCAAACTATGAGTGCTGTTCTGGCGAGTGGTTGCTACAACACTAACATATGTAGTCTATAAGCCAGCCACATTAAAGACATGAGTGATTAATTATAAAATACCCCCATTTTAGTATCCATATCTCCATGAACTAGTCTAATAATGCTAAATCCCCAACTATATATGATGCCACCAACTTCTTTATAAGCCCAATAATTATCTTTTCTTATAAAGTCAATGTAATAAAGTATAGTTTATGAGGTGGTCCTCCTATATATATTTTGATTAAGAATTCTTTTCTTGTTATATCAGTATTGTATTTTTGTTTTAGGAATTTAATGGCTATTTCATTCCAATACTACTCATCTTGTTCTCCTTGAGATCATAGGGCTTTGTAGTATGGCAGTGGATAGAATGGCATTGTTTTGACTAGTGACTGCATAAATTTTATATACTTGTTTAGATTACTGATCTTATCTTGAATGAATATTGGTTCTGGCATCTTGGATTGACTGGCTTTTAATAATATGTTGTAGAGTTTATAGGGAAAGACTTCTTTATCTTGTATCCTATTTTTCTGTTATTTCCCTTTATCAACTATCATTGGTTGCTCAGTTTCTTGATATTCCATTTAATAAGCCTCCTGTATCTTCTTGATATGATTATCAGCATATGAATTTCCTTTTTCTTTATATCAATCCAGTTCATCTGCTAGGAGTGCTTGAATATGGTATGCTTAATTCTCTATATCTCCTTGGATAATATTTCATAAATCCTCCAATATGCTGAATATATCTTCTATTGTCTGTGTTTTATAATTGTTACTTACTTGTAAGATACTTGTCTCTATTTCTACTAGTTGCATGTTTACAACCTCTGCTATTTTGATGATATTTTGTAATTGCAATTGAATATCTACCATCATCTTAATTTCTCATATAATCCTGTAGTATTTCTTCATCTAATCTTTCTTCACATTGGTTAAGGTGCTGATCAAGGCCATGTTGTTGATGGTATGAGTAACATAAGGGTTGGGAGAAGTTGAAGCAGTTGTGAATTGCTAAGCCATTTGTTTGAAATTTCTAGTTGTTAGAGTACTTTAAAATATCATTTTGGAATTTTACCCCCTCTCTTTATAGGTTTCAACTCAAAACTTTTACCTAATAGTCTTCTATTACCTCTCTTGCATGTGGCAACCTTGTTTCAGATATCCATTGATTATACTTGTTGCTATATTCCTTCCAATGTACTAAAAATTGTGTGCCACATCCTTGTTTTCTGTGGTTCCTGATCTCTCCTACTTTATATTCCTCTTCTTTGTTAATAATATCTGGTGGTAGTGCTGGATTCATGTGTTGTTCCTTGAAATGTGGCTTCTTGCATCATATTAGCAAGTCTTTATTGAATATATTATATATTATCCATCTTTCTGGTAGCTCTAGTTAAAATGCCACTTATTCAATGTTTTTTGTAATTCTAAAGAGTCTATATCTTTTCTGGTCTAGCTTCTTCAAGGGTCTGTTCAAATGAATATTTTTAGCTTCCAACCATATGTCATCTCTGATCTTCAATTCTTGAAAATTCTTTCTTTTCTTATCAAATTGTTTTTTCATAGCTTTTTTGTTATTTTTATTAACTTCTTTGCTACCTCTCAGCTTCCTTGTAGTCTTTCAAGAAATTTTTCTAATTTTGGCAATTCTGTCTTTATAATTAGGTTCCTCTTCCATAGATGTCTTCTGAAGTTAAGTTCAAATAGTGTATGTTTTATAGTCATATGTTTCTTGTTGTTGTACTGAAATTCTACTGTTGATAGCCATTCTATTCAATCATCTTACTGATAATTCACATAATGTTGCAAAAATGCTTTGACCTCCTAGTTGATTCATTCTGTTTGACCATCAGTTTGAGAATGGTATGTTGTAGATAATGTTTATTTAGTTTCCAATGCCTTAGTTAAATCTTCTATGAATTTTGATACAAATTGAGGTTCTTTATTACTAAGAACCTTTTGTGGTACTTTATGTAGTTTCCAGATTTTGTTCCTATAGATTTTAGCAATGTTCTCTGATAATACTGCTATTGTTATCACTTTGAGCCCAATCATCTTTGTAAACTGATTTACTATAACTACTATTGCATTTAATCTATTTGACTTTGGTAAAAGTCCTATGATGTCAATGCAGATTTTCTGCCAAGGTCCCTCTGGTATTTCTAGTAAACAAAGTTCTGCTTTTTTCATATGCTGTACTTTATTCTGCTTATATTTGAATTTATTTCTTAATATTATTCTTAATCCCTGACAACTAATAGTTTCTTTTGATCAACTCAAGCATTCATTGTTGTCCTGGATATCTTACATCTGCTGGTTTGTAATTTTCTTATAGAATTTGCTCTCATATTTTCCAATTGTTCAGAACATAAATCTTTCTATCTATATATACTATTCTGTTGTCTTCTCATGCCTATCCTTTATCCTTTTCCAATTCTTTTTGGACTTCCTGTTCTTTCATTTTGTTTCTTCTAATTTCTTCCAATAATATGGTTTTTTCTACTACTTGGTTTCTTCTGATTATAACCACTTCTGTTTCTATAGTTACTCTTCTTGTCTATAACTCATCTTTAAGTAATTTGACATTCTTGTTATACTCATTTCTGTCCACTTAGTCTTTTCTTGACAGTATATCTGCTTTTATATTTGTCTTTCTCAGAATATGTTGTAGTATGAAGTCATATTTTTGCAACTTCAAATACTATCTTGCCTGTCATCCATTTAACTTGTGTAGTTCTACTTGAGGTTTTCATGATCTGTTCAGACTTCAAAATTTTCTGTAGTGTCTAGTAGATATTGCTTCTATTTTGTCAAAGTTTCTACTATTACTAGTAATTTCTTGTTGTAGATCTTGTAATTCCTTTCAGCTAGTTGTATTATTCTTGATAGAAATACAATAGACTTTCATTTTTTCTCTTGTTTCTGGAATAAGACTCCTCCAATTGCATGTCCTGATATATCTGTTTCTATCCTGAATTTTCCTTCTCTCTTTGGTAGGATAAGTACTGGTTGACTTGTGATTTTATCCTTGAGTTCCTTAGATGCCTTCTAATGTTCCTCTTCTTATTTCTATTCTTTTTTTCCTTTGAGCTCATTCAGAGGTTTCACTGTGTGGCTAAAGTTCTTAATAAAGTATCAGTAGAAATTTGCAAATCTGAAGAAGCTTTCCACTTCTTTTATCTTAGTAGGAGTTTTTCATTCCTTCACCACTTTGATCTTGTCATTTTCCATTTGAACCTTGCCTTGTCTGACTACTACTCCTAGGATGAGAATTTTCTTGGCATTGAAATCATACTTTAACTATTTAAAACAAAGATTATGTTTTTCTGCCATTTTTAGAAAGCATATTGTCTTTTCTTCCAGTTTCTTCTTTGTTTTGGCAGGTATCACAAAGTTGTCCATATAGTTTGCTAGTACTTCTTTATGTAGTAGCTCCCAGAATATACTGTTTATCATTCTTTGAAATGTTCCTGGTGAGTTGTATAATCCAAAATATATTACTTTGGATTTGAATAGTTCTTTGTTTGTTAAGAATGCTGCTTTCCATTTGTTACCTTTTTTAATCTGTACATTGTTATATCCCTAGATGAGATTCAACTTGTTAAAGTATTTTGCCTTCTTGAGTTTGTCAATTATTTCTCCAATTAAGGGTAGTAGAGTCTTGTCCTTTATCATGTGTTGGTTCAACTTTTGGTAATCCTGTACCAGTCATAATGATCTGTCCTTTTTTGGAATAGAGAAATATAGTGCCATGTATCTTAAACTTAATTCCACAATTAATCTTGCTTATAACTGTTCATCCAACCATTTGTTTAATGCTTCTTCTTCTTTAATGGTGATCATGTAGGCCCTCACATTTAATTCCTTTGGTGCATCTTCTATTAAGTTGATTTTGTGGTCCTACTCTCTTCTTTCCAGTAACTTCTCAAATTTCTTCTTGTTAAACAAGTGAGTGAATAGTTGAATGCAATCTGGAAGATTCTTTGGATTCATTGGGTCTGATTCCTTTTCTATTTCCTGATGTCCTTTGTCTTGGTTATCTATTGGCTGTATTCTCCTAGTTTTGAATGATATATCCTGATATTACATCTTACATATTCTTGAACATCTTATAAACTATATCTTTTCTATGTTCCAACTTACTTCTGGGTTATGTTTGACTAACCAGTTGTATTCTAAGAACATGTCCATGCTATTCAAATCTATGACTGCTATATCAATGTTTTCCTTGTGTCTATTTATCTCAACTTCTAGTAGTACATATCATATAACTTCTCCATTATTAGTTCTATCTGTGTTGAAAACCTCAAATAATCTGTCTATTGGTTCTATCTTGATCTTTTCTTCCTTCACTAGCTATTCATCAATTCCAATGTGTATACATCCTAAATCTACTAGTATCTATAACTGTAGTTTCTTTCTGTTTTTTGTTTTGATATTGGTTTGCATATTTAATTCCCTCTCTTTGTTTTTTTTGTCAATTTTGAATAATATATCAATTTTGGGAATTATTATGTACAGAGGTTCATTGTATCATGCCTACTCCAAACCTTTAACAAAATTCTTCTGCTTGTTATTGCTCTCTTCATTGGATTCTTCCTGAACACTTCTATTCTTTATCTTCTGTTATGACCTGCAATCTTTGGCAATGTGCCTTATTTTGTTGTATTTATAGCACTTTCTTGCATCTTGTTTCTTCTTTGGTTTTCTACTATATGTTCACATATACATTGCAATTAAAGCATTTGGGTTTTCCATCTTTGTCAAAGTTTTTTCTGGCCTCCCCAATGTCTATAGGTACATCTTGTCCTCTATATGTAGTTTTTGTTCCTGTTTTGTAATCTTTCCTGCCTTCTATAGATTTATATTCTTGTCTTACTGAAATAATCACTATCTTTCATTCTCTAAGCATTTCTGGTGCTACTATTGGTGAGTATTCTAGTATTTTTTCTATAATGTCTATATGGACATTCTTATTTAATAGGAATATGGTATGTAGATTGTCTGTTTCAGTCTTTATGGCTAATACTTTGAATTTGATTATAAAATTGGCAATGTGCTTTTTGTCCTACTTAAATATTTTGATCTTCTATTCAGTGTTTACTATCTTGCTCTTATCACTGAACATTATCTTAAGTTCCCAAACAAACTCATCCCAATCCTGGATATTTGTTTCTTTTTCAAGCTAATCTAGCTTCTTCTGGATATAAATGCTAGATATGCTCTCTCTAAGTCAGGCTAAGATTGCAGTTATCCTGTTATCTGTTCTTATTACTCTGTTGCTCTTGAGAAATAGTCAGATTCCTCTTTACTAGTCTTCAAATTTTGTTCTATCTCCATCAAACCATCCTGGATCTGAGACCATACTCTTTGATATGACTGCCTATTTATTTTGTATCGTTGCTGGTACTAGTTTTACTGACATTTTGTTTGTATATTGTTGTTTCTTCTGAGGTATCTTCTTCAGTGATCCTCAATGATCTCAATTGCTCTGATAATATCTCTATATTGTTTTCTCAATGTTGATCTGTTCTGCTATCTATGAGCTATACCACAAGTATTAATTATCTTTCTGATGGTCTAAAACTATAAATGTTCCAGTGGTCTAACCACTATATACTCTCCTTTTGCAATGTGAGCCTGATAACACTTTACCAAATATTATAACCTTTAAGCTTGGCTCAGATTACAACTTAGGCAAAGACTTAAGTAAGAGTGAGAGAAGAAGTCAATTGGTAAAGTATAAGGATACATAATTATATCTACAGTTATATATACTTAGAGACTATATATTATGAATAAGGCAAATAAGTCATAATATATAAGGAAAGCATAAGGAAGTCTTGCTTACTATATGAGGTGCTGACTAAGACAATATGCAGTGTAGCCAATTATTGAGTCATATTAAAGTAACTCCAACACCTGTAGTCTATGAGCTAGCCACATTAAAGATATGAGAGATTGATCATAACATAAAGTAAAGTAAAATTAAATAAAAATAAAAATAAAAATAAAATAGAGTTCATTGTTTACAACTCTGACATGCAATATACATGCTCTTTAGAGTAGGCCATATTTAGTGTAGCACAGACTAATGGCCTAATATATATAAAGTAGATATATTATACTTAGAAACTTTATTAAGTTCTCTTATGTTAACTTTACTTAATCTAGAACTAAAACGTTGGAAGCATCTTTTCAAGAGTTGTTTACCAAGCTAAATTTCTTCTACTTAATTAAATACTATATATTATAAAATAAACTACTTACTTATTTGTAATATCTGAACCTTAAGTATACTTTTAGAGATTTAGGAGTGATTTAGAAGTTCAATAATAATGACAATAATAATAAAGATCAATATAGATATTAATGATAATGAGAGATGATAATTGGTAATAATTGATGAATAATATTATTAAGTCTAAAGTCTAATTCTCAAACATAAAAGTATTTATATAAATGGTCTGTATGCAAGCTATTTCCATCACATAATCAAAACTTATACCTAGTAGAATTGTTATCTGTCATAGTAGATATTAGGCTAATTTTAAAAGATATTTAATTATGTTACTGCATTAATATACTTGTATCTATATGAATACTGATATTCATATAATATATGATATATTATTAGAGACTGTTTGATAAGCACTTTCTAATATAACTTTGATTGTGAGAATCTATTTAGTTATTTCTGAGATAATAGCCAATGGAGATACAAGTTGAATGAAGTTTGTTTTCTAATGTTATTGATTGTTTAATATCTCTTCCACTTCCCACTCTTTCTTACTATTTACAATAACAGGAGTAGGGACTACTGTTATCTTCTATTCCAGAATCAGATTTTCAGAAATAGCTGTCAACTTCATAATATGATACACTAGATAAAGTCTTCACTATTAGTAGAAAAATTTTAGCTTGTGTACTATTAGTCTGACTTGCTTTTTCACTTCAAAGGGCTTTAAATGTTAGTGTGACAACTTGGCCAAGGAGTATATTGTGTGAATGTTAAATATGTCCAGATATATCTTATTTTATTACCTAGTTGAAAAATAAAAGCAGGAATTCAGTATTAATTATAGTATAAAACTATGTTATCCTGAGATTTTTAGAGTACTGCTGTTATGATTGTCTCCTCATGTTCTATAAGTACTTGCTTTATGGATGATATATATTAGGTTTCTGTCTTATTATTTGCTGTACCTTGTTATTGCCTTATATATAATCAGTCAGTATCTTATGTAGTATAGTAGTAGAGAGGTTTTCTCATTTCCTTTTCTCATTGTTTATTCAAGAATACTATATATATTTCTTGTTGTCAATAGATATATATAACTATAGATACTGTCTTGTATTCTTATACTTTACCAATTGACTCATTCTCTATTTTTCCTCAAGTCTTTACCTAAGTTGCAATCTGAGCCAAGTCTAAGGTTATAACAGCTGTCTTTGTCTCTTTCAGAGTAAATTTTATTTGTTTAATAAACTCTGAGACTGATTCCAGTTTTGATAGCTATTAGTACAACTTAAAGCCTATTTATAGAAGACAATCTATATCAAGGAGAAAAGAAAACTGTTGAGTGGCAGATTATATATAGTTATTATGTTAAAACTCTGCTAATAGTAGTTATTTTGTTATTCATTAATAAAAAGCCAGAGATATTGGTCTAACTTCTAGTCTATATATTTGGTTTATCTATCTGACTATGGATACTATGCTATGGAAGTTGCTACTTTGATCTCAAGTAGTTTATAAAGTTTCCAAGTGAAGAGGACTACAAACTACAAATCTTAATTCAAAACTATATATCAAGGAATATTATGTAGTTTTCTGATATTGTGCAAGAAAAGTTGTGTTACTTCTTCTACTGTAACAATAGTATTGTTATAAACTTAAGATCTTAGAATTGGTCAAATGAGCAGATCTTATATTAGAGTTAATATAAGAGAACTCTTTTAAGTTCCTAGTACAAGATTATCTACACATTAGACTACTAGTTTATACTACACTACTATTAGCCTACTTTAAAAGACTATATATTTTCCTTAAGATTAATATATGTAGTATATGCTGTATAATGTTATTTTTATTCTAGAAGAAAACTTTCTACAATATTCCATGTGATAATCATGTAACTTGTAATAGCATTATGTGACTGATTTGTGATAGTTTGTGATAGTCATATGTGATGTTACATTAACTCCTAACTCTAAGTTTGAAAAATAAAATAAAATAAAATAAAAATCAGAAAGAAAACTAAAAATTGTTAAGTCCACTATCTTTAACTCTGACAAAGTCTCACTACTCTCTCCAAGAAGTATTTTCATTTCTTTAATGCATAAATAATTACTAACATCTTCTTATTATATATTTTATAGTTCTGCTCAACTAGGAATAAAGACTTGCTGAAAAATGCAACCAGATATCATTTGCCATCAGTCTCTGACTATGAAGAGAGAATAGCTCTAGTTGCAAAATATAAGCTGTTTGCTTTTATACAAAAAGGTTTTGCATCATCTGGAAAAATTAGTATAAGCATAAAAATGACTATCTTTTTCAGGGCATAAAAGGACTCTTACTGCCTGTCCTTCCAGATCTAAATGCTAGACAATCTGGTAAGGTCAAAAAGAAAGTAGTCTATAGCAGAGAAATCTTAGATAAAATAATAGTAGAAGTTAACAAAACTCAGGAAGACTTAGACATCACTCTGAGACTTTGAAATAGGTCACTCACAAACTTCAGAAACCTTGATTGTGTCTATCTAAACTTTGTTTTCAGAAATAACCAACCCTAGATACTCTATATACTTCAAACTTGTATTTCTCTGAATGAAAGAAGAGTTTGTACTTATTTAAGATTTCCAAAACTTTTTGTACTACTCTCATATATTCCTCCAGAGTTTGGATAAATATTAGAATGTCATCCAGGTATACAACAACAATTTCCTTTATGATGAAATCTCAGAAGATATTGTTTATTATTATTTAGAAAGTTACTAGACTGTTAGTCATACTAAAAAACATTATAAGAAGCTCAAAAAGACCCCTGTTGGTATGGAAAGCAGCCTTCCATTTATCTCCAGATTTGATCCAAATATTGTTAAACTCTCAACAGATATCTAGCTCTATAAAGTACTTAGCTCCTCAAAGTTAAGAAACAAGTTCTAAAATAAGCAAAAGCAGATATTAGTTTTTGATGGTCATTGAGTTGAGTGTATGATAGTCTTAAACCAGTTAAAACAAGCCATCTTTCTTCTTATAAAAAACAAGTGCTGCAATGAATAACTTAAAGGAATAGATATAACTAGTTTTGAGATTTTCTAAGAGAAAGATATTGAGCTCTGTCTATTCCATGGGTGAGAGATGTACCATGACATTTGTTCTAAACCAGAGACCAAGTTTTATAGTATGGTCCTACCAATAATGTTCTAAAAGAATATTAAATTTATTTTTCACAAATATAGATGCAAAATCTTGAATATAGCTAGGGAGTAGAAGTAGTTTTTTATCCGCTACAGTATTCTTTTAGAAGGCCTTAGAGAGTTTCTGGGAAGTAATGGCTACAGCTCAGACATTAGCAGATGACTTTTTTAGAAGAATATAACTTAGAAATACTCTATCAGAATAGAAAATGAGAAAGAGGGTTGAGATATAAGAGTGGATAATCTAAGACTACTAAACTTAAAGAATGTTTTAAGGTCCTAAAGGGAATAAGAATCCTGTTCTACTATTAGAGTAGCTAGGTAGAAAAACAAGACACTTCATATCTCCAGAAAATCCTAAGCTTATTATCTATAAAATACTAACTATATATTTAGACAGCTACTCTATATGATAACAAGCCTATTCTGATATATCAGAATTCTGTTTACATAAGCAAAAAATAAGAATACTTAAGTAATCAGAAACAGTTCAGAATAAATAAACTAAATCGGAAGAGAGTCAAAGTATTTAGCGAGTGTTTCCAGAACATAGAAAAGTAAATAAGTAAATAAGTATAAATACCAGGAAGAGTTACAAAATACAGATCAACTGAAAAATATGAAAGAAAAAGAACTCTGGAGAAGCAAATCTTCTTAAAGTGAGTAAGTCAAAGAGTAGTAAGAATTATTAGAACAACTAGTAAGATTAGTAGTAAGAGTATTCTTCCAATTAGAATTATTGTCTGCAGGAACAGGTGAGACTATCTAGGCAGATTAAATAGTATAAGTTAGAGACCTAGGAGATGATTAGTTTCTGTGATAAATATATTTCAATTGCTGTGAAGTATTTGGAGAATAAGCCTCAGTAAGATATTTGTTAAGATAAGGAATAGAACCAAAAGATGTTTCAAGCAGTAGGACTAGAGTTGATCCAGAATAAGTTAAAGATTTATAGTAGGAGAAAGCTATTAGACTTGTTGATTAGAAGTTAAGTAATTTGCAGATAGAGCTACAATAGAGAAATTTAGTAAATAGAACTGTTCAGAAGTGACAGCAGACTTAGGAGTCTTATAATACTGTCATTTGTGGTTCATACTAAAAGACAAAAGCCTATAGGGCTAGCTTAGAGATATATAGAGTGTGAAAACTCTATATAATGAGCTTAATGATATAGACTTTCCAGAATAACTTTGGCTTCAGCTTATATGCTATGCTATCTATTTGCTATATAGTTGCAACTTTAGAGAATAGAATAAAGTCCAAAGGGTATTAAGTACTAATAGTGATGTATTGTTATTAAACACTAAAAATAAGTTCACTTAAATATTCAATTATTAGACTAGTTAATTACAGTATAACTATTAGTCTTATATATAAGTATAATATATAAAAGATGCTTAGGAGTTTTAGAGTATAGTACCAAGTGGAAGTTTCAGTAATGAGACATTAAAAGAGATTAATAGAAGAACTCTGCCATAAAAAACTAAGTTTAATAGGAATATCTCTATTATGGAAGACTGAATACTTGAGAGATTCAGAATTATTGTATCTCTACCATGAGAACATATTACAGGAAGAATAGCTATTATTAAAGATGGACTTTCATCAAGATTTGAAGAAAACATCACTACTATAAAGAATAGTCTTTAGAATGGGTAGACTTGGTATATAACAATTCTCAAAGACTCTATATATGAGATCTAGTTTGTCTAATACCTACTATACTGTCTCTTAAGTAGATAATAACTCAAAAGAACCTGAAATATTATCTAGAAATACAAAGTTTTCTTGCTAATACTTTAAAAAAAGCCTTAAGTGCTCAAAAACCTATAAGAGAGTGTTATTTTGCAGAAAAGTATTTCTTAGTATAACATTATACTCTATTTCAATTAACTGTTACACTATAGACAAGAGTCTTTCTATTTCACAACAAATTCTATAAAGTTCCAAGCAATAATCCCTATAGTGTCTAATAAATCCAGAGTATATATAGTAACCTATTATTAAGAAACCTCTTCTTGTATTTAAGAATTACTATATATAGTTTTTTAGTCTGATAATTAAGTACCACCCTCATTCTTAGTCTATATATAAATATATCTTCCTATAATTATAATCACATAACAAAAGTTAAGCTAGACACAACTTCTTTCAGTTAAAGCTAAGGTTGTTATCCATATAATGTACTATTTCCAACTCACATTTGTATTTTCTTCTACTAAGTCTTGCTATTTAATCTATCTTCCATACTATATTTGCAGATTCTTGACAAGTGTGAATTATCCCTAACATCTTGATGGAAATATCTAAAAGGTTATCAAAATAGACAAGAAGTATAAAGTAACATTGATAGAATTAGTGGCTGCAAATACAGTTTGGGATAATAGTACTATGGGCTTATAATAGAGTAGAGTTCTTGATAATCACCAGACATTGTAGGCTTTCTACAGAATTCTGAGCTAGCTACAAAAAAGGGTTGAATCTTCTTACAGAGCTAGGCTCAGATATTGACTTCACTTGATGTAAATAACTATAAAATTATATGGTAATAACACCACTTATGTCTCTAAGTGTTTCAGATACTTATCTCTATATTTAAGAACTAGTTGATACTCTGTAAATCTCTAGTCTGATGATTAACCATAGTTTTTGTCACTATGAACATTCTAGTATTAAGTCAACACACTTCTTTCTATCAAATTTCTCTCTGTTAAACTCTATTTCAATATCTGGAGTTGCAACCAAGTAACATACAGATAGTACAGTGTATAAGCTAAAGCCAAAGTTGTTCAGGAAAGCCTATAATCCCACAGATTTTGATAAGTTCTCATACTTGTCAAACTCTAAGTAGTCTTTTGCCCCCAAGTGTGAACCACATCTGACATTTGCCTAAGTTGTAAATAAGCTAAGCTTAGGATTGTAACATAACACTTCTCACAATTACTAATTGTAAGTCTTATTACTAATCTTATATTTATCATAACCTTATCTATATTAATGAGACAACTGAAAAATATACAGAGTAAATCAAATAGTCCATGTTTACATTTCTACTCATAGTTAGCAAACAGGTGCTCTATATAAACAAGAGGTCTTAGATAATTTCTAAAGCTGATACATAGGATGAGAAATGGGTTGTAAAACAACAATAACTGGTAAAAAACACTAATTTAACACTGATTTATATATCACAAATATAACAAGTAAATTTTCTTATGTCTATCTAGTAGCTTTTATAAGAAGTCTGTTTGCATATGCAGAATACCTTCCTTAATCCACCTGCTTTATTGTCTCCATCTACTGCACCCACTTCATCCTTGCCACATGCTTCATCTCGGATCAGTCATCGATCAGACAGATTAGACAGCATGATATCACCCATCTTGTCAACACATTGTTGCATTTGCTTCAAAGCAGACCAAAACTTCCGATGAATCTTTTCCAAATAGCCATCAACATCATCAGGAACACTGGCATAACTGCGATATAACCAGGTATGCAGAGCATGTATGAAGGGAACAAGTCCCTTGAGCTGAGGCGGAAGATATCGTTGAATCTTTTTACTACGTGGGGTCTGCATAACATTAGTCCTCTCTTGGCTAGGTACTGAGGTGTAGGTGAAAATCCGAGCACCAAAGTCTTGTGCTGGTGGGTGAGAGACACAGAATAGGCAAGCCCACAGGAGGATCCACCAGAGCGATTCGAGGTCGTAGTCGTAACGATAGAATGGTGGCCACTGCTCCTCGATATCTTCATCTTCGTCAGAAGAGCCAGCTAGTTCGAATTCCTCGACAGTAGACATGGAATTTTCGCCATATGGGGCCGGTTTCTCTCTCAGTCTGCAGCGTGAATGGACTTCCCAAGGCATGAAAAATGGAGTACCCTGCAATAGCTCAACGACGACAATTCCAACTCATCAGGAAATCTAACTTACCGTCTTCGGATCCCTATGCCCAATTGGCGTACTATCGAACTTCCGTGCATATTCCAGATCACTGAGCTTTCCGACGACCTCCCCTCGTCCATTTTCAACCAATATAATGTTCCCCGCACTGATATCCCGG
>Ga0157366_1000777_pt1 | contig 13610 bp, 7 predicted proteins | sample AttbisABBM1_FD_113149 | JGI IMG/M metagenome (GOLD analysis project Ga0157366, IMG submission 113149) | Fungus gardens microbial communities from leaf cutter ant in Botucatu, State of São Paulo, Brazil - Atta bisphaerica ABBM1 | ecosystem: Host-associated > Fungi > Mycelium > Unclassified ...
AACCGGTGACGGGTACAAATAGCATAAAGAAATGTAACCAACGTTTATTGGAAAAAGCAACACCAAAGATTTGGGACCAAAAGCGGTTAGCAGTGACCATTGAATAAGTTTCTTCAGCTTGAGTTGGGTTAAAAGCGCGGAAGGTATTTGCACCATCACCATCTTCGAATAGAGTGTTTTCTACGGTAGCCCCATGGATAGCGCATAGCAGAGCTGCGCCTAATACTCCGGCAACTCCCATCATATGAAATGGGTTCAACGTCCAATTATGAAATCCTTGGAAGAAAAGGATGAATCGAAATATAGCTGCTACGCCAAAACTCGGCGCAAAGAACCAACCAGATTGTCCCAGTGGATAAATAAGGAATACGGAAACAAAAACAGCGATTGGACCAGAGAATGAAATTGCATTATAAGGCCGCAATTGAACAGACCGAGCAAGTTCAAATTGACGTAACATGAAACCTATTAGTGCAAAAGCCCCATGGAGAGCGACAAAAGTCCACAGACCCCCTAATTGACACCAACGAGTAAAATCCCCCTGTGCTTCCGGGCCCCAAAGTAGCAACAAAGAGTGTGCTAAACTATTGGCAGGGGTGGAAACCGCCGCGGTTAAGAAATTGCAACCTTCCAAATAGGAACTAGCCAATCCATGGGTATACCAAGAAGTTACAAAAGTAGTCCCTGTAAACCAACCCCCTAAAGCAAAATAAGCACAAGGAAAGAGCAATAGGCCGGACCATCCTACAAAAACAAAACGGTCCCTTCGTAACCAGTCGTCCATAATATCAAATAGATCCTTTTCTTCTTTAGTAACTCTACCAAGGGCTATAGTCATAGTGATCCTCCTATTCAATTACTTCAACCATTTCCGAGCATCTCATATTACTTCCAGGGCATACGATAGATTATCTGTGGACGACTTCTTTCTCGTTCAATGCCCTTTTTCAAAGGTCTCGAAGATAGAAATTTAGCATTTTTATCTATGGGGTCACAACCAAGGTCGTGGTAAATCCACGAATTTCATTCAATTCAATTTTCTTATACTATAGAAATAAAACAAGAAATAAAGAAATAAACATTTGAATTCAGCATTATTTCATGGTTCCTATTTCAATTCAAAGCCTATCTTTTAAGAGAAACATAACCCTCTTTTCTCATTCGCTCTCTATTGCATGGGTGGAAGAACAAAAATAGGATTCGGAAAAAAAAAGAACGATATTGAAAAGAAAAATGGACTTTTGAAACCCTTTTTATGTGTAACGGAAAAGAGTTGCGATTTCTTCTTATTCCTATAGAACGTCTAGTAACAAGAATATGAAATCATAAATAGCGAAAAATTCTTGCCTTGCGCGATCTAAGTCTAAGGAAATACAAAAAATTCGCTTATACACCAATCTCATCCACATCGAATTTATATATCAGAATAGCGGATAGAGGCATCATTCAAGGGGTCAGGTCTACTTAACTTTATCTTTCTTCCCAATTTTATTATGGGTTTGATAAGAACCTTTTTTGTGGATAAATAATAAAAAAAAAATTCTAACCTGCTTGTTTTATTCTAACAAATCCTATATGGAACTGCCCGCTGAAGAGAAAATTTATCTGATTGTTTCTCAGCCTATATCGAATTTTGGAAAGAAAAAACAAGAATTTTCTTCTTTTTTTTATTAATATTAAGAAAAAAGAATATAATTAAAATGGAATTGGCAATATAATTTTTATACACTATCGTTATTTCTTGCCTCTGTCATATCACGAAAACCTTTTGATTTGGAACGGGGAGAGATGGCTGAGTGGACTAAAGCGGCGGATTGCTAATCCGTTGTACAATTCTTTTGTACCGAGGGTTCGAATCCCTCTCTTTCCGCCCCCTCGGATCATTTGGGACTTTCAAATTGTAAGGAATTCTGACCCCCGGATTTTCTCATAGATAAATGTACGAAATAAATCCATTTTGTAAGAAAAAATTCCCAAAAATTTTGGATTTTTACTCCTCACGCCCAGGATTACGTCCTGGGTCATTAGATAAGAATCCAAAGATAAAGAGGGAAACAAAGAATATCACTACTGTATAAACAAAAAGTTTGAGAGTAAGCATTACATAATCTCCAAGATTTTTTTGTTAAGGAATAGATTACCTATTTTTTCTTACCACACAGATCCACTAGGATGGGTTTTGTTTATTTTGACACCTAAAAATGCAAAAATCAATTCTAAAAAAAATTGTAAGAATTGCTTTATAATAAGCAATCTTATCAATATCAAAAATTAGTTTAGGTGTTGTGTGGGTACCTAAAGGTACCTGCTCAACGTAAGCGCAGGGGATAGAAAAGCTGATCCAAATTTATTGCTGCAGCTATACATTCAATGGAAAAGAATTTGAATTTTAGAATCGAAAGTTCATAATATAAGACTTCTCAGCTCTTTTCCATTTTTTGAATTTTTTTGGAATCAATACATCATTCAATTTGGCAGACAGAATAGTAAAGATTTCATCGAAAACTTACAGCTGCTTGCCAAACAAACGCTAATAGAAAAAAGAGTACAGGTATGACAGGCATAACATCCACGATTGGGTTGAAAATGGCATAAGCTTCGGGTAATTTGGCGAAGAAAAAGCTAGTCGGATAAAGAACAGAATTAAAACAGATACAGGTTAAACTAAGTATATTAGGCATAACAAGCATTTCGTTCTTGTAGAGTAGATAATTGAATTTTGATTGAGTTATTTTTCTAAGGGAAAAAGCAAAAGAAAAGGTGGATTCAAAATCCTTTTTTCTTCGGACTTTCCAAAACGCAAAATACCTCCTTGTATTCGCATTCTCAAATGAGAATGGAAGAAATTCGACTTTCATATAATATCTTAATAGAATTCCATGTAATGATCAATGCATTTTTTGGATTCTATATTATCCGCATGTCTAGAATCCTAGCAAGAAAATATGTCTCCTTTTTTAGGTAATTGAAGTGGGATTGACGAATATTATATAAAAATAATAATGTTTATTAGTGTCGCATAAAACGAAATGAAATGGGGCGTGGCCAAGTGGTAAGGCAGCGGGTTTTGGTCCCGTTACTCGGAGGTTCGAATCCTTCCGTCCCAGATTTTTTCTGATGAAGCGAAAGATAGAATCGTATTGTGCCCTGCGCGACACAAAAGTTTATTAAGGAGAATAATTATCTCTTAATGAACTCGTAGATTAGATGCATTTCTAAGCATTCATTTTCTTTCTCAGAAAACTAAAACTAAAGTGTAAAGTCCAGTCAAATTTAATATCTTTATTTTATTTTCCTGAAAAATTTTTGTCTATCAGGCACATTCAGGATATGCCCCTACTACTCATTACTCAATATGTGTTTTGAATATGTGTTTAGAAATTATATGTGTTTTGAATATGTGTTTAGAAATTGGAACTTCTTAGATAAACTTTATGCTCCGTATCTATGAAGTGGGAATTCTTACAGGATACATTTGACACCCAATATGAAAGAAAAGAAGTATCCCCTTATTTATTTTCACCAAACTAAAGAACTAAAGTAAGTAAAAAAAAGGGGGGTATCCTAATTCTATGTTTCATGGCCAGATTAAAGAGTAGGATGTTTTTTGTTTCAGCACAGGCCTTAAAACTTTTGACCAAGGTCGGCGGGAGAAAAAAGAAAAGGGTTTCCATTCTACGGATAGGGACGCTATTTTTCTATTTTAGGTATTATCCGATTTGCAAATATCCACAATGGAATGCGAGGATTAGAGAGAAATTCATATATTCTGTCTACTCGACTTTCGAATTGATTGAAAAAAAAATTATTAATGAGGTAAAACACTGTATATAAAATGAGACCCATCCCTTTATGATAGAGATAGATTTTTGTTGTATTATTAGTAAAAAAGAAGGATCCTTCTTTGGTTAAGCCAAAACGATCTCGATCTGTGATTCTTTAAATATCCAGAATGATCCATTTTCATTTTGGTAAGGTTAATGTAAAAACTGTTCGTTGGATAGAATGGATTCAAAAAAAATCGTACTTTACTTTTCTTATTTTTGATTTTGAGTTCTTTCTTTTAGGTAAAAGAAAGAATGCTATCTAAGTAAAAGCAAAGACCTTAATTTTACTTTACAAAAAAACAAAAAAAAAATTCTTTCTTTTGTTATTCGAGTCGAAGAAGTATGAGAATTTTATAACTACCCAAAAACTACCAATCTTTTCATTGGCATAGCTTATTTGGTTATTCATTGGCTTATCTGGTTAATAGTTAATTGTTTTTGTTACATAAAAATATATTAATTAATTAAATTAATTCAACTTTTTTGGAGGTTGATAGTTTATTTGTTGGGCAAGAGTCGATCCTTGTCATTTCAGAATTGATCATCTTGAGTTCTTTGTTGAGAATGGAAATTCAATAATAAAAAAATTTTAAGCAAACTATTTTATTCCTCTTTTTCGAACTATGTTTCATTCATATGATAGAATATGGGTTTAAATAAATTGGATCTTTGCAGAGTGTTCCCCGAAAAATATTAGTTTCTTTTATCCATATTTCTCCATAGATAGTTTGAATTAGTATACAAAAGCAATGACTATTCATGATTGCATCCATATTGGATCAATTCTCGATACCATTTTGCAATGAAATTAGAGGAATGTTATGGTAAAACTTCGTTTAAAACGATGTGGTAGAAAGCAACGTGCGACTTGAAGGACATGATCGATTGTGGATTTTGCTATCCATCATTTTCCATAGTAATGAAAATGCTCTTGGCTCGACATAGTCTGTTCTATTCGTCCCGAACCTAATTTGCGCTGGGTTGTTTGTAATGTAAGTAAATAGTACACGATGGAGCTCGAGAGGACAAAATTTCTTTTTTATCAAGGGAAAGAATCTAGGGTTAGTGAAAACTAATAAATTTGGTCAACTTTGTCAGTCTATCCTTAATATAGAAATCAAAAGGTTAAAATAACAAAAAAGTCCAATTTTGGAAGATTGGAAAAACTTTTTCGATTAAAAGTTTATCTGAATCCATGGTTCATATTTGATTTCTATAGAGTTCATATTTGATTTCTATAGAAGAGTGAAATGCTTTATCGAAGGAAATAAGAAAAAAGAAAGGGTATGTTGCTACTCTTTTGAAAGAAAAAAGAATAGGAGTTCCCTAAGTAATGTCTAAACCCAATGATTTTGCAAATCAAAGATAAAGGATTCTGGAACAAGTAAACACGATTTTCAACCGTCTCAACAATAGAATTAGATCAGAATAAGGAATAAAAGTCAATTTGTTCGAGATGAGATAAAGAAAAGAGTTTAGAGACGACTCAAAAAATTTCGAAGGGTTTTTCTTTTGAAGTCCGTCAGTAAAAATTAGCCAACTTGAGTCATGAGTATAAATGAAATTTTTTTTCTTTTCTTTAAGGGAATTAATGCAAGTCATAATCCAATTTGTATCTACTTGTATTATAGACAGAAATTCGAATCATTTTCTCGAGCCGTATGAGGAGAAAACCTCCTATACGTTTCTAGGGGGGGGGGTTGGTTATCTACATCTATCCCAATAAGCTATCTATCGAATCGTTGCAATTGATGTTCGATCTCGAAGAGAAGGAAGAGATCTTCGAAAAGTAGGTTTTTATGATCCGATAAAGAATCAAACTTGTTTAAATGTTCCAGCTATTCTATATTTTCTTGAAAAGGGGGCTCAACCTACAAGAACAGTTTATGATATTTTAAGGAAGGCAGAATTCTTTAAAGATAAAGAAATAACTTTGAGTTAATTGAAGAATTAAATGAATAAAAAAGTAGGAGAGGGAGAGGGTCGCTAGTACCCCTTAATTATTTAGACACAATTTGCCTGTTTCTTAGTCCTATTTTTTTTGCTGCATTTATGTCGTGCCAATCCAACAAAAGTCCTTATTTTATTTCCTTTTTGTATCTAATTGCATTGTATTTCCATTGACAAAGGTCTATTGAACATCTAGAATTTGTAGATAGATGGGTCTCTTTATCGTCACTCCATATTAGGTATTTCGGTCTACAACTTCGCTCAAATGATAGGGTTGCCCCCCTTGCATATACTCTCATACAAGCATACAAGATTTTTTGATTTAAAGAAATCCAAATTGCCAAAAAAATGACAATTTTGCCATTGTAATTGGGCCCCCTTTTTTACCCTTAGTGAAATTTAACCGCATCTGTTCATTTTGGTATTTGAGTATTGTTAATGGGTGATAAATCTTTCTTTTGATGTCTTGCTAATTCAATGTTTTAACAGGAGTGTCTGGTGTAATTCCATCGATTTTTGGATTTCGATTGTATCTAAGAGATCCTATTTTATCCGGGTTGCTAACTCAATGGTAGAGTACTCGGCTTTTAAGTGCGACTATGATCTTTTACACATTTGGATGAAGCAACAAATTCGTCCAGACTCTTGGTAGAGTCTAGAAGACCACGACTGATCCTCAAAGGTAATGAATGGAAAAAATAGCATGTCGTAATAAAATTAATTTCTTTTTTTTTTTTTTTTTAATAAAAAAATTCCGATTTTCTGGGTCTAGTGAATAAATGGATAGAGACTGTCTCTAATTCTGGTAAAATAAAAAGCAACGAGCTTAACTTCTTAATTGGAAGAATTCCCCAATCTAATTAGACGTTAAAAATGGATTAGTGCCTGATGCGGGAAAAGGTTAGGTTTTGCTATGAGTGGACCCTTTACTTTTTTTTAGAAATCCTAATTATTTTTGATTATCGATTGAAAAGGATGTTATGAAAAGGGATGTTATGAATTGAATGTGTAAAAGAAACAGTATATTGATAAAGAGACTGTATTCCAAAGTCAAAAGAGCGATTGGCCAGCAAAAATAAAGGATTAGTTCTTGTTTGTTTTGTAATTAGAACAAACATAAACTAATTAGATAGAAAAGGAGCGAAAAAAGATCTATGGATTAGACTCCCTTTCTTTCCAGGGTTTATATTATGCAACACCTTGTTCTGACCATATTGCACTATGTATCATAATTTGATAAACCGAGAAATGCTTTTTTTCTCTGATTCAAGTAGAAATACAAATGAAAAAATTCGAAGGGTATTCAGAAAAACAGAAATCTCGTCAACAATACTTCGTCTACCCACTTCTCTTTCAGGAATATATTTATGCATTTGCCCATGATTATGGATTAAATGGTTCCGAACCTGTGGAGATTTTTGGTTGTAATAACAAGAAATTTAGTTCACTACTTGTGAAACGTTTAATTATTCGAATGTATCAGCAGAATTTTTGGATTAATTCGGTTAATAATCCTAACCAGGATCGATTGTTGGATCACAGCAATTATTTTTATTCTAAGTTTTATTCTCAGATTCTATCTGAGGGGTTTGCGATCGTTGTAGAAATCCCACTTTCGCTAGGGCAACTATCTTGTCCGGAAGAAAAAGAAATACCAACGTTTCAAAATTTACAATCTATTCATTCAATATTTCCCTTTTTAGAAGACAAATTTTTGCATTTACATTATCTATCACATATAGAAATACCCTATCCTATCCATTTAGAAATCCTGGTTCAACTCCTTGAATACCGGATTCAAGATGTTCCGTCTTTGCATTTATTGCGATTCTTTCTCAACTATTATTCGAATTGGAATAGTCTTATTACGTCAATGAAATCTATTTTTCTTTTGAAAAAAGAAAATAAAAGACTATTTCGATTCCTATATAACTCTTATGTATCAGAATATGAATTTTTCTTGTTGTTTCTTCGTAAACAATCTTCTTGCTTACGATTAACATCTTCTGGAACCTTTCTGGAACGAATCCACTTTTCTGGGAAAATTGAACATTTTGGTGTAATGTACCCAGGTTTTTTTCGGAAAACCCTATGGTTTTTTATGGATCCTCTTATGCATTATGTTCGATATCAAGGAAAGGCTATTCTTGCATCAAAAGGCACTCCTCTTTTGAAGAAGAAATGGAAATCTTACCTTGTAAATTTCTCGCAATATTTTTTTTCTTTTTGGACTCGACCACAAAGGATCCGTCTAAACCAATTAACAAACTCTTGCTTCGATTTTCTGGGGTACCTTTCCAGTGTACCAATAAATACTTTGTTAGTAAGGAATCAAATGCTGGAGAATTTTTTTCTAATAGATACTCGAATGAAAAAATTCGATGCCATAGTCCCTGCTACTCCCCTCATTGGATCCTTATCAAAAGCTCGATTTTGTACTGGATCGGGCCATCCTATTAGTAAACCCGTTTGGACCGATTTATCAGATTGGGATATTATTGATCATTTTGGTCGGATATGTAGAAATCTTTTTCATTATCATAGTGGATCTTCGAAAAAACAGACTTTGTATCGACTAAAATATATACTTCGACTTTCATGTGCTAGAACTTTAGCTCGTAAACATAAAAGTACGGTACGAACTTTTATGCAACGATTGGGTTCGGTATTTTTAGAAGAATTTTTTACGGAAGAAGAGCAAGTTTTTTCTTTGATGTTCACCAAAACAACTCACTTTTCTTTCCATGGATCACACAGTGAGCGTATTTGGTATTTAGATATTATCCGTATCAACGACCTGGTGAATCCTCTTATTCTTAATTAATCATTAGACAAAACTAATAAACTAGAAAAGATCGATATCAAGATAAAACTTGCGCATTTTCCATTCTGAAATGTTCCATAGTAGGTGAATCACTTTACTAATTCCAAAAATTAGTGGACTTCTTCTTCGGAATAGAAATTAGCTATTTCTACATAGGGAAAGTCGTGTGCAATGAAAAATGCAAGCACGATTTGGGGAGGGGTTTTTTCTATTGTAACAAGGAAGAATTATCTACTCCATCCGACTAGTTCCGGGTTCGAGTCCCGGGCAACCCATATGGAAAATAGAAAAGAGCAGTTTGAGTAGTGAATTTTTACTCACTTCATGTCCAATCCAAATTTTTTGAATTGATAAATGAAGTTATATGGAAATCCAATCGTTGGGGCTGGCTTGGTTGACATTGGTATATAGACTATGTTATACTGTTAAATAACAAGCCTTCTATTATCTATTTTCTTTCTAGTTAATACGTGTGCTTGGGAGTCCTTGCAATTTGAATAAACCAAGATCTTACCATGACTGCAATTTTAGAGAGACGCGAAAGTACAAGCCTGTGGGGTCGCTTCTGCAACTGGATAACTAGCACCGAAAACCGTCTTTACATTGGATGGTTCGGGGTTTTGATGATCCCTACCTTATTGACTGCAACTTCCGTATTTATTATCGCCTTCATCGCTGCTCCTCCTGTAGATATTGATGGTATTCGTGAGCCTGTTTCTGGTTCTTTACTTTATGGAAACAATATTATCTCTGGTGCTATTATTCCTACTTCTGCGGCGATCGGATTGCATTTTTACCCAATTTGGGAAGCTGCATCCGTTGATGAATGGTTATACAATGGCGGTCCTTATGAGCTAATTGTTCTACACTTCTTACTTGGTGTAGCTTGTTATATGGGTCGTGAGTGGGAACTTAGTTTCCGTCTGGGTATGCGTGCTTGGATTGCTGTTGCATATTCAGCTCCTGTTGCAGCTGCTACTGCTGTTTTCTTGATTGACCCTATTGGTCAAGGAAGTTTTTCAGATGCTACAGCCTTTAGAAATAATGCACAGCACACCGATTCTTGCAACAATAAATAGAACTAGCACAATCAAATGCAGGCGAGCAATGCTGCACAGACAGAATAAACTGGAGAACAATAAATTCACCTTGATTTCCTGCCTCACTGCATTGACAAGGAGCTGATTGAACTCCCATGGGAGGTAACGCATCTGGGCGCCCGACACATTGCGCAGGTAATAGTGGATGAAGTCGTTGCTCCCGATCGACACAAAGAACACCGACCTCCTGAACAGGTCGGCTGTCGCTGCCTCCCCAAGAGCCAGTGCCAGCAGCTCATATGTGTCCTCAACCTGCTGCACCTGCTGGGTGAGCGACACATGCATCGATGGAGCTATTGGAGGAGGTGGGAGGACAGACCAGCTCAGAGCCACTGCTGGAGAGAATGCCGGTTGCCGCAGACGCATAGTTGGACGCCTTGGATCATTCCATCAACGTTGCTGAGGCCAACACTGCCGATGCCCATGCGCATGCTCTGCTCAAGGTACGGAGGCACGAAGGGGAGCCCCAGCTTCTCCGCTGCAATACAACAAATGGGCTAAGAAATCAAGAGATGGGGAAAGAATTGTTGGGAACAGCGCTAAGAAAAAGATGTTGTTAAACCAAGAAAAACACAAGAACAATAGATCCAGGAAACCAACAAGTGAGCCAAGAATTGACACAAACTAGCCTAGCCCTACGGAAGGCAATCATATCTATACCTATCTTTCGCAGTCAGTAGCTGCCGAGTCTTATCTTTCCGCTCGAGTAGGTGCGATGGTAGCGCTGAACCGAAAGGAAACCCCAAACATACGAACTCTTTTGACACGACTTTGATTTCCACTATAAAGAGCGGCATCCCCGTCTCGGTGTCGTTCATCTCTTGCCGAATATCCTGATATATTTTTCGTGTGTGGTGTGACCAGGGGTGCACCACTAATAGAGAACATGGCCCCAATGGCAGGGGAATGCTTCTCGAAAGAAGACCCGTTCTCCATGTTCTTTTCTTGGGCGTCGCTTGCCGCATCAAAAGCTGGAACGCACCAACGTATGGTGTCTTTGTGAAGTTGGATCATTCACTGAGGGAAATGCAAGCAAATCTGGCAAGTCATTTCACAAAGCTAGGGAATGTGGCAGAAGAGGAATAGGGAAGCAGCTCTTAAGGGTTTGGGGCGTACCGGATAGCATTATTGAATTTATTATTTTCGTAGAAAAAGCAGCCCCGCAGGGCGTAGAGTGAGGAGTAGGCTGTCCTTGGGAAGACAGTCTTCCTATTGCTTAAGGCAGAGTCTTTCCACTTCATCGAAACAATCGAGCTCAGAAGAAGCTAAATGGAGTGAATGAGTATCCTTTCTGGAAAAAGCCTTATTGCTTACAAGTGAATGCTTTTCCCGGCGCTATCCCTGGGATAAACCTACCTGCTTTGAAACAACATAGGTGCACGTAACTTGCTATTAAATACTACTATCTTACCAGTATCTCTAAAACCCCATCAGAGGGTAACTACTCTCATGCTTAGCTCAAAACTACCTTCTTGTTTGCAAACTCGTAGCTTCTTCAACCTAAAACAACCATCTTGAACAAGAATCTCTTCTTCAAAGCAGAATCTGAAATCAATGAGTCCTGATCTACACCCTTAGACGTCGATGCACTTACTCCTTACTCTATTTGGACTTTATGGCTAATGACTTACTTGAAAGATTCGTGCAGGTACATATACAACTGACTATACTACTAATAATAATGACTCTGGTTCAACTTCTTACTTTTCTTGATCGTACTAGTACTAAATTAGAGTTGATTGAATAAGGAAGGCTGACACGCTTCTCGGTTGTGGAGTCAGTTCTCGGTGGTGGTGCCTTCTTCTTTTTCTTAGAATAGAGACACATACATATTTACTTGTTGACTTGATTTGAGAATATACTTCATTTACTTTCTTTCATCGTTGACAGAAACTGAACTCAAGACAGACCTTCCAGCTTGATCTTATTGATGGATCATTCACTCAATCAAAACATTGACGCACGCGCCTTCTTTCTTGGAAATTGTACGACGACCCTTCTTGTTCCAGGCATACGACCCTGAGACGTGACGGTCTCATCAGCGGCCTGGGAGTGAATGTGGAAGCTTAACACTAGCCTAGCAACGGGCAGAACAGTTGGTAAAGGAGATCATTGGCACTATGGCGCATGTATGTTGAGTTCTTGAAGCATTGCCGATATCGATATATATTTCTTTGCATGGGACAGTAGCCTTTTCTGCTTCTTTGCATGGGTGCGTAGGTAGAGTAGCCTTTTCTTAATATAAGCACAAATGCGGTACTATTTTGAGCATGCAATCTCTTCTACAATAGGCGGTCTGATCAATCAAAAATATTGAGGCAGGATTTTTATTTAGAGAATCAAAAAGCAATCAACCATCCCCAAACAAAGTGCTGCTGGAGGGAAATGCTAAAGTCCCATTCCGAATTCCATTAAGGTTGTATTCCTACTAAGAAACTAAGGGCTATACTCTACTTCCCATCCCAGCTCGTAAGTAATCCTATTTCTGTATTAGCCTTTGAACAGCATGGGCCATGAAAGGACCGGAGAAGGAATGCAGTAGGATGAATCTATCTTTCCTATATGGCATGATTTTGCTCTCCTTTTCTAAAAGAAGAAAGAACTAGACTTCTATAATATAAGAAGATTTTGATAATCGTAGATCGTGGAATATTCATCTATCTTATTAGGTAACTACTTTAGCTGCTCTCGAAACTGAACCATCGTGAATAGAACTAGCGCTTAAGGAAGAGTAGGATCTGTTAGCAAGTCATATTCAATCACCCGGTCTTCTCCTTCCTAGCTTTTAGATAGCCGCCCTGATTCTATCTTGGATTTTAATACACTTAGCCGTGTACGTATCTTGGCAAAACTCGAACCTATAGTTGATCCATCCATACTCGATAAAGAATCAAAAAGTTTCAGACGACTTTGAATGGGAGGAGGTTTTCTTTTCCCCTAACCTGATTTTGATGTCTTCTTCGTTCTCAGTCCCTATGGTCCATTGTAGGATGATTTTCCTAAGGCCTTGAATTCGTTGGCAAGGTGATCAGGGTCCTCTCCCTGGTCCTATCGAACCAGTGACTTCTCTCCTGGGATTGAATATGTTTTGCCTTTCCCCGATGGTTCCGCATTCCAATGTGGGTAGGATTCGCCAGGGATGAGCGGCTTATTTAGCCTATGCGAAGCACGAAGCATAAGAGAAGAGTGTAGCGAAGCGAGTGTAATACTTGTCGAATATAAGTAGTGTCAAAGCCTACACAGGCTTAGCTCTGCAGCTGTTTTCAGGACGAAGACGGTGATACGATACCACTCGCCAGTGATGATAAGATTCACTCATAGCATAGGTGGAAGATCCATCCAATTTTCTTTATAGATTTTTTTGTTCAAAGAAAGCCTAAAAATCATTCAGGGAACCTACTCTTGGTATCCTTTACCATATTCACTTTCCATATTCCCTTGCTTTAGTTCAGACGCTATCGTACCTCAGGGAAAATGGAAATTTCTATCAACGATTCCCACCCAACTCTGGAATGACTCTCCCCTCTCTCCCTTAACATATCGAAGGCCTCTTATCCGTCTTTTGACGGACGACTATAAAAATAGAATCAGAGGATTGCCTGACACCCGCGACTAAAAGGATTGTGTATCGCATACTTTAAACGAGTACCGATACAGGGAGGATTTTCGCCATTTTCTATTGAGTTCTCGTATCGGTAGGCACAGATCATTGGTATTGGATGTATCGTTAGGTTGCGCCGAGTCAAATCAGCGGATCTGCTCGTAAATGAATTGTGTGTCATCTGCTTGTAAATGAATTGTGTAAAATAACTCATAAATGAATTGTGCCAGAATTGATCGGGCATCAAGCAACATTCCGGCGAAAGATGGAAGGAAACGGGCGAGGGAAGGGTCCGGGTCGGCCGACCA
>Ga0157366_1000778_pt1 | contig 13605 bp, 18 predicted proteins | sample AttbisABBM1_FD_113149 | JGI IMG/M metagenome (GOLD analysis project Ga0157366, IMG submission 113149) | Fungus gardens microbial communities from leaf cutter ant in Botucatu, State of São Paulo, Brazil - Atta bisphaerica ABBM1 | ecosystem: Host-associated > Fungi > Mycelium > Unclassified ...
GAAACCGGAGTAACCCATGACCCTCAAGACCATTCCGGCAGCGCCGGAGGCCCGGCCGCGCGCGCAGATCCAGTGCGACCTGATGCCCCTGGCCCTGGAGCGCTGGAACCCGGCGATCAAGGCGGCGGCGTCCGACGACACCACGATCACCATGTACGACCCGATCGGGTTCGACTGGTGGACGGGGGAGGGCGTGACGGCCAAGCGCGTGAGCGCGGCGCTGCGCTCCATCGGCGACAAGGACGTGACGGTCAAGATCAATAGCCCCGGCGGCGACGTGTTCGAGGGCCTGGCCATCTACAACCTGCTGCGCGAGCACAAGGGCAAGGTGACCGTGCAGGTGCTGGGCCTGGCCGCTTCGGCCGCCTCCTTCATCGCCATGGCCGCCGATGAGGTGCAGATCGCCCGGGCCGGCTTCCTGATGATCCACAACAGCTGGACCATCGGCGCGGGCGACCGCAACGAGCTGCGCGAGATCGCCACCTTCCTGGAGCAGATCGACGGCACCCTGGCCGACATCTACGCGGTGAAGACCGGCGACAAAGCAGCGGCCATGGCCAAGATGATGGACGTCGAGACCTGGATGGGTGGCACCGCCGCCGTCGAGGCCGGCTTCGCCGACAGCCTGCTGGACTCCGACGCCACCACCGAAGACACCAAGGCGGCAGCGCCCCACCAAGTGGCCGCGCGCCGCATGGACACGCTGTTGGCCAAGCAGGGCATCCCGCGCGCCGAGCGCCGGGCCCTGATTCAGGAACTCAAGGGTACGCCTGGCGCTGCCCCTGACGGTACGCGCGACGCTGCCGACCACCAGGCCGACCTGGCCGAACCCATCGCCGACCTGCAGGCCGCCCTGGCCCGCTTCGCGGCAGCCGCTACCCGATAACGAGGAATCACCATGAGCGACATGTCCACCGCTGACCTGCTGAAGAAGGTCTCCGCAGAGCTGAAGACCGCCACCGACGAGTTCAGCAAGACCGCCGACAATGCACTGAAGGAAGCCCAAAAGGCCGGCAGCCTGTCCGCCGAGACGAAGAACGTCGTCGACGAGCTCGCCACCAAGTTCAACAGCCTCACCGAAGCCGAGAAGGCGCTGAAGGCTCAGCTCGGCGAGCTGGAGCAGGAGTTCGCCCGCATCCCCGGCCAGACTCAGGCCTCGGCGCGCGATACCGTCGGCGGCCTGGTCATCAAGAGCGAGGCCCTGAAGCAGTTCGCGGCCAGCGTCGAGGGCGGCAAGCGCGTCAGTGTTCCGGTCCAGGCTGCACTGATCAGCTCCGGCGTCGCCTCCGGTGTAGTCGAGCCCGATCGCTTGCCTGGCATCGACGTTCGTCCTAAGCAGCGCCTGTTCATCCGTGACCTGATCGCTCCCGGCCGCACCACCTCGCCGGCGATCTTCTGGGTGCAGCAGACCGGCTTCACCAACAACGCCGCTGTGGTGCCGGAAAACACCGCCAAGCCGTACAGCGACATCACCTTCGCGACCCAGATCACTCCGGTGACCACCATCGCGCACATGTTCAAGGCGTCGAAGCAGATCCTGGACGACTTAGCCCAGCTGCAGTCCACCATCGACACCGAGATGCGCTACGGCCTGAAGTACGTCGAGGAGCAGGAAATCCTTTTCGGCACCGGCACCGGCGCCCATCTGAAGGGCATTGTTCCCCAGGCTACCGCCTACTCCAAAGCGTTCAGTGTCGCCAACCAGACCGGTATCGATGATCTGCGGCTGGCCATGCTGCAGGCTCAGCTGGCGCGCCTGCCGGCCTCCGGCCACGTCCTGCACTTCATCGACTGGGCGAAGATCGAGCTGACCAAGGACACCCTGGGCCGCTACATCCTGGCCAACCCGTTGGGCCTGGCCGGTCCGTTGCTGTGGGGCCTGCCGGTGGTGGCGACCGAAATCGCTGCTTTCCAGGGCAAATTCCTCACCGGTGCCTTCCAGACTGGTGCCCAGATCTTCGACCGCGAAGATGCCAACGTGGTGATCTCCACCGAGAACGCCGACGACTTCGAGAAGAACATGATCTCGATCCGTTGCGAAGAGCGCCTGGCCCTGGCCGTGAAGCGTCCCGAGGCCTTCATCTACGGCTCCTTCACCGCGCCGGCTTCCGGCTCCTGATCCAGCAACCGGGCCGCTTCGGCGGCCCCATGGAGTGACCGATGAAATTGCGAACCCTTCGCCCGCTGTTCTTCGGCATGACCACGCTTCCGGAAGGCCGCGTGTTCGTCACCGACGAGCAGCACGGACGCGATCTCCTGCGGAATGGCTTCGTCGAGGAGCATGCGGGGAAAGAAGAGCCCGAGCTCACGCTGAGCAACGTCTCGATGGCGCCGCCCAGCGGGCTCACCAGCGCTTCACTCGCCGGCACCAACCCAGCTACAACCACCACCGCTCCAGCCTTCAAGGCTAAGCACAAGGGTGGCGGCAAGTGGATTGTGGTCGACGCTGAAGACAAGCAGGTCGGCGCCTTCACTGGAAGCCAGGACGAGGCCAAGGAAGAAGTAGCCCGGCTGACCGCCGGCGGCGAACCCGCTGCGGCCAAGGAGTAACCGATGTCCGTGATCAGCATAGCGATCGCCATGCAGCACCTGCTGGCCGAAGAAGAGGATCAGGTCCTGGTCCAGGCCATGCTGGATGCGGCCGAGGAGTCGGCCAGCCAGTACATGCAGCGGCGGTTCTATGCCGATCATGCCTCGCTGGACGCCGCCCAGGCCGAAGTGCCGGCGGCGATCAGCTCCACCCGCATCCGCTACGAACAGGCCGTGGCTGCCGCTGACGTGGTGGTGGACATAGAAGACCGCCGGGGTGCGCTTGATCGTGCCGCCCAGGCGTTCGCCGATGCTCGGGCCGAAGTCGAGATGAAGGCCCGGGGCATCGTCATCAACAGCGCAATCCAGGCCGCGTGCCTGCTGATCCTCGGCCACCTCTTCGCCAACCGAGAGGATGTGGCCACCGGCGTGACCGTCGCCGAGATCCCCATGGGCTCCCGGCACCTGCTGGCGCCGTACCGCACCGGGATGGGCGTGTAATGCGTGCCGGCCAGCTCCGGCAGCGCGTGATGCTGCAGCGCAACGGGCGCCACCAGGACCCAGACACCGGCGAGATGATCGACGGCTGGTCGAACCTGACCGACAAGCCCATCCCGTGCTCGGTCGAACCGGTGAGTGGCCGCGAGTTCATTGCCGGCCAGGCCACCCAGAACGAGGTGACGGCCCGCATCGTCATCCGGTACCGGGCTGGGGTGATCGCCGCCATGCGCGCAGTGCACCGTGGTGTCATCTACAACATCAAGGCCGTCCTGCCGGACAAGAAATCCGGGCGGGAATACCTCACCCTGATGGTTTCCGGCGGACTCGACGAGGGCTGACCATGATCACCTTCACCCTCAAGGGAGTGGACGATGCGATTGAGCGCCTGACCCAGCTGCCTGAGAAGGTCCAGCGCTCTTCGGTGCGCCGGGCCGCGCGGGCTGCGATGAAGATCGTCCGCGACGAGGCGGTTGACAGGGCCAATCAGCAGGATGACCCCGAAACGCCCATGAACATCGCAGACTTCATTGTGATCCGCGAGGGCACGATCAAGGGGCGGCGCGAGGGCGGCATCGTCATGCGCGTCGGCGTCATGGGCGGCGCCCGCTACGACAAGAACTCACCGAACCCGACCTACTGGCGCTTCGTCGAGCTGGGCACCGAGCGCTCCAGGGCCCGGCCATTCATGCGGCCGGCGCTGGACAATAACGTGCCGGACGTCATCCAGACCTTCATCGACGTGCTCGACGAAGAGCTGAACAAGGAGCTGGTCTGATGCTTCCCCCTCTGTTCAAGGCTGCGGCGGCATCCGCCGAGGTCAAGGCGCTGCTGGGCAGCGACCCGGTGCGGGTCTATCCCTTCGGAGAGGCCGAGGAGGGCACCGCGCTGCCGTATGCCGCATGGCAGGTCATCAGCGGCAGCCCCGAGAACTACCTGTCCGGCAAGCCGGACGTGGATGGCTTCCGCACCCAGGTGGACGTCTACGGCACCTCCGCTGCTAGCACCCGCGCAGCTGCTACGGCTCTGCGCGATGCGCTCGAAGGCGTGGCCTACCTGGTGGCCTACAACGGCGAGAGCCGCGACACCGAGACCAAGAATTACCGGGTCAGCTTCGACATGGAGTGGACTGTGCTCCGCTGACCCTTCACTGACTCACCCCTCGACCCGCTCCGGCGGGTTTTTTCATTCCCGCAGGAGACGCTCCATGTCCATGAAGACCCAAGGAACCCAGGTCTATGTCCTGGCCCCGCCCGCCAGCGGCACTGGTGCCAACACCGTGTTGGAGATCGAGGGCCTGACCGCCTTCAACCCAGGTGGCGCGCCGGCCGACCAGATCGACACCACCACCCTCAAGGACAAGGCCCGGACCTACCTGAAGGGGCTGCGCACCCCGGGTAGCGCCTCCGGCACTGTCCTGGCAGACCCGGCCATCGCCAGCCATGTCCGCCTGGCTCAGCTCGCTGGCGACGATAGCAACGCCAACCTGAAGTTCGCTGTGGGCTTCTCCGACGGCACTGCGGCACCCACGGTCGCCAGCGGCGGAAGCGATTTCACCCTGCCCACCAGCCGTACCTGGTTCACCTTCGACGGCTACGTCTCTGACTTCCCGTTCGACTTCGCCACCAACACCGTCGTGAGCACCGCGTTGTCCATTCAGCGCTCGGGCCCTGGTGCCTGGACGCCCAAGAGCGGCAGCTAAGGACTCCTCATGAAACTGAACGACCTGAAAGCCGCCGGCGCCTTTGTCGAAGCGGCGCCCGTGAAGAAGTCCGTCACCTGGGCCCACCTGGACGAGAAGGGCAAGCCCATCACCGACAAATTCACTGTGCTGGTAAAGCGGCAGTCTTTCGAGGTGATCGAGAAGCTCTACGCTCCGGACGAGGGCGAGGATGAGGCGGACGTGGCTAAGCGCAGCCGCAACGCAAAGCTGATCAGCGAATGCATACTGCTGGGCGAGCAGGGGGATGAGAAAATCCCCTATCAGGACGCGCTGAAACTCGAGCCCAACCTGGCCTTCGCGCTGCTCAACGCGGTGCATGAGGTCAACGGCATCGGGAAGACCGCCGCAAAAAACTAACCCCCGCCGATGAGGTGTGGCACGAACTGGTGCTGCACGGCATCGGCGGGCGCACGATCCTCGAGGCGAAGGCGCGGCTGACGTACGCCGAGGCGATGGACTGGTACGCCTACATCCGTCGGCGCGGCAGCCTTAACCTGGGCAATCGCCTGGAACACGGCTTCGCCATGCTGGCCACGGTGCTGAGCCGCATCCATGGCGGAGAGGTGGAGATGGAGGCCTTCATGCCATACGAGGCAGCGCTGGCCCGGGAACAAGACGATTGGGCGACCATCTCCGTCGAGCGCGCGCGGGAAATCTGGCATTGATCGCCCGCTCTGGCGGGCCAGGAGCAAGCAATGCTGCGCGACGATGAAGCCTCACGGCAGGCCTTTTATCAGGCTGTGCTTGCCTGCGGCTGGCTGAGAGGCATGCCGCCGGCCGCGAAAGTGTAGGCGGATTGTGCCGACCCTTCGCCTGCCGCGAAGACCCTGAACACCTGTTTCCTGTTCTAGGCCCCGCCATCGAGCGGGGCTTTCTGTTTGCGCAGTCTAGGCCCGTACAGCCGAAAGGCGGATGTCGCCCATCCGTCCGCTTGACTGCGCTCCTATTTCCGCTGGGCGAGGGCAAATTGATGAGCAACGTCATTCCGCTTCACTACAAAGAACTGACCGTACGATTCACCGGCGAGGGTTGGCTGCATGCCACTCACATCGCAGAGAGATTCGGGAGGCGCCTGGACCATTGGCTCGCGAACGCCGAAACCCTGGAGTACATCCAGGCTTTGGACGAAGTCCTGACCGGCGCGCCGAGCAAGATCCTAGATACCCGGAATTCCGGGTATGTACGTACCAGCCGTGCGCGGGTCGACCGTGGTGGCGGTACCTGGCTCCATCCCAAGCTGGCGGTAGCATTTGCCAGATGGTGCGATGCCAAGTTTTCCGTCTGGTGCGACCTTCACATCGATGCCCTGCTGCGCGGCGAACTCAACGAAAAGCAGCAGTTCGACCGCGCGTGCCGGCTCTACGCCGACGGCAAGGCAGTGGCCAGCCTCAGCGGCCGGGAGCTGGCGCGGTGGCGAGTTCGCAAGCCTGCGCTGGAACACCAGGTGGATTACTGGCGCGGGCAGTTGCAGCTGACCCTGGGGCTGGATGTGGCTTGACGCCCTACGGCGCCTGGCGCATGATCGGTCTGCCGCTGCAAATTCAGCGGCCTGGGATTGGCCTCCCGGAAGTCAAGGCGGACACGACCGCCATAGAGCGGTTTTTTTGTGTCCACTGCATGGCGCTGCCAGTTATGGGCGGGCCGTGTGGGCACTCGAAAGAGTGGCCGGATCCTTGACCCGGTAGGCCAACCCGCACGGTTCCGCCCTCCATTTGGCCTTGAGGGGCGGGCTTAGCCCAAGTCAAGGAGTTGCCGCCATGCAAGCACAAGTCATCCCGTTCAGCTTCAAATCCCGCCCAGTGCGCACCGTACTGATAGACGATCAGCCTTGGTTCGTCGCTGCGGACGTTTGCCGAATACTCGGCCAGAGCAATACCACGAAAGCCCTGAAATCACTGGATGACGATGAACGGTCTAACCTAAAGTTAGGCCGTCAAGGCAGCTCCAACATCATCAATGAGTCGGGGCTCTACACCCTAATCCTCCGTTGTGACGATGCGATCAAGAAGGGCAGTGACGCGCACTCTTTTCGTAAATGGGTCACCGCTGAAGTGTTGCCGGCAATCCGCAAGCATGGGCGCTACGACGACAACCAGGGGAAGATGGCGACATTGATTGGCCAGACCATCGGCACCGATGGCTTCCATGTGTTGAGCGCTGTGGTTGCCGGCAAGGTTCGTGCCTTGCCCAGGGAGATACAGCGCCGCGCCACCATGAAGCTGTGGGCTCAGGTCCATGCAGCTTTCAACGTTCGCAGCGCCGAGGACATCCCGGCGGCTCAGCTCGACAGCGCCCGAAACTTCATCGCCGCCTACGCCCTGGAAGGCGAGTGGCTACCCAAGGAGCACAGTCAGCCAGGCGCTGTGCACTACCCCGCTGAATGGCTGGCTGCGAACAATCCACACGCTCCGCAGTGCGCCGTAGTGCAGCGCAATGGGCGGCGATCCGTCCACCTGAGTGTGAGAACCCTGGTTCCCTGCGAATTCAAGTCGCCGATCTGGAGCCTGATCCGGCACCACAAGGCCGAGGGCGCCAACGTCGAAGCACTGGAGCTTGAGCTGAAGGCCTACCGCCACATCATCCAGAGCCAGTCTTCACTGCTTGATGATTTGGTCTGGCGCTGCAGTAACGCTAAGCAGCACGCCCCGTTCTTCAGCGTGGGGTAGCAGCACAGGAGCTGCACTCACCATTTCATAACCCAGCCTTGTGCTGGGTTTTGGTGTTGATGTACCTTCTGAGGCAGGATCAGACAGGGAAGGTGACATCAATGAGATTTTTAAAAATTGGATTAATATCTTTACTTCTGGGTGGCTGCGCTAGTTCTCCAATTCCGCCTTCTGAGGCCGATCAAGTCCCATTTGAATCTATCTACGGATTTACGAAAAAAACTAGCCCTGATGATGCAAGAATAATATTTACCCGAGATACGGGAATATCCTGTGGCCTATACGATCTTCACTTCATGATAGATGGTGAAAGGGCAGCTTCAGTAGGAACGGGGGAGGCAGCTACTTTCTATCACAGGCCTGGACCTGTGATGCTTGGCATCACCAGCAACGCAATGTGCGGTGGCGGCGGTTTGCAAGAACTTTCACTAGACCTAAAGCCAGGTTATTCATATCAGGTTCGAGGATCACGAGGAATAATGGGAGATCCTGCGATATCTCTATCTGGACGCCCTCCTTATCTTTATAAAAAGTAGTTAGGTGCACTTGCATGGATCCTGTATTCGGATTTCTAATATATATATTGGTTTTGTTCGTGGTATGTGTGGTTGCCAATAAGAGAGGACAGCGCTGGTGGCTGTATCTTTTAATTGCGCCTCTCTGTAGTTTTGTGTTTGTTGTTCTAAGTTCTTCTGCTGGAGCATCTTCTGTAGGCAGTGCATTGGTTGGGTTTTTGCCATTGCTTTTGTCGTTTATATTTACCTTTTCTAAAAAGACCTCAGAGCAAGCTGCGGTAACTGATGGCGAGAGCAGAACACACAAAAAATGCCCTTTCTGTGCTGAGCCGGTAAGGCTTGAGGCGATAAAGTGTAAACACTGCGGTAGCGAGTTGACTTCTTGATTTATCCATAAAACCAATAACCCGCTTCGGCGGGTTTTTTATTGTCCGGAGATTCTATGGCAACCCGCTCCCTCGGCAGTTTGACGCTCGACCTGGTCGCCAAGACCGGCGGCTTCGAGCAGGGCATGGACCGTGCCGCGCGCTCCATGCAGCGCTTCAAGGCCGAGACCGCCAAGCAGCAGAACGACCTGGAGAAGCTGCTGGGCAAGATCGACCCGGTAGTGGGGCGCCTGGGCGAGCTGGACAAGATGGAGCAGCAGCTGGCTGCCCATCGCAAGGCCAACCGCCTGCCGGCCGACGACTACGCCGAGTACCTGGGCAAGCTCAACGCCATGCGCGACGGGCTGACCAAGGCAACCTCGGCAAACGATAAGTACACCATGAGCGCCAAGGCCCAGGCCGCCGCGCTGCGTGGTGTGCCGGCGCAGTTCACCGATATTGTTGTGAGCTTGGAAGCTGGCCAAAACCCGTTGCAGGTTTTCCTGCAGCAGGGCGGTCAGTTGAAGGACATGTTTGGTGGCGCAGCTCCTGCCGCGCGCGCCCTGGGCGGCTATGTCCTCGGCCTGGTCAATCCCTTCACGCTGGCCGCAGCCGCGGCGGCCGCGCTCGCCTTGGCCTACTACCAGGGCTCCAAGGAGCAGGATGCCTTTCGCGTCTCCCTGGTCACCACCGGCAACCTCGCCGGCAAGAACACCGGGCAAATGGCCGACCTGGCCAAGGAGATCAGTGGCGTCACCGGTACCACCGGCGCCGCCTCCGAAGCCTTGGCGCTGCTGGTATCTACCGGATCGCTGACCAGCGACCAGTTCAAGGACATGGCCGTCGCCGCTGTGGCCTGGGAGTCCGCCACCGGCAAGGCCGTGGCCGACACCGTGGCCGAGTTCAAGCGCCTGGCCGACGAGCCCACCAAGGCATCGGCTGCGCTGAACGAGCAGTACAACTACCTCACCGCCTCGGTGTACTCCCAGATTCGTGCTCTGGAAGAGCAGGGCGACAAAACTGCTGCCGCCAATCTGGCCGAGGCGACCTATGCCAGCGCATTGCAAGATCGGGCCAAGGCCATCAAGGAGAATCTTGGAGGGCTGGAGTCTGCTTGGAAGAGCCTCACTACTGGCGCCAAGAATGCCTGGGATGCAATGCTCAACATTGGGCGTGAAGACACCCTGTCTCAACAGATCGACAAGGTGCAGAAGCAGCTGGATGAACTTCCGGCGCGAGGCTCGCTTACCGGCCGACAGGCAAGCCGTGACCAGGCGGCCCAGGATCAGCAGCGCGCTGCGCTGGAGCTGCAACTCACCTACCTGAAACAGACCAGGGATACGCAAGCGGCGATTTCTGCAGCACAAGGACTGGGAGCGCAGCAGCAGCGAGATGCGATCGCAGCAATGGCGAAGGTTGATGAGCTTGAAAAGTCATCCAGAACCAATGCTGAAAAGCGCGCCGATGCTCTGAAGGACTACAACCGGCTGCTGGAAAAGATCCGGAAAGAAGCCCCTAACGATGAGCGCCTGAAGCCGGAGAATATTGCCAGGGTCAAGGCCAATATCGAGGAGCAATTCAAGGACAAGAAGGCCCCTCGAGTAAAAGCCTACACCGACGACGAGGCGACTCGCCTGCTGCTGACCCTGAAGCAGCAAGGCGCCGCCTTAGAGGATCAGCTAAACACCACCGGCAAGATCGGGCCCAAGCAGCGCGAGCTGCTGGAGTTTGAACAGCGTATAGCGGACCTGAAGGAGAAAAAGACCCTCACGGCCGACCAGAAAAGCCTTTTGGCTTCGCAGGACAAGCTGCGAACCGAGTACCAGACCAATTCCGCCCTGGAGAAGCGTATCCAACTCCAGCAGGAGGACGCGAAGATCGCGGCCTATCGGAACAGCCTGAGCAACCAGCTGCAGTCCGAGCAAGACGGCTACGCCCAGCAGCTAGCCGGCATGGGCATGAGCGACAAGGACCAGCAGCGCATCCGCGAGCAGCTGCGAAGCCAGCAGCAGTACCAGCGGCAATTGCGGGAGCTGACCAGCAAGGCGGAGCTGGGTGAAGGCAACGGCGGAATCAGCCAGCGGCAGTACGAGCAGGAGCTGGCCGACCTCGAGGCCTATCACCAGAAATCGCTAGCCAGCACCGCCGACTTCTATAAGCAGCAGGACGAGTTCAATTCGGACTGGACCAACGGTGCCCGCAGCGCCTTCGCCAACTACGAGGAAAGCGCTTCCAACGTTGCGGCGCAAACCAAGTCCCTGTTCCAGGACGCATTCAGTGGCGCTGAGGATGCGCTGACCAACTTCGTGAAGACCGGAAAGCTGGACTTCAAGGGTTTGGCAGATTCGATCATCACTGACTTGATTCGCATCCAGGTGCGTGAGGCACTTGTCTCAAGCCTTTCGGCGGCCAAGAACAGCAGCTGGGGACAGGCAGCTGCCTCGTACTTCAGCAGCTCGCAAGCAATGGGTGGCGCCTGGGGCGGTGGCGTTCAGATGTTCGCCAATGGCGGCGCATTCACCAACCAGGTGGTTTCGACCCCAACCGCTTTCGGCATGGCAGGTGGTCGGCGTGGCCTTATGGGTGAGGCTGGTCCGGAGGCGGTCATGCCTCTGACCAGGACGGCGGATGGATCGCTGGGCGTGAAGGCGCTGGCCGGCGGCGGAGTGGGAGGTGCTACCAGTTTGGCGGCGAACTTCAGCGCGCCCCAGCAGGTGTTCCACATCAACGGCGACGTGAGCCCGGAAACGGTCCAGATGATCCAGGCCGCCAGCCAGCAGGCCTATACCCAGGCGATGAAGGACATCCAGAAGGACATCATGAGGAACGGCCCCCTGACTCGGGGTATGCGCGCGGCCATCGTCGGCCGGTAAACCATCAGCGGCATGGCCGCAGGAGGCAACATGCAGGAAATCGTATCGGCCAAGAAAACCGCCAGCGGCGAACCGGTCTGGCGGTTGACCAAGCAGGGGCTTTTCGTCAGTTGCGTGTCTGGCCCTGATTCATCCAGATCTGGAGCTGGGACACGTCCTGCTGCAGTATCTGCAGAGGCCACTCGTAAGCGCTGAAGGCGTTACCTGACTCGCAGCCTGGCGGCGGGTTTTCAGTGAAGAACTTCGCTGCTGTCTCCATGGATTGAGCATCGAAGCCTGGGGTGTTGCGTAGCGCAGCGACAATCGACGTCAGCGCCATGAGCATTCCTTGTTCAGCCGGTGATAGTGATTTTTCGGTCATCATGACCTCCTAGGTCATTAGTAAAGCGCCGGGATGGCGCATCCCCGTCCGTGGTTGTGGAGCCGGCGGCCGGGGCATTTGAGGATAGTCCCCATACCCGCTTCGGCGGGTTTTCGTTTTTCTGGAGGGCCTATGGCCATAGAGTGGCCCGCCGATCTCGTTCCTAGCGAGATGACCTGGGGCATCGTCTACAACAACCGCGCCTTCACCTCGACGCTGTCCAACGCCCAGCAGGTGGTCGGCTACCCAGGCGACTACTGGCAGTGCCAGCTCTCATTCAATGGCTTGACCCGTGATCGCCACCGGCTGCTGACAGCCATGCTTGGGCGACTGCGGGGCATGGCTGGAACCGTCAGGGTTCCTGCCTGGGACCGCTTGCGCACTGATGACATCGGCGCCCCGACCGTAGTCAGCGGGCCGGCCTTCGCCACCAGCATGCAGCTGCAGGGCATGACGGGGAGCAAGAGGGTCTTCAGCCAGGGAGACTACCTGACCGTCGCCGGCGAGATGTTCGAGGTGGTGCAGGACGCCAGCAGTGATTCCGCCGGCAAGGCCACCATCTACGTCAACAAGCCGATTCGGCAGACGCTGGCCGCCGGAGCCTCCGTCGAGTACCGCACCCCCTATTCGGAGATGCGCCGGATGGATAACACCAACAGCTCCAGCGTTCAGCCCCTGGTGGCAAGCCTTTCCCTGCAATTCCGCGAGGCCTTCTGATGGCGACCAGCTTCCCCTTCAGCCAGGCGGTGGTGAACATCATCGCCCAGGGCAACTTCCGGGCGGTGTACGCCGTGCAGCTCGATTTCGTAGACGGCATGGTCTACGCGCACACCGGGCTCGGCGACCTGATGGTGGACGGCATCACCTACAAGGGCGTGGGCCATTTCGGCCAGGTCGGCCAGTCGCAGGAGAGCGGAACCAGCAGTTCGCCGATGACGATCGACCTGACCCTGGATGGCCTGGACATGGAGATCCTCAGCTCGACGACCATCAAGGGCTGCCGAGGGCGTTCCGGGCGCCTCCTGTTCATCGTGATGGACGATGCCGGCAACTACGCCGCTGACGTGCTGTTCTCGGGCCGGATGGATGCCGCGCAGATCAACTACGGTGGCAACTCCGAGGCCGGCAACTCCATCACCGTCAACCTGATCGACCGCATGGCCGAGTGGAGCCGTACCGGGCCCGAGCGCTGGACCGACGAGAGCCACCGCGCACGCCATGACGGCGATCGCTTCTTCTTCGCCGTGGCCCAGCTCGCCAGCTGGCCGGTCTACTGGGGCTCTGCCAAGGACGCCCCGGCCTTCACCTACGAGTAGCGCTATGCGACATCCCGACTGGGCTCTACAGCTCTCCAGCACGATCAAGGCCGCCTCCGAGCGGCCTTTTTCATGGGGCGAATTTGACTGCTGCACGTTCGCCGCCGACTGCGCCTTGGCGGTCTGTGGCGTCGACCCGGCCGAAGCCTACCGGGGCAAGTACAAGACCGAGATCGGCGCCAAACGGGTCGTGGCCAAGGGGCACGGCAGCGTCGAGGCGATCCTCGATACCTACTTCAACCGCGTCAACCCGGCGTTCGCGCAGCGCGGCGACCTGGCGACCTACCGCGGCGCCAATGGCCTGGGCGTGGCCGTGCGCTGGGGCAACGACTACTGGACCCCCTGCGAGACCGGGGTGGCCCGCATCGACTGTGAACCCCTAGCGGTCTGGAGAGTGGAGTAATGGCTCAAGGTACGAGCAAGATCGCCTCTGCGGTGATCGGCGCTGTCGTCGGCTATGCCCAGGGCAACGTTGGTGGCGCCATTGTCGGCGCCGCTGCGGGATATTACGTCGCCGACCAGCAGGCCAAGGCCGCCAACGTCAAAGGGCCCACCCAGAGCGAGCCCTCCGCCCAGACCGTCCGCAGCTCGAAGGCCGCGTGCCGCTTCCTGTTGGGCCGTGTGAGCACTGGCGGGCTGCTGGCGTGGGCCCAGGAGCAGAAGGGCGACCAGGGCGACGGCGAGTGGCTGCACCTGGTCTACGTGCTGGCCGAGGGCGCCATCGCGGGCGTCGATCAGATCCTGCTGGGCGAGGAGGAC
>Ga0157366_1000781_pt1 | contig 13582 bp, 12 predicted proteins | sample AttbisABBM1_FD_113149 | JGI IMG/M metagenome (GOLD analysis project Ga0157366, IMG submission 113149) | Fungus gardens microbial communities from leaf cutter ant in Botucatu, State of São Paulo, Brazil - Atta bisphaerica ABBM1 | ecosystem: Host-associated > Fungi > Mycelium > Unclassified ...
AAATGGCACGTTATTTCCGTCGTCGCAAGTTCTGCCGTTTCACCGCGGAAGGCGTTCAAGAGATCGATTATAAAGATATCGCAACGCTGAAAAACTACATCACTGAAAGCGGCAAGATCGTACCAAGCCGTATCACTGGTACTCGCGCAAAATACCAGCGTCAGCTGGCTCGTGCTATCAAGCGCGCGCGTTACCTGTCCCTGCTGCCGTACACCGATCGTCATCAGTAACGGCAACTGTCTATTAACGACTTTAAGAGGATAAGGTAATGCAAGTTATTCTGCTTGATAAAGTAGCAAACCTGGGCACCCTGGGCGACCAGGTAAACGTTAAAGCGGGCTACGCTCGTAACTTCCTGGTACCACAGGGCAAAGCTGTTCCTGCTACCAGGAAAAACGTTGAGTTCTTCGAAGCACGTCGTGCAGAACTGGAAGCTAAACTGGCTGACGTTCTGGCTGCTGCCAATGCACGCGCTGAGAAAATCAATGCACTGGGCAACGTTACCATCGCGTCTAAAGCAGGCGACGAAGGTAAACTGTTCGGTTCCATCGGTACTCGCGACATCGCTGACGCTGTAACTGCAGCTGGCGTTGACGTTGCTAAGAGCGAAGTTCGTCTGCCGAACGGCGTTCTGCGCACCACCGGTGAGCACGAAGTGGACTTCCAGGTTCACAGCGAAGTATTCGCGAAACTGATCGTGAATGTAGTTGCTGAAGCTTAATTGCTTTTAGCACACAAAAACGCCGGCCTTGTGCCGGCGTTTTTGTTTCTGTTGAAAGGCCCGGCAATGACCTTATCCGGCTATTGTGCGCGGATAAATGAGCCATCGGCCTGGCGGGTAAACAGGATCTCCCCATTTGCTGATTCCAGTGTCAGTCCTGTTACTATCCCAGCAGCATTCCGCCTGATTTTCACCTGCTGCCCTGTATGCAGCGTACTCAGCGGCTTATCGTCGCCCTCGACTTGCGCCATTGCGAAGACATCATTCACAGGCAGATTATTATCCCGGAACAGCTGTGCCAGCGTCTGGCCAGAGGCGATAGTGTAGTTGCTCCACTGACCTTGTGAATCGCTCTGTACAGGACGATTTGACGGGGAACCATCAGTGATCTCTGCCTGCAGAGGGACTTCGGTACCGGCAGTATCGACAGAGAGCGGTTTTTCCGCAGGCGGTTGTGGTGCAGGAGAGGGCCACAGGAAAGCCAGCAATATAATGAGTACCGCAGCGATGATACCGCGTCGGTGCGGGGTGGGCAGCGGTTCCATCCAGCGCATACGATCCGGCAGATGCCAGATATGGCTAAGCCATGCAGGCAGACGTGGGGCATTTGATGTAGGTGACATAGTTTCCTCCTCACGACGTGCGGTCAGTAAATCTCTGGCTCGTACGTTTTTCCATTTCCATTTAAAAGAGAAATGCGACTGGCTTCTTTCGCGCCTGCGGGCAATCTGGCCCATTGATACCTCTGAGTACACTGTAGCTGACCGTTAGCCATGAGGGAGAATTAATCTGCGTCAAAATATCAGTGATTGATTTTTATCCGGACGCTAACCCTCTGAGCATTCTGTATAATTACAGGCAATATTGTTTCTCTTTCGCAGGCAAAAGTCACCAGTGGAAGATGGGATTTTACGCGGGTTCTCTGCGCTGTTATGCTTCGCCTTCAGTTTTATCAATGATGAAAGGAAAATCCATGACAACCCCTTCTTTTGACAGTGTAGAAGCGCAAGCAAGTTACGGTATCGGTTTACAGGTAGGCCAGCAGTTACAGGAATCTGGTTTGCAGGGTTTGCAGCCAGAAGCACTACTGGCAGGCCTGCGCGATGCGCTGGAAGGGAATGCCCCGGCGGTTCCTGTTGATGTTGTTCACCGTGCGCTGCGTGAAGTCCATGAACGCGCAGAAGCGGTTCGTCAGGAGCGTCAGAAGGAAATGGCTGTGGAAGGTCAGAAATTCCTTGAAGAGAATGCGAAACGTGAAGGTGTGAACAGCACCGAAACTGGCTTGCAGTTCAGTGTACTGACTCAGGGTGAAGGCGCTATTCCATCCCGTCAGGATCGCGTACGTGTGCATTACACCGGTAAACTGATCAACGGTCAGGTTTTTGACAGCTCTGTACAGCGTGGCGAACCTGCAGAATTCCCGGTAAGTGGTGTTATCCCAGGCTGGATCGAAGCACTGACTCTGATGCCTGTGGGTTCCAAATGGGAACTGACGATTCCACATAACCTGGCATACGGTGAACGTGGTGCAGGCGCCTCTATCCCACCATTCAGCACGCTGATCTTTGAAGTTGAACTGCTGGAAATCCTGTAAGTTTGCTGGCGCGTCTGTGTTGCCGGACGCGCCGGTTTAATCTCTCCCCCAATACGGTTTCACATCGGCTCTCCAGCGGTCTGTTCCGTTGTGCTTTCGGGGGCAGAGCAAACTGCTATTCTCTGTAGAGTGCTTTCATTGTTTGCGCTGCAACAGTCAGGGCAAGACGAATACGATTGGGAGGTGGAAAGTGTTAGAGCAAATTTGCCAGCTGGCACGTGAAGCAGGCGACGCCATTATGCAGGTGTATAACGCACCAACGCCGCCAGATGTAACCCGTAAATCTGATGATTCTCCGGTAACGGCAGCGGATATTGCTGCACATAAAGTGATTGTTGCCGGATTACTGGCACTTTCTCCACAGATTCCTGTTCTGTCAGAAGAAGACCCCGCTGAGTGGCAGGTACGCCAGCACTGGAAAAAATACTGGCTGGTTGATCCGCTGGATGGCACCAAAGAATTTATTAAGCGTAACGGTGAATTTACCGTCAATATCGCGCTGATTGAAGAGGGAAAACCCGTGCTGGGCGTAGTCTATGCCCCGGTGCTGGACGTGATGTACTCTGCTGCTGAAGGCAAAGCCTGGAAAGAAGAGGGCGGCCATAAAGAGCAAATCCAGGTGCGTAATGCCCGTCCACCTCTGGTGGTTATCAGCCGCTCTCATGCGAAGTCAGATACGGAACTGAAAGAGTATCTGGACCAGATGGGGGAACATCAGACCACCGCAATTGGTTCATCACTGAAGTTTTGCCTGGTCGCTGAAGGTTCGGCACAGCTCTATCCTCGTTTTGGACCGACTAATATCTGGGATACTGGGGCGGGTCATGCTGTTGCACTGGCTGCGGGTGCACATGTTCATGACTGGCAGGGGAAAACGCTGGACTATACGCCACGTGAATCTTTCCTGAATCCAGGATTCCGCGTTTCGATCTTCTGATGTTCACTAGCGCATGATGATCTGATGACTTACTAACGTTATAAGACCATCATGCCGCTGTCATAAAAAGCATGGATGATGCTGCCTTCTGCATCGGATTAACCTCTATGCAACGTACTGCACAACATCTTTCGTGGTGAAAATTTATACTCCGTTTCTCATCAGGATAAGTCGGCGCATCTGTAATGATGTGTAAATCTGGTGAAAGAAAGGGTTTTGCAGGTGCAGGAAAAATCCGATGTTCTATAGTTTAACGACTTTGTGCTTCATGGGTTCGTATCTGATTTGATCTCGAACGAAGTACACCTTAAGTTTTCAGGAGGTCAGGCAAAATGAAAATATTCCAACGCTACAATCCTTTGCAGATTGCCAAATATGTTAAAACACTATTTCGCGGCAGACTGTATATCAAGGATGTTGGTGCATTTGAGTTTGATAAGGGTAAGATCCTGCTCCCACGCGTCAAGGATAAGCAGCACTTTAGCGTGATGTCAGAAGTGAATCGTCAGGTGTTGCGGCTTCAGTCAGAATTCAATTGATGTAAAAAAGGCACCTTCGCAGGTGCCTTTTTTATCTGTTCGTCTTACTTACTCTTCCTGCTCTGTCGCCGGTGACAACACCGGTGTTGCTGTTGCTGCGCGGGCATCGACCCGGGTTACCAGTAACTGATCGATGCGATAACTATCAATATCGACGACCTCAAACTTGTAACCGTGGAGCTTCACGAAATCGGTACGTTTCGGGATCTTACGCAACATAAACATCATAAAGCCGCCGATGGTTTCGTAGTTGCCTGATTGCGGGAACTCATCAATATCCAGCACACGCATCACATCTTCGATTGGCGTGCCCCCTTCAACCAGCCAGGAGTTTTCGTCACGGGCAACAATCTGTTCTTCCATGCCCTGACCCACCAGGTCGCCCATCAGCGTGGTCATCACATCATTGAGTGTGATAATCCCCACTACCAGTGCATATTCGTTCATGATGACCGCAAAGTCTTCCCCGGCGGTTTTAAAACTTTCCAGCGCTTCGGACAGCGTCAGTGTATCCGGTACGATCAGTGCAGAACGGATCTGTACGCCGCTGTTGAGTGTCATGCTCTGATTACCCAGTACACGTAACAGCAGTTCTTTTGAATCAACATAACCGACGATATGGTCGATATCTTCATTACACACCAGGAATTTTGAGTGTGGATGACGGGCAATTTTCCCTTTCAGGCTAGCTTCGTCTTCATGCATATCGAACCAGACAACGTTTTCACGGGATGTCATGGAAGAGGGCACGGTACGGGATTCAAGCTCAAACACGTTTTCAATCAGCTCATGTTCCTGCTTACGCAGAACACCTGCCAGAGCCCCCGCTTCCACAACGGCATAGATATCATCCGAGGTAATGTCGTCTTTACGCACCAGAGGAATTTTAAACATGCGGAAGATAATGTTAGCGCCGCCGTTAAAGAACCAGACCAGTGGACGGAACAGGAACAGGCAGAAACGCATTGGGTTGATGATTTTCAGCGCTACGCTTTCTGGTGCAATCATCCCCAAACGTTTTGGGAACAAATCAGCAAACAGAATAAACAGGCTGGTCACCACGGTGAAAGAACAGATAAAGCTAAGGCGTTCAGCCAGATCGGGTTCCAGTACGCGCTCAAACAGTGTACGGAAAGCCGGAGAAAATGCAGAATCGCCGACCACACCACCAAGAACCGCAACGGCGTTCAGGCCAATCTGAACGACAGTAAAGAAAGTCCCCGGTGTTTCCTGCATTTTCAGCACACGGGCGGCATTGATGTTGCCTTCATCCGCCAGCAGTTTTAGCTTAATTTTTCGGGCGGCGGCCAGTGAAATTTCCGAGAGGGCAAAAAATGAACTGATCGCAATCAGCAGTAAAATGACAAGCAAGCTGTCTAACATAGAATATCCATACAATGGCTCATCTCTGTGCAGGTAACGAATACCATGATGATGTTGAACAGAGTCGCCGGGTTAATCACTTGTCATTTTTGGCCTGGGCAGCACACGAGATTCTGCGTCATCCAGCTGTATTGAGTGAACAGGGCTATCCGTGCCAAAAATGTCTGCGCCGATACGGCAGATATGCCGGGGCAGAAAGGTTATACACACGATCCTGCAGGACTGATGCAGCGTGAAGAATGGTATGTATATCAGGTTGTGAAAAAGCCTGTACAGCGATTATAACTGCGCCAGTGAATGCTTACAATTAAGACTGTGAGGGGCATCGCAATTTTCCCATTTTTGTCTTCGGCAAAAAATGATCTGAGCTGTGATCATTCTGTAAAAACGGTATGGGAACTTGTTTGCTACAGAGAGCACGTTAAACTCCACTAATGCTTTTATTATGACAGAGTAAGCCCAGTGGATAATGGGCTGGTAAAAAAACGGGAGTATGCGTGCCAAGAATTCATGTCTATTGCATGTCTTGTTTACTGCTCGCAGTGCCTGCCGCAGAAGCGGCTAATGTGCGCTTGCAGATGACAGGATTATCCGGGGAACCAGAAAAGAACGTCAGGGCGCGTTTGTCGACCATCACCAGTGATGAGGTCACTGCTGATGGTCGTTTCCGTTCACGTGTGCGTGAGGCAGTGAAAGAGGGCTTAAAGGCTCTGGGGTATTATGAGCCGCATATCGACTTCGAACTCAAGCCGCCTCCGGCAGAGGGCGGGCGGCCCGTTTTGCTGGCTAAAGTTACGCTCGGTGAACCGGTAAAAATTGCCGGAGAAACGATCATTCTGCGTGGTGGTATGCGCAATGATGAGGATGCAACAAAACTGGTTCATGACGGAAAACCGAAGATCGGCAGCGTACTCAATCATGGTCAGTATGATCAGTTTAAAAACTCGCTCTCCGGTCTGGCACTGCGGAAAGGCTATTTCGATGGTGAATATCGTAAAAGCCAGCTTGGTGTTGCGGTTGAGCGGCGCGAAGCCTTCTGGGATATCGACTATGACAGCGGTCAGCGTTACCACTTTGGCCCGGTCACCTTTAAAGGATCCCAAATCCGTGATGACTATCTGCAAAATTTGCTGCCATTTAAACCGGGTGACTACTATGACTCACGCGATCTGGCAGAACTGAACCGCCGTCTTTCTGCTACTGGTTGGTTTAACTCGGTGGTGGTCGCTCCTGATTTTGACAAAGGGCATGACAGCAAAGTCCTGCCTATGCTCGGTGTGGTGACGCCCCGGACGGAAAATACCATTGAAACCGGCCTGGGTTACTCGACGGATGTGGGCCCCCGAGTGAAAGCCACCTGGAAAAAACCGTGGGTTAACTCACGTGGCCACAGTTTCTCGACCAGTGCGAACATCTCTGCTCCTGAGCAGCAGCTGGATTTCAGCTATAAAATGCCGCTACTAAAAAGCCCTCTTGAACAGTATTACCTGATACAGGGAGGGTTGAAGCGTACCGATCTTAACGATACCAAGTCCGATTCAACAACATTGGCGGCTTCCCGTTACTGGGATAGCTCTTCTGGCTGGCAGCGAGCCATCAATCTGCGCTGGAGCCTTGATCACTTTACCCAGGGGGCAGTGACGGACACGACGATGCTGCTCTATCCGGGCGTGAGTGTTAACCGTACCCGTTCCCGTGGCGGCCTGATGCCTGTCTGGGGCGATTCTCAGCGTTATTCTTTGGATGTATCCAATACCACATGGGGCTCAGATGTTGACTTCGCGGTAGTCCAGGCTCAGAACGTCTGGATCCGGACATTGGCGGAGAAACACCGCTTTGTGGTGCGCGGTAATCTGGGGTGGATCGAAACCAGTGATTTTGACAAGGTTCCACCGGATCTGCGTTTCTTTGCTGGTGGTGATCGCAGTATCCGTGGTTACAAATACAAAGGAATTTCTCCCCATGATGATGAAGGAAAGTTAACGGGTGCTTCGAAACTGGCGACTGGTTCACTGGAATATCAGTACAACGTTACGGGGAAATGGTGGGGAGCGGTATTCGTTGATTCTGGTGAAGCGGTTAACGATATCACACAGAGTAATTTTAAAACGGGTGCCGGTTTTGGTGTGCGCTGGCAATCGCCGGTGGGGCCAATCAAGTTGGATATTGCCCGACCCATTGGCGACCAGGATGCTCGCAATCTTCAGTTTTATATCGGTTTGGGGCCTGAACTATGACGTGGTGGAAAAAAGGCCTGATTGGCATTGGTATTTTTATTGTCTTGTTACTGGGTGGCATTGCTTATTTATTAGGAACCACCAGTGGTTTGCATCTGGTACTGAACTCTGCTGCTCGCTGGGTGCCGGGACTGGACATTCAGCAGGTAGATGGCGGCTGGCGTGATCTGACGTTAAAGGGCATTAAATATGAGATGCCGGGAGTCAAGGTCAATGCCGGAGAGTTTCACCTGGCATTGCAACTGAGTTGTCTGAAGCAACGCTCTCTCTGTGTAAATGACTTATCTCTGCGTGATGTGGATGTGGTGGTGGACAGTAAAAAATTACCGCCATCAACAACGCCACCAGAGGAAGACACATCTGCTACGGGAGAAATCAGCACACCGTATCCATTAACGCTAAGCCAGCTGGCCCTGCATAACATCAATGTGAAGATCGATGATACCGCGGTCTCTCTGGCCGATTTTACCAGCGGAATGCACTGGCAGGGGCGTAGGCTGACATTAACGCCGACCCATATTCAGGGGCTACTGGTTGCCTTACCAAAGGCTGCGCAAGTGGCTGAAGCACCGGTTGAACAAACGAAAACGGAGCAGGTAAACCCGGAAGAAAAACCGCTGGGAGAAACACTTAAGGCTCTGTTTGCGCAACCGTTGTTACCAGAACTACCCGCTTTTACTCTGCCGCTTGATATCGAAGTGAAACAGATCCTGGGTGAGCAATTGCGTATCACGGGTGATACTGATATCAACGTTAGCCGGTTGTTATTGCAGGCAAAAACGCTGAATAACCAGGTGCAACTGCAAACTCTGGATGTGGATGCCGACCAGGGGAAACTGACGGTTCAGGGACAAGCGACACTGAGCGATAACTGGCCTGTGAACCTGACAGTAAACAGTGCACTGAATATCGATCCGCTCAAAGGGGAAAATGTCAAAATGACCCTTGGCGGTGATCTGCGTCAAACGCTGAATCTGGCCCTGAATCTTTCCGGTCCGGTACAGGCGCAACTGAATGCGGATACCCGTCTGGCGGAAGCCGGTTTACCGTTGAATATCACCCTGAAAAGCCCGCAGTTGCGCTGGCCGCTTCAGGGAGCAGTACAGTATGAGGCCGATAATTTTAACTTTGGCTTCAAAGGCAAAGCGACAGATTACGTGATGTCACTGAAAGCGGCCTTGCAGGGACAGGGTGTACCCCCTGCAACGGTTACCCTGGACGGTAAAGGTAATATTGAACAGTTCTCACTGGATAAATTGAGACTGGCTGCCTTACAGGGAACGGCGGATCTGACTGCGCTGGTGGACTGGAGTAAAGCGATTAGCTGGCACAGTGCACTAACACTCAATGGCATTAACACGGCGAAGCAGTATCCGGACTGGCCAGCGAAACTGGAAGGCAGCATTACGACTCGTGGCAGCCTGTATGGCGGTAGCTGGCAGATGCGTGTTCCTGAGCTGAAGTTGCGCGGTAATGTGCGCAATAACGCGGTGAGTGCGGATGGTACGCTGTACGGCAATAGCTACAATCAGTGGGATATTCCTGGCATCAAGCTGGTACTGGGGCAAAACAATATCAATCTGAAAGGATCGCTGGGAGAGAAACTGAATCTGGATGCGGATATTGATGCACAACATCTGGATAACGCGTTACCGGGCCTGGGAGGCGTAGCCAAAGGCACGATTCGTGCTCGTGGTGATCTGAATACACCGCAGCTGTTAGCCGATTTGACTGCCAGCGGTCTGCGCTGGCAGGCGATGAGTATTGGTCAGGTGCTGCTTAAAGGGGATGTCAGCTCTGGTGAGCAAATTCAGGGCAAACTGAATCTGCGTGTGGATCAGGTGAAGCAGGATGCTTTGGCGATTTCACAATTAACACTGGATGCCAGTGGTAGTGAAAAGCAGCATCAGTTGAAACTGAACATTCAGGGTGAGCCAGTTTCTGGTCAACTGGCCCTGAACGGCAGCTTTGACCGCGCAACACAGCGCTGGCAGGGCACTCTGAATAATACCCGATTCGACACTCCGGTTGGCGAATGGCGCTTAACCCGTGCGATTGCGCTGGATTATCTGAATGCCAGACAGGCCATCAGCATCGGGCCACACTGCTGGCAGAACCCAAATGCTGAGTTGTGTGTCCCGCAAACGGTGGAAGCCGGGCCTTCTGGCCGGGCTCGGGTGGTATTGAATCGTTTTGACCTGGCGATGATCAAACCTTTTGTCCCTAAAGGCACCGTGGTGAATGGCTCATTTAATGGTGATGCGGATGTCAGCTGGAGTGCGGATGGTGCCTTGCCAACAGGTAGCGTGTCGCTGAAAGGGCATGGCCTTAATGTGACACAGGATGTGCAGGGCAATAAATTGCCGATTGCTTTTGATGCACTGAATCTGAGTGCAGCGATGAAAAATGGGCGGGCGCAGCTTGAGTGGCTGATCCGTATTGCTAACAATGGTCAGCTGGACGGCAATGTACTGATAGCCGATCCGCAGGGGCGTCGTACCTTGTCCGGTAATGTGAATATCGCCAATCTGTCGCTGGCAATGTTGAACCCGGCACTCATGAAAGGGGAAAGCATCGCGGGCATGCTGAGCAGCAATCTGCGTCTGGGCGGGGATCTGCAAAAACCCCAGGTGTTTGGTCAGCTTGGTTTGCATAACGTGAAGGTGGCAGGGAGCTTTATGCCGGTGGAGTTGACGGCGGCTAACCTTTCGATACTGTTTAACGGCATGAGCTCAACGCTGGAAGGTCTGATCCAGACTGCACAGGGTCAGATTGCCTTAAACGGTAACGCGGACTGGAGCCAGCTGGATGCCTGGCGTGCGCGCGTCGCTGCCAAAGGTGAACGCGTGCGGGTCACGGTACCTCCGATGGTGCGTATGGATGTTTCACCAGACCTGGTATTTGAAGCCACACCGGACCTGTTTAATCTTGACGGTAAGGTGGATATTCCGTGGGCGCGTATCACGGTGCAGGATGTACCGGAAAGTGCGGTGGGCGTTTCTTCTGATGAAGTCCTGCTGGATAACAATCTGCAACCTATTGCGCCGAAATCAACATCGATCCCTATCAACAGCAATCTGGTGATTCATGTTGGCGATGACGTGCGCCTGAGTGCTTTTGGCCTGAAAGCGAAACTGAATGGTGATCTGAAGCTGGTACAGGATAAACGTGGATTAGGTCTGAATGGTCAAATTAATATTCCATCCGGGCGATTCCATGCTTATGGTCAGGATCTGATTGTGCGTAAAGGTGAATTGCAGTTTGCCGGACCACCGGATCAGCCGTACCTGAATATCGAAGCTATTCGTAATCCGGAAGCAACGGAAGATGATGTGACTGCGGGTGTGCGGGTGACCGGGCTGGCTGATGAACCTAAGGCAGAAATCTTCTCTGATCCGGCGATGTCGCAGCAGGAAGCGCTCTCTTATTTGTTGCGTGGTCAGGGTTTGAAAACTTCTGGTAGTGACAGTGACGCATTAACTTCTGCACTCGTTGGATTAGGAGTTGCACAAAGTGGTCAGGTTATGGGTAAAATCGGTGAGACCTTTGGTGTCAGTAATCTGGCGCTGGATACTGCGGGTGTTGGCGACAGCCAGCAGGTGCAGGTCAGTGGCTATGTACTGCCGGGGCTACAAGTAAAATACGGTGTTGGCATATTTGATTCACTGGCGACATTAACCTTACGTTATCGCCTGATGCCCAAACTCTATTTGGAAGCAGTGTCAGGTATTGATCAGGCACTGGATTTGCTTTATCAGTTTGAGTTTTAGCAATGCGAATAATTGTTTATGGCAGTCTGCGGCGCAAGCAAGGTAACAGTCACTGGATGACGAATGGGCTGTGGTTAGGAGATCATCTGATTGATGGCTATGAGTTGTATAGCCTGGGCCATTATCCGGGTGTTGTTCCGGGTGAAGGCCAGGTATATTGCGAAGTCTATCGGATAGATGCTTCTACCCTGGGGGAGCTGGATGCTCTCAGAACAGCCGGAGGGGAGTATAAGCGTGAGCTACTACAAACCCCTTTTGGTAGTGCGTGGTTATACGTATATCAACGTTCTGTTTCCGGCAGAAAGCGTATCACCAGTGGTGACTGGCTGCTGAGAGACACCGGAGAATAGTGTCTCTCTTCTGAAACAAAAACACCGCTCAGTGAGCGGTGTTTTTTTATGCGTGCAGCGAAAAGAAATTACTTTTTAGCAGCACGTTCGAAAGAAGACACGATCTCTGCTTTTGCAGATGCTGCATCTTCCCAACCATCAACTTTAACCCATTTGCCTTTTTCCAGCGCTTTGTATTGCTCGAAGAAGTGGGTGATCTGGCCGCGCAGCAGTTCTGGCAGGTCGTTCACATCTTTGATGTGATCGTATTCTTTGGTCAGCTTGCTGTGTGGAACGGCAACCAGTTTGGCATCTTCACCAGACTCGTCGGTCATTTTCAGCACGCCAACTGGACGGCAGCGGATCACAGAACCTGGTTGCAGTGGGTATGGAGTTGGCACCAGTACATCAACCGGATCCCCATCCAGAGACAGGGTATTGTTGATATAACCGTAGTTGCATGGGTAGAACATTGCCGTTGCCATGAAACGGTCAACAAACAGCGCACCGGAGTCTTTATCTACTTCGTATTTGATCGGAGAAGCATTCGCTGGGATCTCGATAACAACGTAGATATCTTCTGGCAGGTCTTTGCCCGCTGGCACATTGTTCAGGCTCATTATGAGTTCCTTAAATCATCTTAGGTTGAGTGCCGGCTATTATAGCCAGATCACATCTAAAATCTTGCCCTTTTTCAGCCCGCGTTAGTTATCCGGATATTCACGCAGGAAACGTTCCGTATCTTCCACCATGTAGTCGTTACCGACAAAGAAAGGTGAACGCTGGTGCAGGGTTTCTGGTATCAGGTCAAGGATACGATTTTTACCGTCGCTGGCTTTACCGCCTGCCTGCTCAGCCAGGAATGCCATTGGATTGCATTCATACAGCAGACGCAGCTTGCCTTTAGGATGGCTGGCGGTGCTTGGATAGAGGTAAATACCGCCTTTCAGCAGGTTACGGTGGAAGTCTGCAACCAGAGAACCGATGTAACGTGTGGTGTAAGGGCGATTGGTCGCCTGATCTTCTTCCTGGCAGTACTTGAGGTATTTCTTCACGCCCTGCGGGAATTTGATGTAGTTACCTTCGTTGATTGAGTAAGTGTAACCTTTCTCCGGATAAGTCATCTTTTCCGCACTCAGGCAGAAAACGCCCAGTGACGGGTCATAGGTAAAGGCGTGAACACCGTAACCCGTGGTATAAACCAGCATGGTGGATGAACCGTAAACCACATAACCCGCAGCGACTTGCTTGTTACCAGGTTGCAGGAAGTCTTCTTCGGTGACAGGTGTACCTGGCGGGGTAATGCGGCGGTAAATAGAGAAAATCGTACCAACAGAAACGTTGACGTCGATGTTTGAGGAACCATCTAAAGGATCCATCAGAACGACGTATTTGCCGTTTTCCACACCATCAAAGATGACGATTTCATCTTCTTCTTCAGATGCGATACCGGCAACGATGCCCCTGGCTTTTAGTGCGGCTTTCAGTTTTTCATTGGCATACAGGTCGAGCTTCATTTGCTGTTCGCCCTGTATATTTTCAGCGCCGCTTGCGCCAAGGATATCAACCAGTCCTGCTTTGTTAATATCACGGTGGATGATTTTTGCACCCAACTTGATCGCGGAGATCAATGAGGTTAATTCACCTGTTGCATGCGGAAAGTCGTGTTGCTTCTCGACGATAAATTCGCCTAACGTTTTCATAACACAATCCCTGAATCTGCGGTGGATTTGCAGCCTGTTTTTTTACAAGCTGCAACGAATGCGTACGCAGTTTAGCCGATTAAACGGTAAAGAACATAGGGTAAATCCGTTTCTTCCGCACGAGAGGGACGTTACACTGTGCGACGAACTTTTAAGGAACAGGGCTTTTATGCGTATTCACATCCTCGGTATCTGCGGCACCTTCATGGGTGGCCTGGCGATGCTGGCACGTTCATTAGGACATGAAGTTACCGGTTCTGATGCTAACGTCTACCCGCCAATGAGTACACTGCTGGAGAAGCAGGGCATTGATTTAATTCAAGGTTATGATGCATCCCAACTTGATCGCGGAGATCAATGAGGTTAATT